>VOFC01001711.1_pt1 | contig 26001 bp, 34 predicted proteins | sample 5384161 | NCBI WGS metagenome assembly VOFC01 (sample SAMN12384722, study PRJNA508395) | human gut metagenome | isolation source: healthy gut B | host: Homo sapiens | reverse complement strand
ACACATGGTCTGCTTCTTTAATAACTTCATCTACAAAGAATACAATATCATCAGTATCATCACAAAGTTCTAATGCTTTGTTGGCTGCCCCCTTAGCAACAGTAAGAATCGTTCCTTCCTTTGGTTTCATAACTGCCTTATATGCAGTCTCAACAGCCTTCTGCATAGCTTCTGTCAGAATCACTACATCAAGCTCATCATATTCTGCAATCACCTTGGTAAATCCACGGAATAACTGGGAAAGGATAACTCCTGAGTTTCCTCTTGCTCCTCTTAATGAACCCGAGGAAATTGCCTTTGCAAGTTCCTTCATGGTCGGATTTTCAAGCTCGCTTACTGCCTTTGCTGCTGACATAATTGTCATAGACATATTGGTTCCTGTATCTCCATCCGGTACAGGGAAAACATTCAGTTCATTAATCCACTCTTTTTTTGCTTCGAGATTCTTTGCTCCGGCCAAAAACATTTTAGCAAATACCGCAGCGTTTATTGTACTTACTTCCACTTCAACAGTTCCTCCTTAATCAATCACTCTGACGCCTTCAACTAAAATGTTGACTTTCTTAATCTGCATTCCGGTAAACTCTTCCACTTTATATTTTACCGTATGAATCAGATTGTCTGCTACTGTCTCAATACTTACGCCATAGGCAACAATTACATGGAAATCAATTGTAATTTTATTATTTTCATCCACATCCACATTTATACCATGTGTCAGATAATCTCTCTTTAATAATTTAACCAGGCCATCTTTCATATTAACTGCAGCCATTCCCACAATGCCAAAGCACTCAACTGCAACAGAACCGGCATAGGTTGCAATTACTTCATTATCAATTACGACTTTACCTAATTCGTTTTCCATTTTACCTGTCATTCTATAACCTCCAATTAAAATTAATCTTCTCGCATTTCCGCCAGTATATACATAACATGAACTATATTATAACCTCTTTTTCTGAAAAAAGAAACAGTATTTTTCTTTATTTTCAAAAAATGCAATTTTTTTCTTGCATTCTGTCTGTATTTCTGTTAAGATAGCTTTGTTGTGAGCTTGTGTCATAACAGGCTTAGTGAAGAATTTAAAGGAGGTGCTATCATGGCAAAATGTGCAGTTTGTGGAAAAGGCGCTCATTTCGGTAACAATGTGAGCCATTCTCATAGAAGATCTAATAGATTACTGTAATAACTGTCTGCCATCATCAGATACCAATGTACCTGTTTCTCCACCGTATCTTCTGGCACAGTAAAGCTATACTGGCTCTTCCCGACATATTTGATTATGGATGCATCTACGCCCGTTTCCTCCAATACCTCTCTTGCTGCGGTATCTTTGAATTCTTCCCCGGGTTCTACTGTTCCCTTTGGAAGCACCCAGCCTTCGTACTTATTCTTATTTCTTATAGCCATCCGATTGACGTCTGCATTTTCATTCTATACCATTTTCATTTTCCGTATGGTCTACCACATAAGGTTTCATCAGAATTCATCTTGGCAATTAAATTAAAACATGGAGTTTACCAGCGTTTCCCTGTCCGAATTTTCATACTTTCCGGGGATTCATCTGTTAATTTAAACTGACTTTTACTTGTTTCAAAGTTTCCCGGCAGTGTCTTATCAAACATCAGATCTGAACAAAGGTCCGAAAGAGAATCTGTGTCCAAAGATAATCCGATATTGGCATAAGATGAATTACAGGAATTTGCAAAGGACTGCTTCAAATCCTGCGTTCCATGCACGGCATTATTATAACAGTGTATTGTAAAATCATTCTCTGTAATACTTCCGTTACAGCTATAGCTGTAATTCTCATAATCCGGATTTTCCCGGATATATTCTAAAGTTGTAATTATTTTAAAAGTAGAGCCAGGCGGATATAATCCCTGGGTCGCCCGGTTTAAAAGAACCGAGTTATTATTATCTTCTGAAATAATGGAATCCCAGTCTGCCGCAATAGTATTCGGGTCAAAATCCGGTTTGGACACCATGGCAAGCACTTTTCCGGTGGAAGGCTCCATCACAACAACTGCACCATCATAATTACCCAATGCCTGATATGCAGTTTCCTGCAAAGTGGAATCCAACGTGGTAACCACATTGTCTCCCATGCTTTTTTCATCTTTAATCTCGTTAAACATACGCTCTAATACAAAAGAATGGGAACGTAAAAGATTAAAGTTCATATTGGATTCAATACCTGACTTTCCATTGGTGGAAAAACCGACCACATGCGCATACATATTACCATAAGGATATTTCCGGGTTTCATTACCAGCAGCATCCACTACGGTCTCGGCCAAAACTTTGCCATCTGCTGACATAATCTTTCCTCTGACCACACGGTCTGCAAAAGTATCCTGTCTGCTATTATATGGACTATTGATAAAATCTTCGCTTTTTACCGTCTGAAAATATACCATATATCCCATCAGGCAGATAAAGATAGCAAGGAAAAGATAAGTAATCACTGCAATTCTTTATTCTTACTAACTGAGGTCCCTGACTTCTGTTTCGAATCCCGATTTTGCTTTCTTTTTTGCTGATTTATATTCTCCTTTTTCATTATGTGACACTCCTTCGTCTTCCCGCAAAATATATAATCCCTGAATAATGCCAAATATAATCAATGTACTTAACATGGAGCTTCCTCCATAGCTGACTAACGGAAGGGTTACTCCGGTGGATGGAATAAATTTTGTTACTCCACCAATGGTTAAGAATACCTGAAATCCGTAAATCGTTCCAAGTCCAAGTGCCACCAGCTTATAAAAGGAATCCTTTAACTGCATGGCAATATTTAAAAACATCAGGAAACAGCTTACACAGACCAAAATCAGACACAGAGCAAACATTCCACCCAGTTCTTCTGAAATTGCTGCAAAAATAAAATCCTGCTCTACTACCGGAATTTTATTTGGCATGCCCTGATATAACCCCAGACCGAAAAAGCCTCCGGTCCCGATTGCAAAAAGCGACTGGCAGATCTGATAGCCCTCTTTGTCAATTACTTTTAGTGGTGTTTTCCATGCCACCACACGGACTCTGACATGATTAAATAATTTATAGGCAATTACTGCCGCTACACTTCCCGCCAGCAGTCCACCGGCAAAATAGAGTGGTTTTCTCGTTGCCACATAAAGCATTGCCATATAAGCCACAAAGAAAATCAATGCGCCACCTAAATCCCGGGATAATACCAGAATCAATACATGCAGTGCTGCAATCAAAGTGGTAATTACCGCCTGACGGAATTCCGTTGATTTATGATACATGGCAGCCACAAAAAACACAAAAAGAATCTTAATAAATTCAGACGGCTGTACCGTAATTCCTGCTATGGTAAAGGAAATCTTTGCTCCATAGCTGGTGCTTCCTGCGATACATACAATACCAAGTTCCACAATACCGATTGCCGCATAAATCCAGGTAAGATTCCGGAAAAATCCCATCCTCCGTATCATCACCGGAATCACAAGGGAAATCACACAGGATACCGCTGCAATCGCAAACTGCTTGATAGCATGTCCAAAATTCAGGCGGGTCAGAATAATAAACCCGATAATCATAAGCATACACATATTATTAACCAAAAGTCTTGAAGCCTTCGGATAACATAATTTGTACACATTCCGTACCACAACAAGAAGAATTATCTGCGCCAGATAAAAAATAAAAGTATATGCATCCTCTGTCACCGCAAATATAACTAAATATGCCGTAAAATGAATCGCATACAAAATCCTTGCCTGCTGTTTAAATTTCTTTTCCTGTTTTCGTTCTGATATATTCCGGAATACCGCAAAACATTCATATGTATACACGGAAAACAGAATAATAAGTGCATATTTTGATAATTCCACAATCAAATGAACCATAAATACCTCTGCTTTATTCTACGCCTCGTTTAAAATGTCCATTGGTGCATTCCATTGGCATCTGCCCCAAAATGCCACCATTTTTATAAATATCGCCATAAATTGTTAAAATCTGTTCTGTCTCTTCTTCAGTTTCTGTCGTAAAGGAAAGCCTTACGGCAGCCGGTGCAATCTTTTTTCACGGTTACGTCTTCCTTAAAGAGACAGACCGGAAGCGAATTATAAATTACGTTATAACATTCCGAGCAGAAATTTTTCACCGGAAAATGTACAGAATAACGGTCTTTTAAGTTCAGCACCTTGGGCTGATGCATACAGCCTAACGTGTTCTTATGAATACACTGTGCCGTTATCATAAGCGGAAGTCTGCCATAGATAATCATTTCAGACCGGCTGTTTTCTCTTCTTAAAATCTCCTTCCGGTTCAATTCCACCGGAATTGTATCCTGTATCATTCCAAGACGATAAAAATATTCTGCCGCTTCATTGGAATAGGTATATAAATTACTGTCGGATACCATCTGCCAGTTTCCATTGCCCCATTCCTTTACAAACGCAATTTCATCAAGACTCCGCACCATAATACCATCTAATGGAAGCTTTTTTAGCTCCGGCATGATTTTTTCATAAAAAAGACTGGTCTGCTGCCGGAAAATAAACGGGAATACATAAAATGCTTTCTTACCGGATGCATGTACCCTGTCTATATCCTCACTTAACTTGCAGATCAGATTTTCTCTTGTATACAACATACAATCAAGATAAACCGTATCCACGAAATCGGCTTTTAATACTGCCGGAAGCTGTTCTGCGTCTTCAATCAGTACCCGGACTTCTGTGGATGAGTCGGCGGATTGTTGTCCAGAAGTCTGTGATAATGACTGTCTGGAAATCTGCTTTTCTTTTATGGCATTTCCTGTTGTCTGCCTATCTGTTTCAGCGGAAGAAGTTTCCACCAATTCTGGAAGCGTTCTTTCATAAGGTTTCAACAACGCTTCTTCTAATGCTTCCAACGCACCTCTTCGCAGCTGGTTCAACTGGTTTACCGGCATAAAAATATCATCATCCATTGTAACTTCAAGATTTTCAAAAACAAATGGTGTATTTCCGGTCTTTGTAATCTTTTCTGTTACAACTTCTTTCGTCAACGGACGATTCTGCGCTACAAGAACCATATCTCCCTGATAAGAAACTTTTATTTTTCCATATTGCACTTCTATCTTAGCAGGGCATTCTTTATTTAATATTAACTTTCCTTTAATCTTTTCTTTTAATTCGGTGTCTACATATTCTCTACGGATGTTATCCTGAAGAACACCTTCGCTCTTATTATGGGAAGCACTCTCTCCGCTTAGCATATCACTGTCATTATGATGATAGTAATATCCGTTGGTAAAACCACCACGGTTTCCAAGCTCTAAAAGTGCCCTGATATCCTTTTTTTCCACTGGGATACGGCTTCCATCCAGATAGGAATCCATATATTTCCGGTAAATACTTACTACACCGGCAGCATACTCCGGTGTCTTCATTCGTCCTTCTATCTTAAAGGAATATACCCCATGGTCAGCCAGTTCATACAAAAATGGCAGTGTACACATATCCTTAAGGCTCAGAATCGGTGTTGCATGATGTCCGGTAAGACTTTTTTCTCCCTGCAATACTTCATAGGAAAGGCGGCATGGCTGTGCACATCTGCCACGGTTTCCGCTTCTTCCGCCGATGATACTACTGAAAAGGCACTGTCCGGAATAACAGTAACACAATGCGCCATGAATAAAGCTTTCCAGTTCCACGCCTACTTCATCATGGATTCTTTGAATTTCTTCTAAGGACATTTCTCTCGCTGTCACCACACGCTCAACGCCCTGTTCCTTTAAAAGCCTGGCTCCCTCTACATTGGTAATGGTCATCTGGGTACTGGTATGTATCGGAAGATTTGGAAAATGAGTTTTGATAAACTCCATAACGCCCATATCCTGCACGATGACAGCATCTAATCCCGCTTCATAATAAGGGTGCAGATAATCATAGAGCTGTCCTAATTCATATTCTTTTAACAGGGTATTCACCGCAAGAATAATTTTGCGTCCATGAATATGTCCGAAACGGATAGCTTCTAATAATTCTTCTTCGTTAAAATTATTGGCATATGCTCTTGCACCGAACATACTTCCGCCAAGATATACGGCATCTGCTCCGGCATGAATGACTGCCTTTAATGTTTTCAAGGAACCTGCCGGTGCTAAAAGTTCTAACTCTTTCATCTTTCCTCATCTCCTATGGCAACAAAAGGGACAGATAAATGTCTGCCCCCTTTCATAGTTTTTATTCTCTATTACGCTTTCTTTCCGGAAGGCTTTTCCTCTTTCTTTTCTTCCGTATGGACTGCTTTCTTTTCCTCTGGTTTTTCAGTTTTTTCCGGTTTTTCAAGTTTATCTACTTTACCAAGTAAAGCATCTTCTAAGGTTGCTTCTAATCTGGTCTTATTTAAAAGCAGCTCTTTATTTTCTTTTTCCAGATCCTTTAAAGATTTGGCATCACTTTCCATGCGGATCTGGTTGGAAATCAGTTCATGCTTTAAATCATAGATTTCACGGTCTTTTACCTCTAAATCCTGCTCTAATTTTTCAACCTGATTTTTCGCTTTGAAGTAATCATCTGCAATGTTCAATGCCAGCAATGTGGAACGCATATCACTTGGAATTCTCTTATATTCATCCAGCATTTTAAATTCTGCAATCTTATCATTGATATAAGTTGCTACCTTCTGTAAATACTCCTGACTCTCATATCCGCTTAAAGTATATACTTTTCCATCAATAATCACTTCTGTATTATTTTTTGCTGCCATTTTCATTTCCTCTCTGCGTATCTGCCTAAAAATATTCTCTGACTACTACATATAGCATATTATAGCTATAAATCTGTCGAAAAACAACTATTTTCTTAGCCCTCTATTCCAAAGTGATGATATGCAAATTCTGTTGCGACCCTTCCCTTTGGTGTCCGGTTGATAAATCCATTCTTTACAAGATATGGTTCATAAACATCCTCTATGGTTCCGGCATCTTCCCCAATCGCTGCCGCAAGGGTATCCAGTCCTACCGGGCCACCCTGGAATTTTTCAATAATCGTAAGCAAAATGTTTCTGTCATTCTGGTCTAAGCCCATCTTGTCTACTTCCAGTAAATCCAGTGCAAAGGATGCTACTTCTTTGGTAATTTCACCATTGTACTGCACCTGTGCAAAATCACGCACCCTCTTTAAAAGGCGGTTGGCAAGACGCGGCGTTCCTCTGGAACGGCGTGCCAATTCGATTGCACCTTCCTCATCAATCTTTACCTCTAACTTTTTTGCGGAATGGACAATAATTGTCTTAAGTTCCTCCACATTATAAAATTCCAGATGATGTACCACTCCAAAACGGTCTCTTAAGGGTGCCGATAAAAGTCCGGCTCTGGTAGTGGCACCAACCAGCGTAAAATGCGGTAAATCGAGGCGGATTGAACGGGCAGTTGCGCCTTTTCCCACCATAATGTCAATGACATAATCCTCCATGGCAGGATATAATACTTCCTCTACCTGCCGGTTCAGACGATGAATCTCATCTACAAATAAAATGTCACCTTCTGCAAGATTACTCAAAATAGCTGCCATTTCTCCCGGCTTTCCAATTGCCGGACCGGAAGTGACTTTCATATGTACACCCATTTCATTAGCAATAATACCGGCAAGAGTAGTCTTACCAAGTCCCGGAGGACCATAAAACAATACATGGTCTAAGGACTCTCCACGTTGTTTTGCAGCCTCTATATACACTTTAAGATTTGCTTTTGCTTTCTCCTGACCAATATATTCATCCAAGGTCATCGGACGCAGTGTTTTTTCGATTTTGATATCTTCATCCTGCATCTGCGTTGAAATTACACGTTTTTCCATTTTCTGCTCCTCTTATAAGAATGCCATCTGCTTCAAAGCCAGTTTTAAAATATCTTCTACCGAACTGTCTTCCGTAATTTCAATATCACGAAGAACCTTCAAAGCCTCTGTGGAAGAATAACCCAGTGAAACCAGTGCCTCTACTGCTTCATTGCGGATTCCTTTTAAGCCGTTACCAGAAACAGCTTCCTGTGTATGGCTTAATTTCTGTTCAAAGGCATCCTCTAAACTAAGCTTGTCTTTTAATTCTATAATCAACCGCTGTGCCGTCTTATTTCCAACACCCGGAGCTTTTGCAATTGCTTTTGCATCATCAGACAATACTGCAAAACGCAAATCATCCGTTGACATGACAGAAAGAATTGCCAGTGCACCCTTTGGTCCGATTCCGGATACACCAATCAGCAATTTAAATACATTCAAATCATCTCTGGTAAGAAAGCCATATAAAATAAATGCATCCTCTCTGACACAAAGATAGGTATAGATTTTTACTTCTTCGCCAACTCCCGGTAGCAGAGATAATACCTGTCCCGGAATATAAATATTATAGCCGATTCCGCCATTTTCAACGACAATATGATTCTCTGCCACTATTTCGGATAATTCGCCTTTGATATATGAATACATAATCTTCCTCCTACTTCCTTTGCCACAATTCCAATCAGGGCACCCGTCACAAAGCCTGCAATCAATAAAACCGGCATATAGTAAATGACATAGTATGAGCTTACCAGAAATCCTGCTACGATAAGCTGTCCCATATTATGTATGATTCCGCCACAGATACTGACCGTAACTACATGAAAACAGTTCATCCGAATCAGAATAAACATAAGTACAAAGCTTAATAATCCGCCGGCAAGTCCATAACAGATGCTGACCAAATTTCCAAATAAAATTCCGGTAAGCACAATACGAAGCACCGATACACAAAGAGCCTCTCTCCAGCCAATCAGATACAGCATCAGCACCGTAACAAGGTTGGCAAGTCCAAGCTTTACTCCCGGTATTCCAATGGCAAAGGGCAATATTGCTTCCACATAACTTAATATCATGGCCAGTGCCAAAAACACGCCAAGATATGCTACACTTTTCTTCATGCTTTCACCTACCCTGCCACATCATCCAATGTATTTTTCTGCTCACTTTCTACGGTTACTACAACCCGGTTTGGCAGACAGATAATGGATTCTTTATCTTTGGAAATTGCGTTCTGATGCATACACAACTGATCCGGGCAGTCCGCCTCAAGCATATAGGCAGTCCCATTTTCAATCGTTACGATATTGGTAACTTTTCCATCTATTTTCCAAAACGACGGTTCATTTACTCTGCAACCTCTCCCATATAATAAAAGCCTTTGCATTCTTTTAAATGTACCGGTACGATAGTTCCAATCATGGATACATCACCCGGCAGATGTACCACTGAGTTATTGGATAATCTTCCGGTTACAAGACCTTCCTGCTGTTCATCTAATTCTTCGACTAATACATCCTGCACGCTTCCGGTTAATGCTCCGGCTTTCTTTGCGGAAATATCCTGTACCAGTTTTAACAGCCGGTCAAAACGGTCTTTTATCACATCTTCCGGAATCTGATTTTCCATTTTGGCAGCAGGCGTTCCGGTACGTTTTGAATAAATAAAAGTAAACGCGCTGTCATACTCTACCTGTCTTACCACATCCATGGTCTCTAAGAAATCTTCTTCCGTTTCTCCCGGAAATCCTACAATAATATCTGTTGTAATTGCCAGATCCGGCATTGCTTTTTTGATTTTTTCAACCAGTGCAAGATAATGCTCCTTGTCATAGTGACGGTTCATTTCTTTTAACACTCTGCTGCTGCCGGACTGAAGCGGCAGATGAAGATGTCTGCAGATTTTTTTAGAATTCTTCATTACTTCAATCAGTTCATCGGATAAATCCTTTGGATGGGATGTTCCACGCACATATGGAACAATACAATAGCTGCAGAAATTGTTGCATCCGAACATGATATTGACACCGGATTTGAATGTATATTTACGTTCTACCGGTAAATCCTCTACGATTTTGTCAGTGTCTTTCCAGATGTCAACAATCATTCCTTTGGATTCAAATGCAGCTACGATCAATTCTGCAAATTTAAAGATATTATGGGTTCCGAAAACCAGGTCTACAAAACGATAGCTTGTCCGTATCTTTTCTACAACTTCCGGCTCCTGCATCATGCAGCCACAAAGCCCGATCATCATATCCGGATTCTTTTTTTTCTGGCTGTGCAGGTATCCTAAATATCCCATAGACTTTGTTATTGGCATTTTCACGTACGGTACAGGTATTATAAATGACAAAATCTGCATCTTCAGTCTCTTTTTTTTACATATCCGATCGTTCTAATATCCCGATTAATTTTTCGGAATCCCTCGCATTCATCTGACATCCAAAGGTATTGACGCAAAATGTAAGAGGCCGTCCCTTTTTCCGGCTTTTTTCCTGCACATACTGTCTTGCCTTTTGCTATATAGTAATACTGCCGGTCCGGTTCTTCCTGTGGTGGATTCTGTGTTAAATCAATGTTATCAAAATCTATATTTTCGTACATGTGTTACAGTTTTACCTTTCTGATTTCTAATCGTTTGCGATTTTCTGATTTCCTATGTTCTTTAGAGGTTCTCTATGGACGGATCTGTCCGTTGCCATAGATGATATATTTGGTGCTGGTCAGTGCTTCTAACCCCATCGGACCTCTGGCATGAAGTTTCTGGGTGCTGATTCCGATCTCGGCACCAAACCCAAACTCAAATCCATCTGTAAAACGCGTGGATGCATTGACGTAAACTGCCGCGGCATCGACTTCGTCTAGGAATTTTTCTGCATTTGTGTAGTTCTCGGTAATGATAGCTTCGGAATGCCCTGTGTTGTAACGGTTGATATGTGCAATCGCCTCAGCCGTTGATTTTACAGTCTTTATGGATAAAATATAATCCAGATATTCTTTTCCCCAGTCTTCGTCTGATGCCGGGATGATGTCACTGCATGCATCCTGACTTGCTTTATCGCCACGCATTTCAACATTTTTCTCTTTCAGACGTTCTGCTAATTTCGGAAGCAGTGCATCCTTGATATTTTCATGGACAACTAAGGACTCACAGGCATTGCAGACACCGATCCGCTGGGTCTTGGCATTGAAGATGATGTTGACCGCCATGTCTAAATCTGCACTCTCATCTACATAGATATGGCAGTTGCCGGTTCCTGTCTCGATTACCGGTACGGTTGCATTTTCTACAACGGCACGGATCAGTCCGGCTCCACCGCGTGGGATCAAAACATCTACATATCCGTTCATTTTCATAAATTCTGTTGTGGTCTCTCTGGAGGTATCTTCAATCAATGCGATGGCATTCTCGTCTACACCACACTCCGCTAACGTGCGTCGGATACTGGCAACAATCGCGATATTTGAGTGGAGCGCATCACTGCCTCCCTTTAAGATCACTGCATTTCCCGTCTTAAAGCACAATCCGAAGGCATCCGCCGTCACGTTGGGACGAGCCTCATAGATAATGCCGACAACGCCAAGTGGTACACGTTTTTGACCGATCCTAAGACCATTTGGACGTTTTTTCATGGAAAGGACTTCACCGATCGGGTCATCTAAAGCGGCTACCTGTTCTAATCCTTCTGCCATCTGCTCAATACGTTTTTCAGTTAATAAGAGACGGTCTAAGAGTCCTTCCGGCATTCCGTTCGCTTTTCCTGCCTCCATGTCCTTTGCATTTTCGGCGATCAGTGTCTTTGCATCTTTGATCAGATTCTTTGCAACACAATTTAATACTTCATTTTTTCTTATTGGTTTCAAGAAGTGCCATTTTTCCGGCAGCTTCTTTTGCCTTTATGCCAATTTCCATTAATTCTGCTTTCATAGTGTTTCTCCTCTCTTCATGATTTTGTGGTTTATCGTTCTATCCGGTGTTACGATCCATTGCAGGGGAATATCAGTAACTTCTGTTGGAATATGATCTACAATCTGAAATTCATATGCAATTCCAACTTTTAGTAATCTGGGATGTCTTTCAAAATATCGGTCATAATATCCTGCTCCATGTCCGATGCGCCCGCCATCTATAGAAAAGCCAACTCCGGGGGTCAGGCAAATAGCATCTTCCCAACAGACTTTTTGTTCACCGATAGGTTCCATGACTCCAAATTGTCCTTTTCGCACCTCATTTAAATCCTGTATTTCATAAAAATCCATGTTGTCACCGTCTGTTTTAGGTAGTGCGACACGTCTGCCGGTATCTAACAGCCATTGTATCAGAGGAAGCAGAGACAATTCTGTTCCCAACGGATAATACGTGTAAAAAATATCCCCTGTTTTGCAGTTCTTCCCAAGTTGTTAACTGCCCCTTTATATTGGTTGACAATTCCTTACACAGGTTTTCGGGAAGTTCTTCCCGTTTTTGTAACAGTTCTTTTCTAATTTGCGCTTTTGTTACCATATTTTTTTACCAAGGTTTACAATACTTCCATCTGCTTCTTTGACATCGATATTATTTAACTGTGCCCTCAAATTGCTTCTGACCGATGCGATATACTCTTTTCGAAGGAGTGCCTGCTCCTTTTTCTCTGCTTCAGTCAATCCTTCTGCCTTGGATTTGTGATAGAGTGCATTGATCCTGTCTATTTTTTCTGATCCATAAATCCTCCTAATTAACCCATATTTTCTTCTATAAAATCAGGTATGTAAAAATCTTCATCTTTGTTGGATAAAAAGACGGTTCCTATAAAGTCGTCTTCAAATATTTTATGCAGGACACCGACATCTTTCGCATTGGCAATGATCATATCCGCACCGGAATAGGATGCAATTCTTGCTGCATTCAGCTTTGTTGCCATTCCTCCGGTACCGACATCGCTTCCGGTGGTATCTTTTGCCATATTCAGGTATTTTCATCCAGTTTTTCCACCGTCTCGATCAGTTCCGCATTCGGGTTTGTATGCGGGTCATCGGTAAACAGTCCGTCGATGTCTGACAAAAGAACTAACAGATCGGCACCGATCAGGGATGCAACAATGGCAGATAAGGTGTCATTGTCACCGAATTGGATCTCATAGGTGCTGACGGTATCATTTTCATTGACGATCGGGATGACACCGAGACGGAACAGCTCTTCAAAGGTGTTTTCCGCATTTTTTCTGGATACATTATCTATCATGGTCTTTTTGGTCATTAATACCTGACCACAGGTCTGGTGATACTCACTGAATAATTTCTGATATGTCATCATCAGACTTGCCTGTCCGACTGCCGCGCATGCCTGCTTAACGGCGATTCTTTTGGGACGTTTTTTGATCCCCATCATTTTTCTTCCTACGGAAATAGCACCGGAACTTACCAGGCACACATCAATATCCTGATTTCTCAGATCACATAATTCCCGCACCAGACGCTCTAATTTGATAAAATCCAGATTTCCTGTCTTTGGATGCGTCAGTGAGGATGATCCGATCTTTACAACAACTCTTTTTTATTTTTGAAACGGTTCTTTTTTTCATTTTTATTCTTAACTCCTCTTATGTTAATACACAATTATATATTTTATCATAGTTTGTGAAAAAAAACTATACTTGTTGTAGGGGAGTTTTGTGGTGTAATGCATTTTTTATGTGATCGTGCTGTCCTCGGCTATCCCCGCAGACATGCTGCGTTTTCCTGTTCGTCGCCATGCCTTTTTTGCTCATGTTTTGTGTAACTCGCCCTACGGACTTAGACAGACACAAAACATGAGCGTAAGCAGTGTGCTCCTCGCGACGGAAGCCTCGCAACTGTCTGTGGGAATAGCCGAGGACAGCGGTACGGCATAGAAAATCTTGAAATAATGTAATGAAAAAATGACATTTTGGTTGCTATAAAATAAGGTTCTAAACAAAAGATGCTGCTCATTTGAGCAACACCTTTTGCTTATATCCTCGTTATACACTCATTTTCCTTGTGAATTTTTTTTTAAAGAACCTGAATTTTCTTCATTCCTTTCGAAAGTATATACCCCCAGTGAGATTTCAGCAATGATGGAGTGTTTCTTTTTATGCTATGGAGATGAAACTCGGAAGCATTGGTGAAATCTTACTGGGCAATACAAAAATCTTTATATAAATAGTATGAGTAATATGATTCATTTACTTTACATTTTCGATGCAAACTCATCTATAGACGCTGCCTTTGCCGCCTGCTTAACCAACCGTTCAGGATTTTAATATCTTTTTCATTACGGATTTTTTTTGCGGATTTCTTCCGGTATCGTGCCGATATCTTCTAATAATTCTAAGATAGCATCTGCCTTTCCGGCTGAAAAACCCTCCTCTCTTCCCTCTTCTATGCCTTTTTCAATCCCCTTTTCTAGACCTTCCTGAAGTCCTTTCTCATATTCATCTTTCCGGACAATCTCAAAGACTGCTTCCTCATCATATTCAAAAATACTCATTTCCACCGCCTCTTTCCTGTTTCGAAGCAGAAACTCCCGCAGGATTCCTTCGTGGATACACTCTGTCACCGCTTTGTCCACTGCCTCTTCTACATTCTTCATATTCTTTGCATAAGTTCGTACTTTCTTCACATAAATCGCATACTCCTTTAAGGTCTGGCATTGTTCTAATAACTTTTTATTCTTTCCGAGGTTGATATTTAGCATGGTTACCACTAATTCTAAATCCGGATCGTCCATCGATTTTTGAAACGCATCTGATAACCTTAAGTATTTCTTTTTCGGCCTGTTCCTCCGAACCATTGTAAAACACTAAAAATCTCGGTGTCGGGATCTTGATGAGTGTGTTGCGATACAGATCCCTGTGATCAACCTGTCCCTGCAGTTCCTTTGCGATATAAAACAAATCCCGTAATGGCATATTGGGAGAATAAGTGGACTGATGCTCATAAAGGTTCAAATAGGAATCCATAATAAATGCCAGATCATTTTTCATGTTCATGTAGATGGCATTTTCTAAGGTTACAATCTCTAGTTCTTCTGCGTTTGTGTAAGATGTTCCGTTGACTGCATTATAAAGACTTAACAGCTCTTTCTTTTCACGGAATATCATGCGGAACAGTCTGTCCTTGTGGTTTTCTTGCAACACGGATTTCATTTTGGGTTTCTGTCATAGTATTACCTCCTGTGTGAAATTGTCTTGCAGGAGTTCTTATCCTTATTTTCTCGAAAACTCCTGCTGTTCATAATGTTGGAAAAGCATGAATTTTCTGATCTGAATAAGATTTGTAATAGACTACGGCAGAATTGCCACCTTATATAAGAAAATATGCTTTGAGAGTATTATAGCATGGTGGGAAGTGGGTTACAACCGGATTTAAATGCAATCTTGAGTATTTTTTTTTATACGCTGGTGTTATCCTCGGTTTATCTGTATATAACTGTATTCTATCCCCGGATGGCAGACATGCTGCGTTTCTCTGTTCGTCTCACACGCCTTTTTGCTCATGCTTTTGTGTAACTCGCCCTACGGGCTCAAACAAACACAAACCATGAGCGGCAGTGTGCTCCTCACGACGTAAGCCTCGCAACTGTCTGTGAGGATAGCCGAGGACAGCGGTACACATAGAAAATCTTGAAATAACTTATAAAAAAGAATTGTATTTGTGAAATTATTCAAAATTTTAGAAATATTAAGGAAATTGGCAATACTATGTAAATAACATCAAATACCATACCTACTCTGCACCACTCTACTTGTAGTATTCGCCCGAAAATCTCAACGTAGAACCACTTCCTTCCCGAACCGCATTAGACAACGTGTATCCCAGCGAGCACCCGACGATTATGAAAAGTTTCTTTTGTGCTATGGAGATGAAACTCCCGGAAGCGTAGAGTCCTCTGGCGAACACGCTTCCTGTTTTGAAGGAGGTTCAGCGGAATGTTTAGCACAAGGAAACTTGGAACACAGACTTTTTCATGCACATATGTTATAATACGAAGTAAATATCGAAAACAGCTTTTAGATTAAGGAGACTTCTGATGAAAAAATATCTGACTATTTTTGTATGCTTACTGAGTGCACTCTTTTTTTGCTGCCTGCCAAAAACAGGATACCTCTGTGTCTAAAACGGGTTTCTATTTTGATACTGTCATAAAAAAGTCACTCTTTACGACGCGGATGCCGAACCAGAATTAGAGTCCTGTTTTGCTCTTGCAGACAAGTATGAAAAAACTTTTAAGTGCCACGAAAAAGGCAGTGATATCTGGAATATCAACCATGCAAAAGGAAAACCAGTAGTAGTCTCAAAAGAAACTATTTCCCTGCTTCAAAAAGCCATTGATTACAGCGAGCTTTCCGATGGTGCCTTTGATATCACGATCGGCAAACTCTCTTCTCTTTGGGATTTTGGTGAAAATAAGGATACTGTTCCGTCTCAAAAAAGACATTAATGCCGCACTTCCTACCGTGGACTATCATAATATTGAGATATCAGACAATACCGTAACCTTAAAAATCCGAAAAACACAGATCGACCTTGGTGGGATTGCAAAAGGCTACATTGCAGATCAGATGAAGGCACAACTTCGTTCAGATGGCATTACCGAGGGATCATTAATCTTGGCGGCAATGTGTTAACCGTCGGTCCGAAAAAAAAATCCGGCGATACTTATAAGATCGGCATACAAAAACCATTCGATGATTCTGGTTCCTCCGATCGCATCTGTTGATATTACTGATGCTTCTCTTGTATCTTCCGGGGTCTATGAACGGTATTTTGAAAAAGACGGTAAACGCTACCATCATATTTTAAACCCAAAAACCGGGTATCCTTATGAGAACGGCTTATTGGGTGTTACCATTATTACGGATTCGTCTGTTGATGCCGATGCACTCAGTACCACCTGTTTTGCACTCGGCTTAGAAGATGGGATGAAACTGATTGAAAATACAAAAGGAGCCGAAGCCGTATTCATTACTGAAGATTTTACACTTCATAAGTCCTCCGGCATCGGCTCTGAGATTCCATTCCATGAAAATTAACTGTTTGCTGCTTTGATGGTCATATTGTTCAGCCATACGCCTTTTTTTACCAGCACATAGCCGATGATACATTTTACAATTTCCATCATCTGCACTAAGAAATATACAAGGATCACATTCCAGTCTGTATAATTTATGAGCAAAATAGCTGCCGGAATGTCTACAACCCAGATATAGAAGCTGTCGAATAAAAAGGTAACGATGGTCTTTCCACCGGAACGCAAAGTAAAATAGGTTGAATTCATAAATGCGTTCAATGGCATACAGACTGCCAGCACCCGGACGATCCATGCCGCAATATATTTGACATCATCACTGGTATTATAGATCTGCGGAAAGAATGGAGATACAATGATCATTAAAATGGCAACACCCAAACAGCTTGCCACAGACAAGAAGATCAGTTTTCTATCGGTATCCACTGCTTCTTCCATCTTTCCTGCTCCTAAAAGCTGTCCTAGAATGATTCCGATCGCACTTCCCATTGCGATATAGACAATACTGAACATATTGGATAATGTCGTTGCGATATTGATACCTGCAACCACAACCAATCCTCTTGAAGAATAACAACGTACCAGCATTGCCATTCCGCCTGCCCATAACGTCTCGTTTAACAGCAGCGGGGTTCCTTTTTGATAACTTCCTTTACTAAATCCATCGGCACATGGAAAGAACGGTACACACCGCGTATAAACGGTTTTTCTGCCGTATGACTGTGCGCCCACGCCATGACAACCGCCACTTCTGCGATTCGTGCGATCACGGTTGCTATCGCTGCTCCGCGTACCCCAAGTTCCGAAATCCGAATTTTCCAAAGATCAGACTGTAATCTAACAGCAGATTTGCAAAAAAAGCAACGATTCCGGCTTTCATCGGGACAATCGTTTCTCCGGTCTCACGCAGGGTCCCACTGTATGTTTGCGTCAGTGCAAACGGGATCAGACATCCCATCATAATATGCAAATATTCCCTTGCATATTCAAATGTCAATGCCGCATCATTCCCCTGTGCATCTCCTTTTAAAACATCCGGATCGGATCATCTCCGAAGATTCCAAATACCAGAAACCAGATACCAACTAAGACAGCAACCACCATTAATTTCAGACGAAGCGTGTGACGTACCCCTTCTTCATCTCCGCTGCCATAGTATTGTGCCGTAAAATTCCAACGCCGGACACTCCACCAAAGATACAGAGATTGAATACCGTTATGAGCTGATTGACAATAGCAACTCCGGACATCTGGTTTGTTCCAACCTGTCCGACCATGATGTTGTCTAACAGATTGACAAAGTTCGTAATCCCATTCTGTACCATGATCGGTACTGCAACAAGCAGCACCATCTTATAAAATGCTTTATCTCCTATAAATTTTTTCATTTCTAACCCTTTCTTATGTGTATATACAAAAAACACTGCAGTGAAACTGTTTACAATGTAAAGAATCACACTACAGTGTCATTTATAAGAGATTTTGTTTTTCTTAAAGAATTACATGTTTCGGACACTTTGTAGCACATGCACCACACTCTACACAGAGATCTTTGTTGATATGTGCAACGTTATCTTCTACATGGATCGCATCGTGTTCACAGGTCTTCTCACACAGGCGGCAGGCAATACAACCTTCTGCACATGCGTCCATAACCTTCTTTCCTTTATCGTGAGAACTACACTGAACAAAGTGTTTGCCCTCATAAGGAACGAATTCGATCAATTCTTTCGGACAGGCAGCGATACATTTACCACATGCTTTACATAATTCTTTATCGACAACGGCAATTCCGTCAAGGATCTGAATTGCACCAAACGGACATGCTTTTACACAACTTCCAAATCCCAGACAGCCATAATTACATGACTTAGGACCGCCATTTGGAACATATGCCATTGCCGCACAATCCTCTACTCCTGTATATACATAATCTTTCCTTGCTTTTTCACAGTTGCCTGCACATTTGACAAAGGCAACCTGACGGGCGCTTTCAGATGCTTCTACGCCCATGATCTTTCCGATTTTTTCTGCGACAGGGCTGCCTCCGACCGGACACTGTCCAACAGGGGCTTCTCCCTTTACGATCGCGGGCTGCAAGACCGGAACATCCTGCATAACCACATCCACCGCAGTTATTTCCCGGAAGAACCTCTAAAATAGCTTCTTCACGTTCATCTACTTCTACTTTAAATTTTTCTCCGAAGATTCCAAGAATAAAACCGATCGGGATACCGGTTCCACCTACAGCAAGACCGGAGATAATAATTGCACTTACACTCATATCCATTCCCTCCTAAATCATGCCTGAGAAGCCCATAAAGGCGATAGACATCAATGCTGCTGTGATCAGGACGATCGCAGTTCCCTGAAAACGTTTCGGAATATCGTTATATTCAATTTTCTCACGGATTCCGGCCATAATAACGATCGCGATAAAGAATCCGACGGATGTTGCTAATCCATTTACCACACCCTGTAAGATCGTATAGGATTTTGTAACGTTATTTAATGCTACACCTAATACGGCACAGTTGGTTGTGATCAGAGGCAGGTAGACACCGAGCGCCTGATATAACGATGGAATGGATTTTTTCAAAAACATCTCTACTAACTGCACTAACGCTGCAATGACTAAAATAAATACGATCGTCTGCAAATACTGGACATTGAGCGGTGTCAGGATATATTTGTAAATAAGACCCGTAACAAAAGAGGACAGGGTAATAACAAAGATTACCGCTCCGCCCATTCCGGCAGCTGTCTCTGTTTTTTAGATACTCCAAGGAATGCACAGATTCCTAAGAACTGGCTGAGTACGACATTGTTGACAATGGCAGCACCCACTGCAATAATTAATAATTCTTTCATTTATCTGCCCTCCTCTTTTCCGGTATCCGCTGTCTCTTCCGGTAATTTTCCGGTACACATAGACAGATGGTCACAACCTTTACAGTCTCCGGTAAGACAACCGCTTGGAGCAGCTAAAGGTTTTCCCTTTTTCTCCATTGCTTCACGAACACAGTTCATACCGGCAACTAAAAATGCCAGAACTAAGAATGCTCCCGGAGCCATGATGAAAATTGTGATTCCAAGTGTTGCACCTAAAATCTGACGGATAAAACCGATACATACCAGACCGATCGTAAAACCAAGACCCATTCCAAGTCCGTCAAATGCAGATGGAATGACCGGATTTTTGGATGCATAGCTCTCTGCTCTTCCAAGGATGATACAGTTTACAACGATCAGCGGGATATACACACCTAAGGATTCCGATAAGGAAGGTGTATACGCCTGCATGATAAACTGCACGACAGTAACAAGGGATGCTACAATTACGATGTATGCCGGGATACGCACGCGATCTGGAATGATCTTCCGCAATGCTGAGATCAACAGGTTTGACATTACTAAAACCACAGTTGTTGAAAGTCCCATACCAAGTCCGTTGATAGCAGAGGATGTAACCGCCAAAGTAGGACACATACCAAGCATCAGAACGAAGGTTGGGTTTTCTTTTGATAATACCATTGTATAATCTTTCAACATTTCTGTTCATGCTTAATTACCTCCCTGTAAGACCGTCTGAAAATATACCAGTGAAGCATTGACTGCATTGGTTACGGCTCTTGATGAAATGGTTGCGCCTGTTACGGCTTCGATCTCATTGTCCGCAGATGGTGCTGTCTTTACAACGGTATATGACGATTCTGATTTATTTTCAAACTGAGAGTAAAATGCTTTTTCCTGTACTAACATACCAAGTCCCGGTGTCTCACTGATGGATGCAATGGAATATCCGTTCAATGTGCCATCGTTGCGGATTCCGACAGAAAGTGTGATATCTGACTGGCTTCCTTCATGGGATGTTACGGAAATTACATATCCAAGCACTTCACCGGATTTATCTAATGCTGTGTTTACAGATAAGATCTCATCATTGGCATAATCGCTCTTAGCGATGATATCCTCTGCTTTTTTTGCATCAAAATCCTTATATTCTTCAAAGGAATCAGCATCCTTAAATACATTCCGGTAGGACTCCTGTTCTGCTTCATAATTTACTTTTGCAATAGGACCCTTTGTGATTTCATTGACCACACCGAGGATCAGGCCTAAAACAAGGGTAAAGGCAGTTAAGATCATTGCATCTTTGACAATCTTTTTATTCATGCTTCTTTCCCTCCTTTTTTTCACGCCAAACGCTTTCGGGATCGTATGCTTTTCAATGATCGGCACTAAGAGGTTGCCTAAGATGATTGCAAACGATACACCTTCTGCATTTGCACCGAACAGGCGGAATAATCCGGTCAGGATACCCAACAGGATACCATAGATGATCTTTCCGCTTGGTGTGATCGGTGATGTGACATAATCGGTTGCCATGAAAAATGCTCCAAGCATCAGACCGCCTCCGCAAAGCTGTGCGGCAATATAGTTCACATCAAATCCTTTTCCACTAAAGATCAGTAAAAAATACAACAAAGGTGATCGGATAACTTCCCGGGATGCGAAGGTCAATGACACCCATCAGGATCAGGAAAACAGCTCCGATCAAAAGTGCAATGACAGAGGTCTCTCCGATCGTTCCTGCGGTTGTTCCAAGGAACATCTTCATGGTATCTACGCTCTCGCCGTTTCTCATCAGGGCTAACGGAGTTGCTCCGGTAACACCGTCATAAGTAAAACTTGTCATGGTGCTTGCAAAAGATACAAGCAGGAAACAACGTGCTCCAAGTGCCGGGTTCATGAAGTTCTGTCCAAGTCCACCGAACATCATCTTAACAATGACGATTGCGAACATGCTTCCCGAGTACTGCCTGCCAGATTGGAAGGGTATATGGAAGGTTCAATGCTAATAATAATCCGGTTAACACGGCACTGAAGTCTGTTATCGTACTCTTTTTTATGTACAATCTTTTCAAAATCCATTCTGATGCCACACAGGTTGCGATACAGACTGCAATCAATAACAAAGCCCGCAGCCCGAAGTTGTACACACCAAAGATACTTGCCGGCAGTAATGCGATAATGACATAGAGCATGATTTTTGCCGAGGTATCTTTCGCACGGATGTGCGGAAGATGATATATTATATAACTCACTCACAGTTCTACACCTCTTTCTATTGTTTCTTTCTTCTCTCTGCTAAGATCTGTTTTTTCATGGTCTTGATATATTGTGCTAACGGACGTTTTGCCGGGCAGATAAAACTGCAGCTTCCACATTCAATACACTCCATACCATTCCATTTTTCAAAACTTTCCGAATCATGGAACTGTGACATTTTTGCAAGTCGAGATGGAACGATCTGCTCCGGACAGACAGATACGCAACGTCCACAGTTGATACATGCTGTCACTTCACTTGCTGAAACATCATCTTTTTTTTAAGCACAGCAGGGAGGATGACGTCTTTGTTGTCGGAATCTCCAGACTAAAGACTGCAAATCCCATCATCGGTCCACCGGAGATCATCTTTTCCGGATCTTCCTTAAATCCGCCTGCTTCTTCTAAAATTTCCGCATAGCTCATACCGATACAGTATTCAAAATTGCCCGGATTTGCAACAGCGTCACCTGTTACGGTAAAGATTCTGTCCATTACCGGTTTCCCTTCTTTGACTGCACGGTTGATCGCTACTAAAGTCTCCACGTTATCTACAATACATCCTGCATCAGCCGGAAGCATCTTAGAATTGATCGAACGTCCGGTGGTTGCATGAATCAACTGACGCTCACCACCCTGTGGATACTTTGTCTTTAATGGCATTACTTCAATGCGTTCCTCATCCTTTGTCAGCTCTTTCAATTCTGGATACAATCCGGTTTGTTGTCTTCCACACCGAGGATTCCTTCGCATGGTCAAACAGACGCAGGATGATCTTCATACCGCCGATCAGTTCTTCCGGATTCTCTAACATTCTCCGGTAATCTGCGGTCAGATATGGCTCACACTCTGCGCAGTTTGCGATAATAAATTCAATCTTATCAGGCTCCTTTGGAGAAAGTTTTACATGAGTTGGGAAACCGGCACCACCCATTCCGACAACGCCTGCTTCTTTTACTTTTTCAATAATCTGCTCTTTAGAAAGACTTGCAACATCTTCCACACCATGGAAATCTGTTTCTTTCATCTCTCCATCATTTTCAATAATGATAGAATTTACCAGATCACCGGTCGCTACATGTCTTGGCTCGATTGCCTTTACCGTACCGGATACGGATGCGAAAACCGGTGCAGACACAAATCCGCCTGCTTCTGCAATCTTTTTCTCCTCTTAAGACCGTATCACCTACTGCAACAATTGGTGACGCCGGTGCTCCGATGTGCTGAGACAATGGATAGACCAGAATTTCTTTGGGTTTGATTCTTCGTATCGGCTGATCCTTTGCCAAATCTTTTTGCCATCGTAGGGATGGACTCCGCCTTTAAATGTCGAAATACCCATTTTGTTCCCCTCTTTCCTAAGTTATTTTTTTGTCGTTGTACTGATCCCCTCATACAACTTTCCGCTATATTATACCATATACCCATAATTCTACAACCTGTTTTCCCTGCAAAATTCATGTTAATTTTCCTTGCACAGAGAAAAAAACACGAAAAAATATTTGTAAAAGAAACAGAATATGGTAGAATATTTCCATGATAAACAGGAGGAAAGAAAAACGATGCAGACCTGGCACAAAGAGTTAAATTTTGACAATACCGATACCCCTTACAAATGCTTTATTTGCAGAGGATTCTGTATTTTTTGATATTGAAACCACCGGATTTTCTCCGGCAAATACTACTTTATACCTGATCGGATGTGCCAGACGAAAGGGAAACATCATCTGCATCGATCAGTTTTTTGCTGACACCCCGGACGAGGAACATCTGATCCTTGCTGCTTTTTTAGAATTGTTAAAACCATACCGGACACTGATCACTTTTAACGGACTTGGATTTGATATTCATTATCTGACTGCAAAATGCCAGACCTATGGGATGCCTGCTCCGTTTTTGGAGTTCTCAAATCTGGACATTTTCCGTGCTCTTTCAAAATTCAAAAAGATTTTCAAGCTGCCGAATTTAAAACAAAAGACCGTAGAAAAATTCTTAGGGATCGGCAGGGAGGATCTCTATTCCGGCGGCGATCCGATCAACGTCTATCATCAGTATGTTGCCACGCAGGAGGAAGAGGCACGTTATCTTTTACAGATTCACAACTATGAAGATGTCTTAGGCATGATCGATCTGCTTCCGATCCTCTCCTATCCTCAGATTTTTCAGGGAGCTTTTACGGTAGATTCCATTGTAAAAAATCTCTATGAGGACTATCAGAGCATTACCAAGAACGAATGTATCATCACATTAAAGAACCAGTATCCGGTGCCAAAACGTATCTCCTATGGATTTGATCAATTTTATCTGACCAGCTATCAGGATACCACGAAGCTGAGTATCAAAATCTACAGTGGTGAGTTGAAATATTTCTATCCGAATTATAAGGACTACTACTATCTGCCGGAGGAAGATACTGCCATCCATAAAAGTGTTGCTTTTATGTGGACAAGAATTACCGGACGAAAGCCAAAGCAGCCACCTGCTACAGCAAAAAGACCGGCTGTTTCCTGCCCCAGCATCAGGTTGTGGTCTCTCCTTATTTTAAATTAGAATACCATGACAAGATCACTTATTTTGAATTGACGGATGAATTTATTGACAATGAGACGGATGTGAAAGCCTATGTGATGCATGTGTTATCACTACTGTTGATGGCAAAGTAAATCTTCTTAAAATATTTTACACTAAATAACATATAAAATCTTTTTTTAAGAAAATTTAAGTGAGATAGTTATATGAAACTTAAGGATTTAGAAATATTTACTTAGAAATTTGAGAACTTAGAAAAAACCTCAGGCTACCATACCAGTGCCTGAGGTTTTTTTACCTCCCTTTTTTTTCAAAGAAAAAGGATTTGTTTCTTCTGAAGTTAAGTTCTTTATAATTGGTAATCTGCTCCGTACTGCCTATGAATAACAGTCCGTCATTTACCAATGACCGGTTAAACTTCCGGTAAATCTCGTCTTTTGCTTCTTCTGTAAAATAAATTACTACATTTCTGCACACGATCAGATGGCAGTCAGACGGATAAGCATCTTTAAAAAGTCATGTTCACGAAATTCTACGCATTTTTGATCTGGTCAGAAATCTGATACGAAGAACCTACTGTTTGAAGTATTTCTTCTTAAAGTCATCCGGTACAGATTCAATGCTCTTTTCGTTATAAAGTCCAACTCTTGCTTTATCTAAGACCTGCTTGTCTATGTCTGTTGCTATAATATGAATATTTTCTAACGGAAGATGTCTTGACAATGCCATAACCAGTGAATACGGTTCATCGCCTGTGGAACAGGCAGCACTCCAAATCTTCTTACCACATTACCTACTGCATATTTCTCTGCAGCATTATTCCAAGGATTCTCATCCTCAAATTTCATGCTCAGTGCAATCTTACTCTCATTGATATCTTTGATGAATACTTTTACAGTATCGCCAACTTTGAATACTTTCTTAGGACTTTCAACACGTCCCCATGACATTTCAGAAATATGTAACAGTCCGTCTGCTCCACCAAGGTCGATGAATGCGCCAAAGTCTGTTACGTTCTTTACTGTACCTTCTACAACATCACCAACATGGATTCTCTCCATGAGTTCTTTCTGTTTTTCAGCTTTCTCTGCTACTAAAAGCTGTTTTCTGTCACCGATAATTCTTCTCTTTCTTGGGTTGAACTCAGTGATTACAAATGAAATTTCCTGTCCTTCATACTTAGATAAATCTTTCTCGTAAGTATCTGATACAAGGCTTGCAGGAATAAATACTCTTGCTTCGTCAACTACAACACTTAATCCACCGGATAATACCTGTGTAACCTTTGCGGTAAGCACTTCCTGATTGTTGAATGCTTCCTCCAAACGCTTGCTTCCTTTTTCAGCAGCAAGACGTTTGTAAGTAAGAAGTACCTGTCCCTCTCCATCATTTACCTTTAAAACTTTGGCTTCCATAGTGTCACCTACGGATACAACGGTGGTCAGGTCTACATTTGCTTCGTTCGTATATTCATTACGTGTAATAATTCCGTCTGACTTATATCCAATATTAAGGATGATCTCATCTGG
>VOFC01001561.1_pt1:20000-26001 | contig 26001 bp, 21 predicted proteins | sample 5384161 | NCBI WGS metagenome assembly VOFC01 (sample SAMN12384722, study PRJNA508395) | human gut metagenome | isolation source: healthy gut B | host: Homo sapiens | reverse complement strand
TGTAAACCTGTTTACACCGCTGTTCGTGTTTATTGCCGTCATTTTCTTTACCTCGAAATTGGCCGATAATTCCGAAATCATAGCGATGAAAAGCACGGGTATGAGTTTTCGCCGTTTGCTTCGCCCTTACATGATTTCGGCTGCACTGATTGCTGCCAGCAGCTTTTTGCTCGGGGCTTTCGTGATTCCGCAAAGTAATGTGGCGCGTGTAAACTTTGAAAACCGATACATTAAGAAAAAAACAGATGTAACGTCGGTCGATAACGTGCAAATGCAAGTAGACACGGGAGTGGTGGCCTATATCACCCACTTCGATAATGTGAGCAAAAGCGGATATGGATTTTCGCTCGACAAATTTGTCGATAAAAAACTCGTGTCGCACCTTACGGCACAAAGCATACAGTACGATACGTTGTCGGACCGCCGTTTCTCGTGGACACTGCGCCATTACAAAATTCGTACACTCAAAGGAATGCGCGAAAAATTGGAAAGCGGCGAAAAACTCGACACCATCATTGTCATGGAACCCCGCGACTTCTTCTATGTGCGCGGACAGCAGGAAACCATGACGATTCCTGAATTGAAAGAATTTATTGACCGCCAACGCTTGCGTGGTGCTGCAGGAATTAGTACTTTTGAAGTGGAATATCACAAACGCTTTGCCACACCCTTTGCCGCTTTCATCCTGACGCTGATTGGGGTGAGCCTTTCGTGCGAAAAGCGCAAAGGCGGTATGGGTGCCAGTATCGGTGTGGGCATTGCACTGAGTTTCACTTACATTCTGTTCCAAACGGTGTCGTCAACCTTTGCACTGAATGCCGGTTGGCCGGCCATGTTTGCCGTTTGGCTGCCCAATTTGGTGTTTGCCGTTGTGGCCTTCGTGCTTTACAAGCGTACGCCGCAGTAATGTGTTTCTAAGGATAATCCTGTCGATACATTCAGGCTTATCGGACCTTAGATGTTTATTCCTTTCATCTCCTTTTTTCTGAAATATTTAAAATGACAGACCATAGCATAACCCCGGCAGACCAGGCCGCTCAGACCGAAAACAATGCCCCCGTGAACGAAACACCCCAAACCGCTTCGGCTCCGGCCGATTCGGTGGAAACGGCTGAAACCGAAGCCGTGGAGGAAAAAAAAGCACCCGAGGTGTTTTTTGAGGACCTGGATTTGAGCGACGATGTGCTCGATGCACTCTACGATATGCGTTTCGAAAAATGTACGCCCGTACAGGCTGCCTGTATTCCGCACATTCTTGAACGTCGCGATGTGTTGGGTGTGGCGCAAACCGGTACAGGCAAAACGGCTGCCTATCTCTTGCCGCTGCTCACGCTGCTCGGACGCGATCCGCATCCTGCTGACGCCGTGAACTGTTTGGTAATAGCCCCTACACGCGAGTTGGCACGTCAAATCGACCAGTCGCTGCAAGGTTTTGCCTATTACACCTCGGTCAATGCCGTGGCCGTGTATGGCGGTAATGATGGCATTCGTTACGAACAGGAACGCCGTTCGCTGCAAGCCGGTGCCGACATCGTGCTGGCTACCCCCGGTCGACTGATTACCCACCTGCAGCTCGGTACACTCGACCTCAGCCGAACCACCCACCTGGTGCTTGACGAAGCCGACCGCATGCTCGATATGGGATTTGCCGACGACATCCTGACAATCGTGAAACAAATGCCCGAAAACAGACAAACCATTCTGTTCTCGGCCACGATGCCGCCCAAAATTGCCGAACTGGCCCGCACGGTGATGCACAACCCGGTTGAGGTTGAAATAGCCGTGTCAAAGCCCGCCGAAAATATTTGTCAAAGCCTTTACGTTTGTCACGAACCCGATAAGACGATTGTGCTGCGCAAAATATTCAAAGACGAACCGCCGCAGCGAGTTATCCTGTTCTGTTCGTCGAAACAGAAGGTAAAGGAACTCACCATTTTGCTGCAACGACGCGGACTCAATGCGTGCGCCATGCACTCCGACTTGCAACAAAGTGAGCGCGACGAAGTGATGCAGTTGTTCCGTGCGCAAAAAATTGATTTGCTCGTAGCTACCGACATTGTGGCACGAGGCATCGACATCGATGACATCACCATGGTAATCAATTATGATGCGCCGCACGATGCCGAGGATTACGTTCACCGCATCGGCCGTACTGCCCGAGCCGGTCGTCGAGGTAAGGCCATTACGCTTATTGGCGAAAAGGACCTGTATGCCCTGGCTAACATCGAACGAACGCTTAAAATCATAATCCCGCGTGCCGAACTGCCTGAAGGTGTGCGTAAACCCTCTGAAGAACCCCGTAAGGGAAATCAACCACGCGGACAGCAGGGAAAAGGACGTAACCGGGCGCGTAAAGACGGTAATAACAAGCCGAATGCAAATGCCCGTCCAAAACACAACAATCGCAAACCGAACAATGCGTCTGCACCTAAGCGAAACGAAAAAACGGCTACTGGAAAGCCGCAGGATAAAGTGGATAATCGTCCGGCTGCAAAACGTCGGCCACAGAAATCGGGCAATGGCCGAAAACCGCAGTAATTGACGGTTACAAACTTTACCATATTTACTCAAAACCAATCCTAACACAGCGATAACATGATAAACATCGGAGATATGGCTCCCCCGACCTGCTGGGCCTTGACGAAGCAGGCAACGAAATCAAACTCAGCCAATATCGCGGACAAAAAGGTGGTGCTCTAATTTTATCCGAAAGACAGCACTTCGGGCTGCACTGCCGAGGCCTGTAGTTTCCGCGACAATTATGAAACCTTGCAGCAAGCCGGCTATGTTGTGATAGGAGTAAGTATTGACTCTGCCAAGTCACATCAAAACTTCATAGCGAAGCAAAATTTGCCTTTTCACCTGATTGCTGATACCGAAAAACAAACGGTCGAAGCTTACGGTGTGTGGGGCGAAAAGAAAATGTATGGCCGAACCTATATGGGAACACTGCGTACCACGTTCGTTATTGACGAAGAAGGCCGCGTGGCCCACATTTTCAATCCCAAGGAAATCAAAACTAAAATTCACGCAGAACAAATATTAAAACTTTAAGAATCTGACAGCCCACGATGTTCTAAATCGTATGTGGCACGATAGTTTCTTAGCAGACATTCCAAAATTATGGCAAAAACAACCGACGAAAACCAGGCACAAAATGAAAAGCTGTTAGCTCTTCAAGCGGCTATGGCTAAAATAGAAAAAGAATTTGGTCGCGGCTCAATCATGCGCATGGGCGATCAGAGTATTGAAAATGTAGAGGTTATTTCAACGGGTAGCTTGTCGCTCGATGCCGCATTGGGCGTAGGAGGTTATCCCCGCGGCCGTATAATCGAATGCTTAATCGTCTGATATACAACGGTTAACCGTCATTTTGTCAGGAGGGATCCCAAATTTCTCCGAAAATTTTTTCGCGAAAAATTTGGTGCGTATGAAAAAAGTGTGTACTTTTGCACTCGCTAATCGAAACTGACACGGTTGCTCACTATTAAACGAGTGAAAATCAGAAGTTTTGATACACAAAATTCGATCTTTGAAATCATTACATAAAACTTTTTTGTAGAGAAGTACAAGAGACAATGAGCACGCTATATGTTATGTATAGCTGTTCGGGTTTATCCTAAAGAAAGTCACTTGTCAATTCTGATCCAAATTCAAGGATAGGTTCTGGGCAAACAGAGAAACAAACAAAATTATTATATTACAATGAAGAGTTTGATCCTGGCTCAGGATGAACGCTAGCTACAGGCTTAACACATGCAAGTCGAGGGGCAGCGGGGAGGAAGCTTGCTTTCTCTGCCGGCGACCGGCGCACGGGTGAGTAACGCGTATCGAACCTGCATCATACTCGGGAATAGCCTTGCGAAAGTAAGATTAATGCCCGATGTTTTCAGTGGTCCGCATGAACTGCTGAACAAAGATTTATCGGTATGAGATGGCGATGCGTCCCATTAGCTTGTTGGCGGGGTAACAGCCCACCAAGGCATCGATGGGTAGGGGTTCTGAGAGGAAGGTCCCCACATTGGAACTGAGACACGGTCCAAACTCCTACGGGAGGCAGCAGTGAGGAATATTGGTCAATGGACGCAAGTCTGAACCAGCCAAGTAGCGTGCAGGATGACGGCCCTCCGGGTTGTAAACTGCTTTTAGTTGGGAATAAAGTGCAGCTCGTGAGCTGTTTTGTATGTACCATCAGAAAAAGGACCGGCTAATTCCGTGCCAGCAGCCGCGGTAATACGGAAGGTCCGGGCGTTATCCGGATTTATTGGGTTTAAAGGGAGCGCAGGCGGACTCTTAAGTCAGTTGTGAAATACGGCGGCTCAACCGTCGGACTGCAGTTGATACTGGGAGTCTTGAGTGCACACAGGGATGCTGGAATTCATGGTGTAGCGGTGAAATGCTCAGATATCATGAAGAACTCCGATCGCGAAGGCAGGTATCCGGGGTGCAACTGACGCTGAGGCTCGAAAGTGCGGGTATCAAACAGGATTAGATACCCCAGTAGTCCGCACAGTAAACGATGAATACTCGCGGTTGGCGATACAATGTCAGCCGCCAAGCGAAAGCGTTAAGTATTCCACCTGGGAGTACGCCGGCAACGGTGAAACTCAAAGGAATTGACGGGGGCACGCACAAGCGGAGGAACATGTGGTTTAATTCGATGATACGCGAGGAACCTTACCCGGGCTTGAACTGAGGGGGAATGAGCCAGAGATGACTCAGTCTTCGGACTCCCTTGGAGGTGCTGCATGGTTGTCGTCAGCTCGTGCCGTGAGGTGTCGGCTTAAGTGCCATAACGAGCGCAACCCTCATCCTCGTTTGCCATCAGGTAATGCTGGGCACTCCGGGGATACTGCCATCGTAAGATGTGAGGAAGGTGGGGATGACGTCAAATCAGCACGGCCCTTACGTCCGGGGCTACACACGTGTTACAATGGGCGGTACAGAGGGCAGCCACCACGCGAGTGGGAGCTAATCCTCAAAGCCGTTCTCAGTTCGGACTGGAGTCTGCAACCCGACTCCACGAAGCTGGATTCGCTAGTAATCGCGCATCAGCCATGGCGCGGTGAATACGTTCCCGGGCCTTGTACACACCGCCCGTCAAGCCATGAAAGCCGGGAGCACCTGAAGACCGTGACCGCAAGGGTCGGCCTAGGGTGATACTGGTGATTGGGGCTAAGTCGTAACAAGGTAGCCGTACCGGAAGGTGCGGCTGGAACACCTCCTTTCTGGAGCCTATATACAAGGAACCAATCCACAGGATGAAGTTGGATACAACAAAAAGGAATGACATTAAGAGTGACAAGGCATCAGCCCTTGAGCCTCTTAGTACTTCTCGCAATAAGTTTTATTTTCGATTATAACAATCAAGAGAAAGATGAAGCCGGGCGCCCGGATGCAGAATAGCATACGAAGGCCTAACGCGGAGACATTTTTCTGCCAGTCCTATAGCTCAGTTGGTTAGAGCGCCACACTGATAATGTGGAGGTCGGCAGTTCACCTCTGCCCATGGGACTACAATGCATAATCGCACGGGGGATTAGCTCAGCTGGCTAGAGCACCTGCTTTGCAAGCAGGGGGTCAACGGTTCGAATCCGTTATTCTCCACTCGAGCAACAATCACGTTGCAAATGATCTTTGACATATTGGACAACAGAAAGGTTCATATCAACCGGAGAGATTCCCGACGGAATTGAACGGTATGATAATGAAACGAGCAAATCAGAAAGCAATCAAAAGGTAAACGACAAAGTACAACTTTCAGCAGACACCGCCCGCAGCATTCGATCGCAAGATTGAAGAAAAGGGGTGCGTGGAACAAGGAAGAAAGGGCGTGCGGCAGATGCCTAGGCTCTTGCAGGCGATGAAGGACGTGATAAGCTGCGTTAAGCCATGGGGAGGTGCAAATAACCCTTGATCCATGGATATCCGAATGGGACAACCCGGCAGGCTGAAGGCCTGTCATCCAATTAAATTGGAGGCGAACGTGGGGAACTGAAAC
>VOFC01001561.1_pt1:0-15000 | contig 26001 bp, 21 predicted proteins | sample 5384161 | NCBI WGS metagenome assembly VOFC01 (sample SAMN12384722, study PRJNA508395) | human gut metagenome | isolation source: healthy gut B | host: Homo sapiens | reverse complement strand
TTCTGGTCTTCGTTGAGCAGTTTGTCGTACGAATTCAAACGAGCCTTACCTTTAGCCTGGCGAGCCTTGGGTGCCATGCGTACCCATTCAAGTTCGCGTTGCAGAGTTTTGCGGCGTTTGCTGGCCACTTTTTCTTCTTGCTCCATGCGCTTGGTTTTCTGATCAAGCCATGAAGAGTAGTTTCCTTTCCAGGGGGATACCTTCGCCGCGGTCAAGTTCGAGAATCCAGCCTGCTACGTCGTCGAGGAAGTAACGGTCGTGGGTTACGGCGATAACGGTGCCTTCGTATTGGTTGAGGTGCTGTTCGAGCCAGTCGATGCTTTCAGCGTCGAGGTGGTTGGTAGGTTCGTCGAGGAGCAGCACGTCGGGTTTTTTGCAACAGCAAACGGCAAAGAGCTACACGGCGGCGTTCACCTCCTGAAAGGTGTTCGGCTTTCCAGTCAGCGGGCGGGCAGCGAAGTGCGTCCATGGCGCGTTCGAGTCGGCTGTCAAGGTTCCAGGCATCGGTGGCATCAAGGATGTCTTGCAGTTCACCTTGGCGGGCAAAGAGGGCGTTCATTTTTTCTTCGTCCTCGTAGTATTCGGGCAGACCGAACTTCTGGTTAATTTCTTCGTATTCAGCAAGTGCGTCTACTACGTTTTGTACACCTTCTTGAACAATTTCCTTTACCGTTTTGTTATCGTCGAGGTGCGGGTCCTGTGGCAGGTAGCCAACAGTGTAGCCGGGTGAAAAAACAACTTCGCCTTGGTAATCGTTGTCGAGTCCGGCGATGATTTTCATGAGGGTAGATTTACCTGCACCGTTCAAACCGATGATACCGATTTTAGCTCCGTAAAAGAAACTCAGGTAAATGTTTTTCAGTACTTGCTTGTTGTTTTGTTTGATGGTCTTTGAAAGTCCGACCATCGAAAAGATGATTTTTTTGTCGTCGACTGTGGCCATTGTATGTATGATTGTGGTTGGTGAATATTGAAGATGATTGTAATGATTCCTAAACTAACTGCGCTGAAGTCCCATAAAGGGGTTCAGCCGAAAGAGGGGTATGATTGGTTTTCTAACGAGTAAACCCGTAAAAGCTGTTGCATCCATGGAAAAGGGCTTGTTTTGAGAGTTTCCTTTTGCCTTTGTACAGCAGCTTTGCGGGTTTACGCATTGATCAATGCGTTTAAGCAAATGGTATGTGCGTTAAGTAAATTGTTTATGAATTTAGCACAATTACTTATCAGCTTTTTTCTTCTTCAAGGTAATGATAACCTTGCCTTGTTCGTCTTTCAGCAAAATTTCTTCGCCGTTGACTTCCGAAGTTTTTACTTTATTGAGCGCTTCGAGGAAGGGCTGTTCGAACTTATCGTCCTTTAAGAGAGCATACGCGTGGTAGCGAGGTGTCCGAATTCTGCTTTGCCTTTGAGGAATTTGTTGGCATCCAAGTTGCCGGTAAGGCGGTTGCAGCCGGTGAAACCATACAGGCGGTTTTCGTTAATGTCGAAACCGAGATAGGGAGTTGCTTCGCTCGGAGTGATGTTCTGTCCGTTGAGGTTGACAACGCTCCATTCACCTGTTAACTGATAAACAGATTTGGTTGAAGCGCAAGATGCGAAGAACAAAAGGAATGCGGGAATGAAATAAATAAATTTTTTCATTGTAGTGTTGTATTTAGGTGAATATATGGAGTGGTTATAGCCACTCGTTAGATGAATTCTCGGAAGTGATGTTGAAGTCAGACAAATTCTCGAGGGCGAAAGTTTGATGCAATCTCGGAGTCATCTGAAGTCCGGCTTATTTACTATTAGAATTTATAGCCAATTAGAATTTATAGCCAATGGTGAACATCACATTGTGACGGTTCAAGTCCACTTTTTCGCCCTTCAATCGGTTGGTTATTCCGTCGGCTTCGGCTACGTGGAAGGCAAATGCCGTACCTTGCTGTTGCTGGTACTGGTAAGCCATGTCAGCGTAGAAGTGCTTGCCGCGAACACCCAATCCAGCCGTTACACGATTGATGGCACCAAGGTTCACATAGTCCGTATTAGTGCTGTAGGCATACGACGGGCTGTTGGTAAACAGGTTCAAGAAAGCATTGTCCTCCATCGGGGCAGAAACGTAGTTGTAGCCCAAACGGCCATAAACGCCTTTAGCCAGACGCGCTTCAGCACCGATACGGAAAGTGTGGAGCGGTTTCATGCAAGCATCGATTTCCTCGGCCATCGCATTGTCTTTGCTTGATGAAATGCTGTAGTCGTAATAGTCGTCGAAGTCGGGGTAACGCACCTGAGTACCTTTGTAATCGCTGATTTCGTATTCAGCGTCCAAAGCCAAGTAATTACCAACGGTTGTAGCCATGCTGAGGTTTACCTTCCACGGAGTACGGATGCGATAGTCGAAGTCGCCGATTTCGACATCAGCTTCTGTATGTTCAAACTTATTGCCCTTGTCATCGGTGAAAGCATAAGGGCTGTTCATGTAGAGGTAAGAACTTTGGGTGAGGTCGAAGAAAATGGGAGTGGCAATCGACACACCGAAGCGGAAGGGAGAATCTTCGAGCGGACGAACGATGATGCCCAATTTTACATCAAATCCGGCACCGCTGAGCGATTCAGCCTGACTCATGTAATACTCGCCCGTGTTGTTTTTTGAATCAACTAGTTCCTCGGCGTAGTTTGTGCGCGAGTGCAGGTTGACGTTGTAAGCTCCGAAGGTAAGGCCGGCATAGATTTGATCTTTCCAGTTGAACGAAATGTTGAAGTCGTATTGCTGGATGCCGCCCCATTGAGCGCGTTGGTAGGCATATTTATTGGCAAAACTGGGAGTATAGCCCGTCAGTTTGCCATCGGCATCATACTGTGGAGCGATGAGTTGCGCATCGTATCCCACAATGGTGAGCGGTGTCGTTTTGTTGCAGTCGTCGCTCCCCGGCGAAAGGTCGAGCCATTTGTCACCATAGTAAGCCAAGTCCATCATTTGCCACGACTGCGACATGCCATCCTTTGTAGCAATGTTGTTCAGCCCGATGTAATTTTTGAAATTACGGCGTTTTTGGTAATTAAAGGCCACGTTCACAAAGCGCAGTTTGTCGTCCATTTTACAAGAGTAAACAAAGCCAGCCTGGTCGAACGATCCACGAGCACGGTTGATGTCGCCAAATTCTTCGCCATTCGGTTGAACGGTGGCACTACCGGTAAAGGCCACATCGCTGCGTCGGTACATACCGATGCCGGCAGGGTTCGTACCAATGGTCGAAAGGTCTGCGCCCAATGCGTTCATTGCGCCACCCATACCCACATAGCGTGCAGTACCGTTCAAGTCGGAACCCGAAAGGGCTTCTACTTTATATATATCCTGGGCACTGAGGCTACCGCAAAGGGTTAGCGAGGCAAGTGCCAAAAAATATTTTCGCTTCATGTGCTTTATGTTTTAGGACGGAAGGTTCCCAGAGAATCTTTCCGTCCTTTTTTTTGTTTTTTTACGAGCAACTCACACTAATCTGTGAGGCATTCAAACCTGTTGCGAGACTAACTTTCGGTCACATTTTATCTGCGTCCGCCACGTCCGCCTCCGCCAAATCCGCCCCGGCTACCGCCGCCGAATCCACCTCGGCTACCACCGCCGAAGCTGCCACCTCTGTTAAAGCTACCGCTGCGCGAAGGTTGGCTGAACGAGCGTTGCTGACGGCTTTCGCTGTTGTTGCGGTTGTTAAACGAACGGTTATTTTCGCGGTATTTTCTGTCGGAATTCGTGTTGCGGTTACCTTCAGGTCGCGAGTTACCGTAATTTCTGGAAGGTCGGTTCGAGTTGCCAAACGAGCGCGAAGGCCGGTTATTTCCGAAGCCGAAGTTATTGCGGTCGTTAGAACCCCGTCCGGCATTCCCCCGTCCGAACGACTGCGACGGTCTGTTGCCGAAAGCATTACCCCGTCCGTTCGTTGAGTAAGAAGCAGCGCCTCTACGTCCGCCGTAAGCAATGTATCCGCCACGCGGTCCGCGTTCCGAACCGGCAGGATACCAGCTACCATGCCAATGGTGGTGCGGATACCACGCATAGTTAGGCCAACCCCACCAAGGGTCGTACCATCCGCCCCAGCCCCAGTGCCAGCTGCTGTAATAGGGTCGCCAGCCGTACCAGCTACCCCAGCCCCACCAGCCGCTTTCCAGGCCCAACCTCCGGCATAGCCGTAGTACCAAGGGTCGAAGTAGAAGTCGTAGCAGTCGAGGTAATACGGGCTGCTCACATAGATGCCCGGTCGGGGTGAATAAAAGCGAACGATGCGCTGGGTATATTTGCCATCCTCGTAACCATCAGCGTAGCCCTGATCGTAGCAACTCACTGCGTTCGATTTTTCCTCGTCACACTGTCCTTTGTAATTTTTGCCACGTCGGTTGTATGAGTCAACATCCCAGTTGCCGTTGCTCCGTCCTTCTGCCCAATTACTTTCTTGAAAGTCATTGTCATTAGCCACCGGGTCGTAAGTATCGTAAGCATGCTTCTGCGTATGTTTAGGCTGCGAGCTTGATTGCGCTTTTTCTGACGGAACGAAATATACGTCGTCATCCTGAGCCCATGCGGTTGCGGCATTAGCCCCAATACACATCAATAATAGTAATAGCGACTTTTTCATTGTTGTTCCTCCTGATATGTGGTTTTATATTTGCAAGCAGTGTGTCGGTGGAGTTTTCGGGCCGGTTCTGGTTGCTCGGTTGAAAACACCATTTGCGCACTTCTTCGTGTGTACAAAGATAACTCTTTTTTACGACGAACCTTGCTTCCGGTTCGTTAAAACTCCGTGTTTTTCTTTCATTTTTCAGATTATTTAAGAAGAACACTTGCTTTTTTCTTCCCTTTTCAGTTCTTATTTTTTGAATGAATTTGTGCCGTTCAAGTGGTTCCAAGTTCCATTTGCGTCATTCCCGAAATAAGCTGAAACACAGCAGAGCGGGCTTCGCCAAACGAAAAAAAATGATCCGTCAAATGCTTTTTTCTCGTCGTCAATCCTTATTTTTGCATAAGCCGAACTTTTTTGGGCCGCAAAAATAAAAAAACTCATTCCAATATTTCTGTTTATGGATTTCAAGTCATTAGTTGAATCGCGTTATTCAGTACGCAGTTACACCCCCCAGCCCGTCAGCGAAGAAGCGTTGCGCTATGTGCTCGATTGTGCCCGTCTTGCCCCCTCGGCCGTAAATTTCCAGCCCTGGCATTTTTATGTAGTCACCACAGCCGACATGCGCAGCCGCCTCACGGCCTGTTATCAGCGCGAATGGTTCGTCACGGCTCCCTGCTACGTAATAATTACGGTTCGTCACGACGAAGAGTGGGTGAGAAAAGCCGACAACAAGCCCCATGGCGACATTGATGTAGCCATTGCCGCCGAACACCTTTGCCTGGCTGCCGCCGAACAAGGACTGGGCACCTGCTGGGTGTGCAATTTTGATGCCGATTTGTGCAAGCAAATTCTCAATCTTCCGGCAAACGAAGCCCCCGTTGTTATATTGCCTTTGGGTCATCCGGCTCCCGAAGCTGAATGCAAACCCAAGAATCGCAAGGCAGCCGACGACGTAGTAACCCGTTTGTAACCCAAATACCATATTCATGCCAACCGTTTTTTACTCACAGCCCAGGTTGTAAGTACCTAAAAAGGCAGCAGGCACCGGACGTATTCCCGGCACCTGCTGCCTTTTTTTGTGTGTGAAAATAACACCTTGCGTGCAATTCACAGATTCTTTTTTTTTACTTCAATCGGATGCGGTCGCCCACCTTGAAGTGCTCGTTGCGCTTCATCGGATTTAGTTTGCAAAGCGACGTCAGACGGATACCATAACGCTGGCTGATGCCATGCAAACTTTCGCCCGCCCGCATGATATGGTAGTTACGCGTCAGCAGCGCATCGGCCTTTTTGTTCTTCTTGCCAAGGTAAACAATGTCGTTCGCCTTCAGTCTGTACGTTTTGTCCACATCGTTATACTCCCTCAGCTTGCTCGCCTTCGTATCAAAGGTTTTGGCCAGCGATTCAAACGTATCGCCCCGTCGTGCAATGACGTAATACTGCCCGTTGCAGCGTCTCACCACATGGTCAAACAGCGGTTTGTTATCCTCCTCCTTATCATTTTTGTGGTGATGCTTTTTATGTCGTTTCGCTTTGTCGTATTTGTCCAGGTTGAAACGTTCAATCAGCGAAATCAGCGAGTTGGCATAAGCCGGGTTCGTGGCATATCCTGCCTTTTTCAGTCCTCTTGCCCAGCCCTTGTAATCATCCTTGTCCAGGATCAAAGAGAAAAGCATAACGCTTGCCGTTTTTCAGAAATTTTGAATGATCCTCGTAGCTTTCTTTCGCATTACGATACACGCGAAACTTCTCGTTAGGCGCATCGTCGTTCACCAGCATATACGGTCCTTTCCATGCCCGTCCGCATTTAATGCCAAAGTGGTTATTGCCCTTTGTAGCCAAGCGGCTCTTACCTGCCGAACTCTCCAGCAAACCCTGCGCCAGCGTAATACTAGCCGGAATGCCGTAGCGTTTCATCTGGTCGACAGCCATGTCAGCATATTTGTCAATGTAATGCTCATAGGCAGATTGTGCCGGCACTCCCACCGGCAGCCAAAGAGCCATCAGCACGAGAAGAATTTTATGTATCATAAAAAAGTAAAATCTGAAAAAAAATAACACCCTGTTTGTGTGTCAGGTCATAGACAGCGCAAAATTATAAAGAAAAAGCCGAATGCACCGCACGTCATCTTTATTTTTGGCCAGTAACATCATAAAAAAACCTAAAGCTTACCACCCTTTTATTTCAGTGAAATGCGTGATTATTGCATTGGGCAGATAGCCTATAATTCGATGATAATCCCCGTAGTTTGCTGATTTCAGTTTGCTTTAAGAATTACCGTTGCGGCACCAACTTCTTCACCATTGCCTTCATTTTTTCCACATCATAATTATAGATGCTGATATTATTTTGAATCAGGCGGCCATCGGGACCACAAAGCACATAGCGCGGAATAGAGGAAAAACTGAGCATAGATTCGAGCATTGCCCATTCTGACTGCGAAACGAAGAGGTGTTCGCCCTTGATTTGGTTTTGATTCATCCATTCTTCGCTTTTGGCAGTGAGAATTTCTCCGTCGGTGGCCGAGAGATAGATAAATTTAAAGGGTTTCCCCTTCATCGCCTCCACGTTGTTGCGCATACTGAGCATGCCCGAACGGCACGGACCGCATCCAAGTCCCCAAAAGTCAATCAGCAACAGATTTCCTTCGTACTTTCCAAAGAGTCGTTTCCACAAGGCGCGCTGCTCTGCCGTCCAATGACTGTCCTCGCCTGCCGTCTGGCCTTCGGTAGCCTGCACGAAGCGGCGGTATTTATTGAGGACAGCGTGAGCAACCTGAAGCGAAGAAATAGACTGAATGGTCGATGCAACATCCATGGCAACAATGTTCAAACACTGTTCCGTATCCTCTTCCTGACCCAATGTTAAAGATTCGGTGGTGCTGTTCAGGATTGAGGAAATATCTTGCGACCTTTCCAAATCGCTCATAAAGGTGCCGTCCATACCGAACTGGTCCTTACGCACAAATTCCCAATCTCCTGATGCATTTTTTACCTTTTCGTATTGCCGCGCCAAATCCCCATAAATAGTGCGGTTGACAAACACCCACTGGCTCGCTTCACATAAGGCCAACGGATTATCGTAAATCAACTGCTTGTAGGGCATGAGCGCACCATAGACTGCCTGATCATCGAGCGGTTGATACGCAGAATTAGGTTCGAGAACCTGCGTGCCGTCTTCCTTTTGAGTCCGCTTGTATTGCTCGTCTTTATAGTAAAGCAGCACATCCTCCAAGTATTGTATTTGACGGGTAACCATAGACATCATCACCACATCCTTGCCGAAAGTAGAGAGCGGAGTACGTATCAATTCCTGGCGCAGAGTTTCATTGCCGAGGAGGCCGATTGCTTGATCACGGAACTTCTCTACCACGCGCATCACGCTGTCCTTGCCTGCTGTGATGGCTTGACTAACTGCCGTGTAATCGTAACCATCGGGAGTGTATTTCTGCATAAAATAAGGAGTGAGCGTATTTATCATGGCTGATTCGCTCGAGCTACGAAAAAGTCGTATAAAGTGGCTTTCGGTATTGGTCGGTGACAAACGAGGAGAACACCTCCAACGTATCACCCGGCTGAATGAAGATGTTACCGCTATGAAATCCACCTACCCACTGAGGGTGCGGCAAGTCGAGGTGAAAAGTCAAGCTGCGGCTGGTGGTATCAAGTTGGGCAGTCACATTCTGCTGCTCTTTGGTCATTTGATTCTTAACACGTACAGACGCAACCTCCATTGCCGCAAACAGCTCCATAGGCAGATTGTCAAGATAGACTGTCAGCACCGCCTTGCCTGAGCGAAACGGAGCCGAAAAAGCCTGCTTGTAGCGCTTGTTATCGAAACGCCATTGCGTATCGGGCTTCACTCGCTGCCGCAAATAGTATTCGCTCGTCAACTGACGTGGGTCAAAGACTTTGCTTTGGGGGGAAGCCTTAGGTTGGGTCTGTAGCTGAATGCCATAGACGCCACTCGTGGGACGTGCAGCGGGTTCAATGAAATTGAGCTCCTTGACATCAGCATCCAAGGGCTCAAAGTACAAGGTAAACGGCACGCGTCCGGATTCAGGCATTGCCACTTGCTCATTGAGCTGTATGCCCTCAGCTCGCAGCACCTTGAACTGTTTGTCACTGTGCCTATCCTTCAAAAAACGCATTATCTGCCACACTACAAGTATAGTTGGGGTGGTTATGCAGATAGCCTCGAATAATCGTAGCCTCTTGGGTTAATTCAATATCATTCATGGCAATCCAATGCGGGCAATACTCGATGACCGGATGGTTTATGACCCTGGGTTTTGCCAACGTACTGTGTTTTTGAGCCCAAGCGCCTACGACGCAGAGCGTCAGTAATAAAGTCAATAAAGTGTTTTTCTTATTCTTCATTTTGAATAATAAAGTATGTATGTCACAATATTGCTGAGCCTGTTGTAAACGTATCCTCATGAATTGGCTACTGACCCATTTTTTCTTCATGGGTTATAGGTACGAATCAACCGACTTACAATGTACTATTATAGATGCAAAAATAGTGAAAGGTGAGCGCAATACCAAGCCAAAAGCTTACTTTTGGGTGAAGATATTGCCGAACCGCATCCTATTTTATCGAAAAATAGTGAAAGGTGAGTGCAATACCAAGCCCAGAGCTTGCTTTTGGGTGAAGATATTGCCGAACCGCCTCCTATTTTATACAAAAATAGTGAAAGGTGAGTGCAATACCAAGCCCAGAGCTTGCTTTGGGTGAAGTTATAGCCGAACCGCCTCCTATTTTATACAAAAATAGTGAAAGGTGAGCGCAATACCAAGCCAAAAGCTTGCTTTTGGGTGAAGTTATTGCCGAACCGCCTCCTATTTTATACAAAAATAGTGAATAACCCCCTCAACAGTCGGCTTTCTCGCGTAAATCGCGTACATTTGCATGACCAAACGCTTCGATTCTCCGAAGCCTTCACCATGAATCCCCCGATAATTCAGTTATGAAGAAATTTCTGAAAGTTCTCAGCTTGCTGCTTGTTGGCCTGCCGTTCATCACATACCGTTCGGCTCAGCCCAATCGCTCGACACCCTTTTTGTCGATGCCCCCACTACCTTGTTTCCCGTAGTCGACAAAGCAGCTCGTCTTGACCTCATCGACCTCTACAATCACGGCATCGAAGCAAAAGTAGAAAACATCTTTGGCGGACAGTCCGAACTGACGAAAAAAACGCCCAACTTTCTCTCTCTGCGAACCACTGATGTAAGCACCTGGGAGATGCACCTGTTGCCCTGCGCCAAAGACACCCTGATACTCAGTCTGCACACCCTCGTAGCCGGTTCGCAGTCAACCGACGTGCAACTTTACACCCTGCATTGGACCCCGTGAAAGACAAATTGCCCCATCCCCAGTTCGAGCAGTTTGTTCGTCCCGACTCTCCGCTCTATGCCTACGACAAGCAGTACCTCACCACCGTTTTAACCGAGCAGCCCCTGGCCGTAACGCTGTCGCCCCAGACCTCCGAACTCACTTACCGCATCAGCACCGAAGGTTTGAGCACCGAAGACAAGGAAAAGGCCAAGCAATACATTCAGCCCCTGGTGTATGAATGGAAGGAAGCCCACTTCGTTCCTAAGCACTGAGCCGTTTGTTTAAGCTCCTCCCCCGTTGTAGTTAAGTTGGCCGGACACCATGCCCAAACGTGGTTTGCGGCCAACAACCATCCTGAGTCACGAACCTCATTCCGAGCCTCTTTATTTTAACTCTTTTTTTGTTGAAACTAGCTCGGAACTAATTTCAACAAGCTCGGAACTAATTCGAACAAGCTCGGAACTAATTCCGACAATCGCGGAACTTCGAAAAAATGCTTCTGAATTAAAATATTTTAAGTATTTAAGGTATCCTTTTAGCATTACCTTACTTAATATGATGAATAGATATGGAAGACAGAAGACAATTATGCAATCAATTTCTGGAGGCTTTCCCTTTAAGTAAGCTCAAAGATTTAACGCTCGATGCCTACACCAACTTAAACAAGGATAATTCGTTTTGCTACTGGTTGGAATCCAGAACCACCGGACTGGGTTCATTTAGGGGAGGTTATTCCTTTAAGTTCGGCATCTACGCATATCGTAATAAGCCGGCTTCAGACGGCAGCGTGAAAAGCGATGACAAATATGCCTGGTATGCAAAATACAATCAGGATACTGCTGAAGGCGCGTTTGAAATAGTGAAAAATGCCATCGTACGGGTAGCAAATTATGCCAATGAAGGAAAATTTGAAGAGATAGAGTCCATCAGCGAATTGGGCGAGGGGTATAAATGGAAAATAGCCTTTCTTTATTCTCACGAGCGTTTGATTCCCATTTATAGCAAAAAAATGCTACAGACATTGGCCAAATATTTCAATATGGGAATCAATGTTTCAAGGGTCGAAATTCAAAAGCGCTTGATGGAGATGAAGGGCGAAAAAGATTTGTATGACTTTTACGATGAACTGCTGAAAATTTTAGAAGCATACTCCCCAACAAACACAGATATGATTCAGCATTCAGAAAATTTACTAGGTGAAACAGACCACGATAATTCATCTCAACGTCAGTATTGGTGGCTGATAGCCGATCCCAAAGTATGGAAGTTCACCGATATTGCTGTTGGCGGTGTTGTGAATTATACGCTCTACAGCGACAACGGCAGCAAACGGAGAATTTTTTCAGAATTTTCTGGACGCAAAGGAAGGTGATGGTGTGATAGGCTATGCAAGTACTCCCCACTTTGCAGGTGGTGGCTTTGGGCGAAATTGCGAAAGATACGGATAAAGAATACTTGTACTTTCGAAAAAACGAGCAACTCCTTACCCCTATAGATTATTCAGTGTTCAAACAACACGAAGAGTTGCAGGGAATGGAATGTCTGAAAGGAAACGGCCGCGGTTCGCTGTTCAAACTGACGGCTGATGAATACGAAACCATCATTGAGATAGTTCGTCATGAAAACCCTCGAAAAAAGAGTAGCCGTACAATCATATACCGACGAGGACTTTTTGTCCGAAGTGTACATGGACGCAGACGACTTGCAGCACTTGAAATCCTTACTCCGTCAAAAAAAGAATGTTATTTTGCAAGGGGCACCCGGTGTCGGTAAAACGTTTACTGCCGAACGATTGGCCTATGTGCTGATGGGAGTAAAAGAGCCCGAACGGATAGAGAAAGTACAATTCCACCAAAGTTTTTCCTACGAGGATTTCATCATGGGCTATAAGCCCACCGAACAAGGAGGATTTGAATTGCGCACGGGCATTTTTTACCAGTTCTGTCAAAAGGCCAAGAACTCGCCCGACAAGGACTTCTTCTTCATCATCGACGAAATTAACCGAGGCAATTTAAGCAAAATCTTTGGCGAACTACTGATGCTCATCGAAAACGGCTACCGCAACACCGAAATCAATTTGGCCTATACCGGAAAGCCTTTCTTTGTGCCCGATAATTTGTATATCATAGGCATGATGAATACAGCAGACCGGAGTTTGGCCATGATTGACTATGCGCTACGCCGTCGTTTCAGTTTCTTTGAAATGAAACCGGGATTTGATTCCGCAGGATTCATGCGTTACCAACAGAAAGAAGTAAATAATGCCCGATTCAATCAGCTTATACGAGCTATTAAAAGTTTGAACAAGGAAATCGAAAAGGACCACTCCTTGGGTAGTGGCTTCTGCATAGGCCACAGTTACTTTTGTGCTTACGACAAGGACCATACCGACTGGTTAGATAATGTGGTGAACTATGACATTATCCCGATGTTGAAAGAGTATTGGTTTGATAACGAAGATAAATATCAATCGGAAGTTCAAAAACTCAAATACATATTGAATGAGCAGCAGCCATAACATACCCATCAAAAACGTCTTCTACATGCTTACCTATGCGTTCAAGGAATTGACCCAAAACAATTACGAACGAATAGCAGGAGAAGAATTCGAGGATATTCACAATTTGTTTGCAGAAATCCTCTACCTGGGTATTTCGTGTCAGCTGAAACAGGGGCTGCACAAAGCGTATGTACTGCATGAGGAAGTACTGCCTACACTGAAGGGGAAACTGAATATGCCTGCTACCTTCAAAGAACGGATAGCACACAGGGCAAAACTCTGCTGTGAATATGACGATTTCTCAGAAAACAACATTTTCAATCAGATACTGAAAACCGCTGTTCAATATCTATTGACGAATAAGGAGGTAAAAAACGAAAAGCGGAATAAGCTGCGCAATCTGATGCTTTTCTTTCAAGGCATAGATACGGTGCCGGTTCAGCAAATTCGATGGAGTGCAATACGCTATAATCAAAGCACCCGAACTTACCACATGCTGCATAGCTTGTGTATGTTTTTATTCGACAACCAGTTGTTGAGCACGCAATCAGGCAACGTAAAGGCACCCATGTTTTCAGACAGCCACATGAATATGCTGTTTCAACGATTTGTTTTAGCATATTACAAAAAACATCACCCTATGTGTAAAGCCCTCGGCACGGCAGATTAAGTGGGATATTGCCGAAAACGATTCTATGGCCATTGATATGCTGCCTACCCTGCAAACGGATATTACCCTGACAGTCAATAACAGGACATTGATTATCGACACCAAGTACTATGGTCAAAATATGCAAAGGTTTTTCGATAAGCATACCATATTGTCGGGCAACCTTTACCAAATTTACGCCTATGTAATGAATGCAGACAAGCATCACACTGATCAAGGTCAAGTAGATGGGATGTTGCTGTATGCACAAACTCAAAGCGATATTCAGCCCTATCTTCATTTTCAAAACAGCCATGGAAATCGGTTTATGGTCAGGACATTGATTTGAACCAGAAGTTCGATCAGATAAAAGAGTCGTTAGACCGCCTTCTTACATATTGAACACATCATTCAAGAACAAGCATAGATGTAAAAAGCAGGTGTGATTGTCGATTGAAGCATAACATAATAGGCTGTTAGCTAAGGCCGATGAACACCCTTAACATATAGAAGTCGTCTAAACTTTTCTGACGAAGATTGAATTTCATAAAAGTTCAGACGACTTCATATTTTACCCCAATGTCGTCTTTCAAACCAAATATATTTTGTTCACTCTAAAATGAGTTAGGACATCCATGCACTCTAAAACTCTGAAATAGGTACTACATCTATCTTATAGCTATCTTTTTCAATCGTACGCTTATCATTATTAGTGACGATTACAAGGTTGTCGCATTTTAATTCTCCAGCACATTCAACTATACTATCCACTTCACGCTTCTCTGTCTTAGGATTGCTCATATCATAGCAGACTTGTACTAGGCGTTCTATCTTTGTTCCTTTTACGAAGAACAAAATCAACTTCCTTATTGTTTCGTGAACGATAATAGAACATGGTCTTTTCTACATCGTAGCCTCGACGTATAAGTTCAATGAACACTTGATTTTCTAGTAAACGTCCTAAGTTGTCACTCAAAGAGAATGCTTTGGATGCAACAAATCCATTGTCAACTACATACACTTTTCTTGGTGCTTTCTTCATCAACTTGAGTTTATTGTTGTAGCGTGATAAATAGTAGAAAAAGGTATGGCTCATGCAAGTAATCCATATACTTTTTGGTCGTATTGACACTGGAGAAACCAAGTTCCGTAGTTAAATCATTTGCACTAACAGGATTGCAGAAGTTAGACACAAGATACATGGCCAAATTATTCAAATCGGTCACATTGCGGACATTATGTCGTTTGGCCACATCTTTCCAAATAATAGAATCAAACAAGGTATCAAGATAACTACGAGTCAATTGACGTGAAGCTACCACTTCTGGGTAACCGCCATTTCTAAGATAATCATCTGTCAATACGAATGAATTCGTTATATCTTCCGGCTTCAGCTTGTAAAGGTCCAATTTGTTCCAGTCGAAAAACTCCTCAAGACTAAATGGCAACATTTCCACTTGAAGATATTTTCCAGTTAGAACTGTAGCCATTTCACTGCTTAGCATTCTTGCATTACTACCAGTTATTACAAGATTCTTTCCCAATCTATAGAGTTCACTAACCCACAGGTCCCACCCATCCAGATTCTGTACTTCATCTAACAAAATATATTCATAACCAGGATAGACATCATCCAGCATTCGCATAACGAGGTTGGCATCCCATGCCTCCAACAACGAGTAATTATCAAAATTCAAGTAGGCAAAATTCTTGTCTCTAAGCATCAATAATGCTTGAGTTGATTTACCAACTCGTCTAGGACCTGTTATTAGCTTTATCAGACTACTGTTCAACAATAAGTCTGTATCCTGGTTTGCTTCTACGTATTAAATAAGGGCGTGACATCAGTTCATCACGTTCTTTACGCTGATTTAGAATGATTTTTCATGACTTTAAGGACTTTCTCTGTTTGCAA
>VOFC01001529.1_pt1 | contig 26001 bp, 49 predicted proteins | sample 5384161 | NCBI WGS metagenome assembly VOFC01 (sample SAMN12384722, study PRJNA508395) | human gut metagenome | isolation source: healthy gut B | host: Homo sapiens | reverse complement strand
AAAAGCAAATTAAAAACTTAATTTACCTGTAACAATTATAAATCCAAACTATTGGAGAATAGAAGGAATGAAAAAAAATATATGATGTATTTTATAGAAATGTTACAGAAGAATATGGAAGAGATTTATCAGAATATATGCCAAAAGAAGAAGAGAGTGTCGACGAAGAAGAAATAGATGAAGATTGGGATTTTGATATTATTGATAATAAAAAGGAAACAAAAGAAGAAAAAGCTGTAAAACCCAAAAAGAATAAAGCGAAAAATAAAAGGAATATCACAAGAAGAAGAAAAATCAAATTCCGAAATAGACGATGATGAAATTGATATGATTTTAGGCTTTAATGGTGAAAATAATGCTCCAGAGGATTTTGACGATGAAGAAATAGCTCCAGAAGATGACTTTAGGGAAGATGAAGAAGATGATGACGTATATTATGACATTTGGGGTAATGATATAAAAGATGAAGATGAAGACGATGCCGAAGAAGATGATGAGGATGATTTTGACGATGAAGAAGATTTCGATGACAATGAAGAAGAGGAAACAGAAGAAGATGACGATGAAAGCGACGATTGGGATGACCAAGATGATGACGATTCAGATTGGGAAGATTATGAAGAAGATACAGATGATGAGGATTGGGATGACGAAATCGAAGAAGATGATGATGACGATGATTGGGATGACGAATTTGAAGAAGATGATAATGAAGAGGAAGAACAAGAAGAACCAAAAACAAAAAATAAGAAAAATGACGACTGGGGAAACGAATTCATAAAAATAAATGAAAAAGACAAAACGAAGAAGAAAAAAAGGGTTTTTTTGATAAATTCAAAAAGTAAAATTAACAATATAATAAAAAAATTCTAAAGTATAAAATTTTGCTTTAGAATTTTTTTTTTTAGAAAGAAAAGGGGAAAATGAAAATAAAAACAAAAGCAATAATAAGTTTGTTAGTAATAATCTTTTTTTTTATTTTAATAACAAACACAAAAGTACAAGCAAAAAGCTATTATATAGATGATATGCAAATAGAAGCTACTGTTCAAAATAATGGTGATTTACAAATAGAACAAACATTAAAATATGCATTTAATGGAGAATATAATGGTATATATATAACAATACCAACAAAATACAAAAAATCAAGAGGAAGTTATATCAAAAATTTCAAATGATATATACAATGCAAGTGGTGTATTTGTACAAGATGTGTCTCTTATAGAAGATTCTAATGAATATCATTATAGCAAAGTTGGAAGTGCAATAAATGGAAATGAAAGTGTATATACTACCGAAAATACATATAATTCATGTAAAATAAAAGTATATTCACCATCTGTAGATACGAAAAAACATTTAAAATAAAATATATATTGCAAAATGTATGTGTCGAACATAATGATGTTGGAGAATTATACTATAACTTTATAGGTGGAGATTGGCAGTGTTCAATAAAAAATTTAGATATAGACATATTTTTTACCAAATAATCAAGAAGATATAAAAATATGGGGACATGGGCCTGATAATGGATACTCAAAAATAATAGATAATACACACGCATATTTTAATGTAAAAAATGTTCCTACAGGAAAATATGTGGCCACAAGAGTAGTTTTTGATAAATCAAACATATTAAATACAACAAAAAAAAATCAAACTTAAACGCATATAACTTGATTTATCAAGATGAGCAAAATATTGCCAAAATAAGTGATGAAAGGTTATACAAGAAATATATACATATTTGCTTTAGTGTTATTAATATATTGGATAATATTATTAATAATATATGAAAAAAGATAAAAAGAATTAAACTAGTTCCATATGATGAAGATGAATTATTTAAAAAATATAACCCTATGCTAGCAGGATGTTTACAGGGAAGTAGAGATATTTTAGCAAGAGATATTATAGGAGTTATATTAAATTTAATAGAAAAAAGGCAATATGAAATTTAAAATAGATGGCTATTCTTCTGAAACAACGCGTAGATCGTATAAATTATATACTGTTTCAAAAAATCCTGAAAAAAGAAAACCAAATGGATGAAATTGAGAAAATGGTATATGATTGGGTTTTTCAAAATGCAGATAAGGTGGAATTATCACAAAGATTGCAAAATATGCCTAAGGAAAAGGATGCAAATGAAAGATTTAAGAAACTAAATAATGCTACACAGGAAAAGCTAAATAGTATTGGAGCAAATCAAAAGAAGCTTGACCTGTGCAACCTCCACCGATAACTTTTGCAATTACATCGTATTTAGCAAGTGTATTTGTAACTGATAATGGTTGTTTAACAATAACTTTTAAAGTTTCTAAACCAAAATATTCGTCAATATCTTTTTCATTTATAGTGATTTTTCCAGTACCTTCTATTAATCTAACTCTTGCTATAGAGTTTTTTCTTCTACCAGTACCATAATAATATTTTTTACTAGCCTTAGGCATCTATATTTCCTCCCTTAATTAAAAATTCCATATTTCTGGTTTTTGAGCTTGATTTTCGTGTTCTCCATCTTTGTAAACTCTTAATTTTTTTAACATTTGAGCTCCTAAAGAGTTATGAGGTAACATTCCTTTTACAGCAAGCATCATTGCTTTAGTTGAATTTTTTTCAAGCATATCTTTTGCAGATATTTCTTTCATTCCTCCAATATATCCTGAATGATGTCTGTAAACTTTTTGATTTAATTTATTTCCTGTTAATTTTACTTTATCGCAATTAAGAATTATAACATGATCACCTGTATCAATGTTTGTTGAATAAATTGCTTTATGTTTTCCAGCAAGTAATCTAGCAGCTTCTGTTGCAACTCTACCAAGAGGCTTATCTGTTGCATCGATTACATACCATTTTCTTTTTATTTCGCTTTTTTTAACGCTATATGTAGTATTATTCATGGTAAAATATACCCTCCTATTTTAAATTTTAATATATATGATAATTAAAAACAAAAACCACCGGGGAGAAGTCTTACATTTAATTCATATTTTCTCATAATACTGAATAATTTTATTACAAAAAAGTCTTTTTGTCAAGGGGTTTAAGGTTTTTTTATGAAAAATAAGAAAGATACGTTTTTAAAAGGAATTTTTACATTAATTTTATCACAGATTATTATTAAAGTAATTGGTTTAGTATATAAATTATATTTAACAAATAAAGAGGGGTTTGGAGATACTGGTAATGCTATATACAGTAGTGGATTTCAAATATATGCGTTGCTTTTAAGTTTCTCATCAACAGGAGTACCGAATGCACTTTCTAAATTAATTTCAGAGAGAGTGGCAATAGGCGATAATAGAGGAGCACACAGAATTTTTAAGATTTCTTTTTTTATTTTCGCAATAATAGGAGGAATAGGAGCTACGTTGCTTTTTATTTATGCCAAAAATATAGCGGTATATTTAATTCAAATTCCTGAAGCAGAATATTCATTAATAGCACTTGCTCCATCAATTTTTTTTGTAGCAATTATAGCAGTATTTAGAGGATATTTTAATGGTATGCAAAATTTTTCAGTAATTGCAAAGTCTCAATCTATTGAACAAATTTTTAAAACTATATTTACTATTATTATAGTTGAATATGTTTCTGCTTTTAGTTTAAAAAATACTATGCTTATGGCTGCAGGAGCAAATTTGGCAACTTCAGTTGCTACAGTAACAAGTTTTATGTATGTTTTTATATATTTTATAGGAAAAAGAAAAGAAATTGCTCAAGATATAAAATCAAGTACAAATTATATACCTACTAGGATAAGAAAAACAATAAAAAAAAGATAATTTGTGTTTCATTTCCTATCTCTCTAAGTAGTATTATGTCGTCATGTAATAAGAACATAGATTCATTTACGGTAGTAAGGTTTTTGAAAAAATTTATGAATGAGGATGAAGCTAAAAGACAATATGGAATATTAAGTGGAAAAGTAGATACGTTATGTATGTTACCATTGTCTTTAAATATTGCTTTAGTAACAACTCTTGTTCCAAGTATATCTATTGCAAATGCTAAAAATAATATAAAAGAAGTTAGAGAAAAGTCTAAATTGTTTTTATTAATTAATTTTTTAATTGGAATTCCAACTACAGTTCGGAATTATGTTATTTGCCGAGCCAATATTAAAATTGCTATTTCCAAATGCGAGTATGGGAGTGAATCTATTAAAAATTTCAAGTTTAGCTATAGTGTTTATGATATTATCTCAAACACTTAGTGCTATTTTACAAGGGATAGGTAAAGTGAATACTCCATTTATTGCAATGGGAATAGGGACAATAATTAAATTGATATGTAATATTTTATTAATACAAAATGAAAAAATTGGTATATATGGTGCTGTAATTGGTAATATTATTTGTAATATAATTGCTGTTATTATTGAATATTATATATTAAATAAAAAAAAATTAGATTAAAATTAAGTATAAAACAATTTTGGATAAAACCTCTTATTGCTGCAGTAATTATGGGAATATTTGCAATGTATATAAATAAGTGTTTAAATACAATATTTATTGAAAATATTTGTACTATAATTACATTAGTATCTGCAATAATAATTTATGTGATTTTGGTATTTGTACTGAGAATTATTAATATTAAAGACCTAAAAATGTGTTAAAATAGGAGTTTTTACAAAAAATAATAAAAAAAAGAGGGATTTTATCGAAGATTGGCGAATAATCTAAATTAGAGTAGTGTATATAGTGCGGAGGCATAGTATTTACTACATAAAACATAATATCTTATAGGAGGTAATTTAGAATGAACAAGGCTGAATTAGTAGCAGCAGTAGCTGCAAAAACAGGAGAAACAAAAAAGGCTGCTGAATCTACAGTTAACGCATTTGTAGAGGTTATAACAGAAGCACTAGCACAAGGAGATAAAATTCAATTAGCACTTGTTGAAAGTTCAGATGTAGCTGCGTGGGTTTCTGCGTCAGCTGATACTGTTACCGGGAAAATAATTAGAGTTTGTGCTCTTATTATTAGTATAATGATCTGTATAAGTTCCGTATATTTTCTGTATCGGCTACTGCTCCAAGATATGGGATATTTGCTCGAGGTTCTCCGCATGAAATAATGCGGGGTTCCTTTTAGTTTAGTAATAAAAACAAACCTCACACATATAATTTACTAAAAACTATATGTGTGAGGTTATTATGATTATATTAAACAAAAAAAGAATAACATTAATTCTATCAGGGATATTCCTATCAGTTTTTGTATTCATCCTAACAACAGGAAACGCCGAGGAGCAAAATAAATACATATCAACAGTAAGTTTACCAGCATCAGGAAAAACAATAGTAATAGATGCAGGACACGGAGTACCAGATGAAGGAGCTCAAAGTAGTAATGGAACAACAGAAGCAGAGACAAATTTAAAAATAGCATTAAAACTTCAAAATTTGCTAGAGCAAAGTGGTTGTACAGTAATACTTACAAGGTCAGATGAAAATGCAATATATGATATTGATAGTAAAACTTTAAAACAGAAAAAAATATCAGACATAAAAAATAGAGTAAAAATAGGAAATGAAAGTTAGGCAGACATATTTGTATCAATACATTTAAACAAAATTCCACAATCTCAATATGATGGTTGGCAAACATTTTACAAAGAAGGAAGTGAGGATGGCGCAAGACTTGCAAAAACAATACAACAAAACCTAAATAAAACAATCAAAAAGAAAATAATAGAATAGCTAAAACAATAGACAAAATATATATTATAAAACACGTTGAAATCCCAACAACAATAGTAGAATGTGGATTTTTATCAAATCCTGATGAGGAAAAATTGTTGTTAGAAGATGAGTATCAAAATAAGCTAGCTTGGGGAATTTATAATGGAATTATAGATTATTTTTATCAGTAAATGCTAAAAGGTATTGAAAATAAGTCAAAAAGTGGTATCATAAAAAAGCTTAAGGGGCAAAGGAAATATTTTGATATTTCCTTTGCCTTTTTGATGCTCAAATTTAGGAGATGATAAAAAGTAGAAGAAAAAATATTATAAAATATGGATAACATTAATAAAAGGCTTAGGAATAAAAAAAATATACAAATCTCATAAACAAATTCAAAACAAGAAAAAATATTTATTATGCAAAAAAAGAAGATTTTAACAAATATTCCATTAATAGATTTAAGAACGATAGAAAATATATTAGAAGAGAAAAATAAAATACTTGCAAAACAATGCCTAATATATATGGAAAAAAAACAATATAGATATTATATCAATAGAAGAAAAAAGAATATCCTATTAATTTAATAAATATATATAGTCCGCCAATATGCTTGTATATTAGAGGCAACAAAAATATATTAAAAAAAATAAAAGTATAGCAATAGTTGGATGCAGAGATTGTACTGAATATGGAAAAAAGACAGCCCAAAAATTTAGTTACAATTTAGCACAAAATAAAATCAATATCGTAAGTGGACTAGCAAAAGGAATAGATAGTGAGGCACATTTAGGAGCTATATATGCAAAAGGCCTAACAACAGCAGTTTTAGGAAATGGACTAGATACAATTTATCCAAAAGAAAATTATTATTTAGCAGAAAAAATTCTAAGAAATAATGGAGCAATTATATCAGAATATCCAATAGGAACAAAGCCAGAAAAAATGAATTTTCCAGCAAGAAATAGAATAATAAGCGGAATATCAGATGGATTATTAGTTGTAGAAGCAAAGAAAAAAAAAAGTGGAACTTTAATTACCGTAGATTTTGCATTAGAACAGGGCAGAGATGTTTTCATAGTACCACGGAAATATAGATTCATCAAACTCAGAAGGAACAAATGATTTAATAAAACAAGGAGGAAGGCTAGTTACAAGTTACGAAGATTTGTTATAGTGATTTTTTTTTTCGAAATGGGGACGGTTCCTTTGAAAAAGGAACCGTCCCCAATACGAAATTGTCAACCTTCTTTTTCTTTTTAAATATTTAAGCTTAGTAGCCATACCACCTCTTAAATGTCTTTCAGCTTTATTTTCATCTAAAATTTCTCTAACTTGTTTTGCTAAAACAGGATTAATTTTAAGTAATCTATCAGAAACATCTTTATGAACAGTGCTTTTTGAGACACCAAATTTTTTTTGCAGTACTTCGCACAGTATCTTTTGTTTCAATTATATAATGTGCAAGTAAAGTGGCACGATCTTCGATTGATAATTTTTTCATTTAAAGCCCCCGTTTAGAAATACTTTTGTTTAATTATATTCTGAATAAAATTAGGTTAGAACTTTAAAATTTATGTATAAAATACTATTAATTTTTTTTTTAATATGTGATAAAATACAAAAAACAAAATAAGACATAAAATGATAAGGGGAACAAAATGGGAGATATAAATGTTTTTTTCAGGACCAATGAAATGTGGAAAAAGTATGCATATATTAAATGAATTTAATAGACAATTAATAGCTGGAAAAAATGCAATGATTTTTAAGCCTCAAATTGATAATAGAGCAGGTGATAGTTATGTGGCGACTAGAGATGGAAAAAAAACTTGTTGCACAAAACATTAAAGATATTTCGGAACTTGAAAACTATAATGCAGATGTATTTTTTACAGATGAATTTCAATTTCTAGAGGGAAATGTAAAAACAATAGAAAAATTAGCTGATAGTGGAAAGAAATTTTATATAGCAGGATTAAATTTAACATCAGATAAGAAGCCTTTTGGTAAAATGGGAGATTTAATGTGTATTGCAGATAATATAAAAATGATGACATCAATATGCGAAATATGTAAAAACGATAATGCGGTATTTTCGTATTTTAAAGGTAAAAAAGGACCAAGACATTGTAATTGGAGATGGAGAATATATACCAGTATGTAGGAAATGCTATGAGAAAATGAAAAAGGAGGAGAGATAGAATTTTATCTATCTCTCTTCATCTATTTTTTTCATAGTATTTTCTATATAAGTTCCAGCAGGTGATGGTCTGTTAAAATATGGAATCCCAAAAGATGTTTGCCTTTTTCATTTAAAGTAGAACCTATTTCTACATTAGATTGAGTGGGTTCACCTAAGAAAGGCAAAAAGCAAAATGCGATATCAAGAGTTATTTTATCACTACCAACTTTTGGAGTTCTATTAGGAATAGCATCATATGTATAAATCTTACCATCTTCGGTTTGAAAGAAAATAGGCTCCTTAGGATTATATCCAACAATGGTATGAGTATAAAATTCAATCGGCAAATTAGAACTAGCCTGTAATTTTCTTACTTTTTGAGGATTGGTCGTATATTTAATACATTTATCCCAATAATTGAAATCTGAAAGAGCCCTTGTAAAATCATTTTTTTCTGTTATATATTTGTGCAATCTCTTTAAAAATGCATTTTCATTTGGTGTTAATTGATTAGATGTATTTTTCAAATCAAGCATTTTAGCAGAAATATCAAGGAGCTGATCTAATCCAGGAACAGAAAATATTGCAGCTTTTTGCAATGCTTTGTTTTCCGAAAACTCGGCAATATTTAAGAGTTCATTATAAAATCTTAAATCATTCCAACTTAACCATTCATCTAAATTCACATCATTTGCAGAATGAATATTTTTTAATTTTACTAAAAATTGCTGTAAATTTGTTCCATTAGGCTCATTGGTTTCTAATGCTTTTTTAATAACAAGTGCAGTGGATTTATCACGAATTTCTGTCATAGGATGATAATAGAAATCTTTATAAGCCATAACTCTTAAATTTAAAAATTCCTCAATTGAATCTATAGAAGAGATGTCAAAAACAGGAATGAAAGAACTTTTTGCATCTTTTGATTTTAAAAGTTTAAAAGGTTCAAATTTTTTTATATTCGGGTTTCCCATTAAAAGCTAAATCTCTATATAAATAATCGAATCTATCTATATCATATATAATTATAGAAACTCAAGATATTTTGTTCAAACGGTTCAAGAGGCAAGAAGATATGAAAGAGATTTTGGGGCTAATATAGCAATTTTTGCAGGAGCATGTCAAAGTTACTTTGAGGCTCTAATAATGGCAGGAGCTAATTTTGCTTCATCTCCTGCAAGAATTTTAATAGATATGTTAGATCCAATAATAGTTGAGAAAAAAAAAATAGCGACATCAGAAGAAACAAAATATATAACAATTGATGATATTGACTAATACAGAAACTAATTTGATTGCTACAAATAGTAATGCAAAGACTAAAAGGAGATTATTATTTATTTATTGTAATAAATAATAAAATTTTAAGTTCAAAAATAACAGTATAGAAATAAAAGAGGCTACTTTTACATAATATAGATATTGTAGCCTCATAAAAATATTAGTTTATCCAGAAGATAATGTTACTAAAAATTATACTAAAAATAGTAATTAAAATTGTAAAAAATACCACCAAACATATTATGGTTATTCTTTATTTCATAAATTCCAAATAATAAAACATATAAAAAAAAATCAATAAACATATTATAGAGAAAAATTAATCTAATAAAAAACGTATTCATATATTATACCTCCATTTAAGAATCTTGTATTAAAAGACTAGAAACAATATTAGATTGTATCTCAATATTAAATTCAGCAGAGGGATATTTTTCATTCCAATCATAATTTGTATAGTCAGGAATAGTTAAAAATTTTTGTTTCGCTAATTTATTAAAACCATTCAAATCACATTTATAATTACGAGAAGTTTTGTATAAATAATCCTTCATTTTTGATGACAGATAATCTTTCATTGAGTCATTTATTTTTGTAAGAGTTGAGCTATCTGAAATACGCAAATTTTCCTGTCCTGTCAAAGTTTTTCCTGTAAGGTTTAATTTTATTGTTATTACAGGAACATCTTTAGAAAGATTTATATTTGTATATGCTGGTTCTAAGCTACTTACAGAAATATCTATTTTTTTATTTTCCTCAAAAGGATTATTAATGCAAATATTAAAGGTATCAACAGCATTTTCAATTAAACTATAGCAAAGAGTATCTATTGCAGAAAGTTTATCAATATATTTATCATCTTTAAAAACAGCTAATCCAATATTTTCGGTACCTCTGTCACCATCTACTATAGCAAAACCGGGAGACAGGTTATCTAAGGATGAATTGTCACTAGATTTTTCTAAATGAGTAGATTGAGTAGATGTATTTGACGAAGTATCATTTGTTTCAGAATTATTATTTGTTGAATTTAAAGAGGATTCATCATTAGATGTATTATTTTGAGAAGAGCCATCACTAGAAATTGAATTTTTTTTATTAGACGAATTAGATTGAGATTCATTTTTTACTTTTTGTTCCTCATATTGCAACAGCACCACTATCTGTATTTGTAAGGTTGCGGTAAAACTGACCAAGTAAAATATTTGATGTATATCCTGTGTAATCAGCAGATGTAGGAAAAATATCATAATATTTTGTAAGTATTCCTTCAAGTAATGAAGTTGAGTTTTTTATATAATCTTTAGCAGTTTCGGTTGCAATTATAACATTAGTTGTGGGGCGTATTTGAGTATCATTCATAAGGTAAGTAATTTCTTGGGAAATACCACTTTGTGCAACATCTTCTGAAAATACAACAACTTTGCAATGTGATAAACTAAGTTGTTTTCCTGCATAAGCATTCATCAAATTTATAGCCTCTGGAATAGATGATGCCACAACAGAATCTATTATGGGATCACTTGAAGTTGAGGAGTTAGATTCGGAAAATGCCGATAAATCTGTGAATTCAAAAAGAAATTTGTAAATTGTCCTCAGATGGGGCTTTATCTATTCCAATAGCAATTACATAATCGAGATGGTCTATATTATGAGAATTGTAGGATGAAGAGAAAGCAAATACAAAAACAAGAGTAACTGTAGCTATAAGTATAATCTTTAATGAGGTTTTAATCATAATTAATAAATCCTTTCATTTAAAATTAAATTGCTTTTTTCATAAATTTCTTTTTAATATTTGCAAATATTAAAATAAGAAATGGGAGTAGTATTCCTATAATTAATAATAAAGATTTTGAAATAGTTGTTTCCAAAAATAAAATAGTTGAGTTAAGTTTGTAACACATAGTTATTCCAAAAATACTTAATAAATAAGCAAAAATTATAGGTTTCTCATTAGATATATTTGTAATATTTTTAAAAATATCTATAACAATATAGGCATTTATGCTAAAAATAGGAATAAATCCTAAAACACAAAATAGTAAAAACATAGAATCTAGTCTTTGGAAAAAAGTACCAAATTCGATAGATCTTACAGAAATATACAAAGGAAAAAATTCGCTATTACTGAATTTTTCTCCAAACAAAAATAAAATATTACCACAGCTAAATAACAAAAAGCATGAGGATAAAATAATTGCAATCAGACAAATTTTTCTAAAATTCTCTGGATGTTTAAGTTTTTGAGGGACAAATAATAAATAGGCAAGTCCATAAAAAGCATAAATATTACTTAATCCACTTAAAAAGTTGAAGTTATTCCATTACCCAAAATTGGAAAAATATTTGTAAAATCAAAATTTTTACCATTACCAACAAATATAAGGACAACACTTGCAAGCATTAAAGGCAGTACTAAAACAGCAGTTTTAAATATACAATTATTTCCTAAAAAGATAACAATACCTGTTGCAATACAAAATAATAAAGAAATGAAAATTATATTAGTCATAGGGGAATAGATAGTTTGTAAACATTCGCAAATCTTTTTTAAAAACAAAGAAGCTCTAAAAAGTAAAATAAACAATAAAAATTATTCCTACGGAAAACTTTAAGATTTTTCCTCCTAGAAAATCGGAAATATCTAAAAGGCTTTTTTCCAGAAAAAATTTTTAGCAAATAAACTCAAAATTAGAACTACTACAATTGCAAGCAAACTTACAATAAAAAGAGGTTATAAGACTTGCAGAAGAACAAGTACGAATTATTGCTTGGCTAGTAGATAATACCATTCCGTTAATAGATATTAAAGTTAAAAATGCAATAGCTTCAATATTTTCTAATTTCGAATTATCCATAAAAACTAAATCCTTTCATAAAATAAAATCCTAATTATTATATTTCCATTTCTTACTAATTTTAGGCTGAGCCTCTTTTTTCTTTTGGTAAAATATAACTTGCACGTTGTTCTTGTTTCCAAGTAGGTTTTATAAAATAACTATTAGGTCCTAAACTTAAATAAGGTGTAAAAGGAGAGGTAAAATCTACTCCAAAGGATTTCATACTACAAAGCATAGATATATATACAAACAAACCTAATCCAATGCCTAAAAAAATCCAGCTATATATCCTAAAATAATAAACAAAAATCTGTAAATTCTTAAATGAAAACCAAATGAAAAGTCAGGTATTGCAAATGAACTTAATCCTGCTATTGCAACAACAATAATTAGAATTGGACTTACAATATGAGCAGAAACTGCAGCATCTCCCAAAATTAAAGCACCAACAATTCCTAAAGTTGAGCCAACAGGACCAGGAACTCTTAGGCTAGATTCACGTATAAGCTCAAAAGAAAGTTCCATAAGTAATAATTCAAAAATAATTGGAAAGGGTACATTTTCTCTACTAGCTAAAATGGAAAACAGTAATTCGGTTGGAAGCAATTCCTGATGAAAAGAGGTTATTGCTATAAAAATTCCAGGAGAGAGTAATGTTATAAAATATGCAATACATCTTAACAATTTTAGAAAATTAGCAAAAGAAACTTTTAAATTGGTATCTTCTGGAGATGACAAAAAATCTATTAAAACAGCAGGAGCAGTAATTGAATAAGGAGTACCATTTAGCAAAATTACAACTCTTCCTTTGCATTAAAAATTGTGCACATTTATCTGGTCTTTCTGATGATATCAAACTTGGAATTCCGCTATAATCAGTATCTTCAATTAACTGTTCAAGTTGTCCTGAAGAAAAGATACTATCTAATTCTAAATTATTAAGTCTATATTTTACTTCATTTACAAGCTTAGGATTTGCAATATTATTCATATAACATACCGCAACTTTAGTTTGAGAAATTTTGCCAATATCTATGTTTTCTATTATTAAATTTTCGTTATTAATAATTCTTCTTAAAAGAGAAGTATTTGTTCTAAGATTTTCTACAAATGCCTCTTGAGAACCTTTTATAATAACTTCATTATTGGGGACTGCACACTTCTTTGTTTAAATCCTTTTACATCAATATCAAAAGCTGTACTTATTGTATCCACAAAAAGAATGCAATTTCCAGAATTCACACCACTAAAAGCATCTTTAAATTGAGTTATTTTTTTTAGATTATTTTGAGGCATTAGATGTGAATATATATAATTTTCAAGATTAAAATTCTTCACTTTTTTTACAGATATATTATCTTTAGGGTTTGAAGATATTACTTCTTGTTTTAAATTACCATCAAAGGTATTACTATCATTTCTTAGCATTAATGGATCTAAAACAAATCTGTTTATTAAGTCAGAATCTACCATTCCATCTATATATAGCAAAAAAAAGCTTTATAATTCTTATTTTTTGCAGTTAGCGAAAATTCGCGGAGCATTATATCGCTATTTATTTTTATATTATATTGTAAATTTATATATTTTAAATTTAAAGATATATTATTTGTTATATCTTTATTTTGGTCTTTTGGTTTTATATCTGTTTGAATAAAGTAGGAGACAATCGTCATTTAACATACTTTGAAATGCTAGGAAACTGGTCACTTGGAGACTATTTTAAAGAAGAATCAATAAAAATGAGTTTTGACTTCCTAACAAAAGAATTAGGAATACCAGTAGAAAAGCTATCTGTAACAGTATTCAAGGGAGATGAAGATTGTCCAAAAGATGAAGTAGCAGCTTTATGTTGAAAAAGCAGGAATACTGGATGGACACATCTACTATTACGGAAAAGACGACAACTGGTGGATAGCAGGAGAAACAGGGCCATGCGGACCAGACACAGAAATGTTTTACGATACAGGAAAGCCAGCATGCTCACCAGACTGTCAACCAAGTTGTGATTGTGGAAAATACGTAGAAATCTGGAATAATGTATTTATGGAATACTTTAAAAACGAAAAAGGATATTCAAAACTAAAACAACACAATGTTGATACAGGACTTGGTTTAGAAAGAATGACAATGTTATTACAAGGAAAAGAAACACCATTTTGATACAGAAATATTTAAACCAATAATGGACAAACTTGTAGAACTTGAAAAGGTAGATATAATAGAAAGTAGAAGAATAATAGCAGAACACTTACGTTCAAGTATGATGATAATATCAGATGGAGGAAGACCATCAAACTTAGATAGAGGATATGTATTAAGTCGTTTAATAAGAAGAATGATAAGACATCTGAACAAACTTCAAATAAATCTTGAGGAATTAGGAACATTAATAGAATTAAATGTGGAAAACCTAAAAGAAATGTATCCAGATTTAGAAAAAATAAAGACCTAATAAAAAAACAGTCATAATAGAAGAAAAAGACAAATTTGTAAAAACATTAGCAAATGGGGAAAAAGAATTCAACAAAGAAGTTGCAAAACTAAAAGCACAAGGAAAAGATATGATCGATGGAAAAATGGTATTTAGATTATATGATACTTATGGATTTCCACCAGAAGTAACAAAAGAAAGAATTAGCTGAAGAATCAGAAATGAAAATATAAATGGAAGGATTTGATAAACTATTTAAAGAACACCAAGAAAAATCAAGAGCTGGAGCAACACAAAAATTCAAAGGTGGTTTAGCATCAACTGGAGTTATAGAAACAAAATATCATACTGCAACACACTTTTAAATGCAGCATTAAAGCAAGTATTAGGCTCACACGTACATCAAAGAGGAAGTAACATAACAGCTGAAAGAATGAGATTTGACTTTTCACATCCAGCAAAAATGACACCAGAGGAAAAGCCAAGCAAACAGAAGACTTAGTAAATAAATGGATAACAGAAGCAATTCCAGTAGAAAGACTAGAAATGAAAAAAAGACGAAGCAATATCTATGGGAGCAGAAGCAATGTTTATAGAAAAATATGGAGATATTGTATCAGTATATAAAATAGGTGATGTATCAATAGAATTATGTGGTGGACCTCACGTGTCTAATACAAGTGAATTAGGCCATTTTAAGATTAAGAAAGAAGAGGCAAGTTCTTCAGGAGTTAGAAGAATTAAGGCTATATTAGAGTAATTTTTCTGATTTGGGACGGTTCTTTTTCACAAAAATGTTCCATTGGGACCGGTTCTTTTGGGACATTTTTTTTTAAAGTCCCAATAGTTATTGGGGACATTTTTGAAAATAACCGTCCCCAATTTAAAAAGAAAGGAGTTTTCAAAATGAATGATTGTTTATTTTGTAAAATAATAAAAGGAGAAATACCATCAACAAAGGTGTATGAAGATGAATTAGTATATGGATTCAAAGACATAAATCCAGCTGCACCAATTCATATTTTAGTTGTTCCAAAAAACATATTGATTGTTTAACAGACTTAACAGACGAGGACGAAAAAAATATGTATGGGCTATCCATAAAGCTATGAACAAAATAGCAGAAGAACAAGGATTTAAAGAAAATCGGATATAGAGTAATTGTAAATTGCGGTAAAGATTCTGGACAAGAAGTTATGCATTTACATTATCATTTATTAGCAGGTGCTAAATTTGGAGATAAAATTGTATAGAAAGGTAAGTTGAAATGAGTTTTACACAAATTGCAGTAATTTATTTGATTGTAATTAATATTTTAGGATTTTGGGTTATGGGGTTAGACAAACACAAGGCTAAAATGGCAGAAAGAAGAATACCTGAAAATACTTTATTTATGTTTACGATTTTAGGTGGGAGTTGGTACTATTGCTGGAATGTATGTTTTTCACCATAAGACTAAGAAAATGAAATTTAAGGTTGGAATGCCTTTGATTTTGATTTTGGAGATATTAATTTTTGTTTATTTTAAGTATATAATGTAGAATAAACATTTAAATAAATAACATAAAAAAGACTAGATAAAAGTGCGTTAATTATCTGGTCTTTTTTGTTAATCTTTAACTAATTGATTTGCTTTGCTAGCTAAAATTATAATAGCACATATTTTATTGTATGTAAAATTTTAAATTTTATGAATTTTGGGTAGTGAAATTAAAAACTAAAGGAAAAAAGAGGTGTTTTAAGCATTCAATAATAATTTATTGAATGTGTATTTTTTAAAAATAAAGTATACATAAAATCAACAGGAAGATGGAAGAAATTAATAAACATTTTATCAACAATGAATTGTGAATAACTTACACATTAAAAATATACATTTTAAAGTTATTCACAGAGTTATCCACATTATCCACATTTGTTGTGGACAAGAAGATTACATAAATAACTAAACATAATGTAATAAAATAGACATAATTGTAATAATTTCGAAACAAAAGGATGTTATTTAACAAATACTGAAATAATAGTCTACATTATTTGATAATATAACTATTTAATCGACAAAAATATACTTTTAACGATAAAATAATTTTAAACATATAATATTATAAAAAGTATTATATGGAGGAAAAGATGTTAGAAGAAATAAAGTACAAACTAAAAAGAAAATTATTTAGACAGATGGAAGCTTATGATATAACTTTAGATGAGCTTAAAGAAAAACAAATGAAAGGTGCTGAAATTATTGATGTTAGAAATAAAAGAGAATATGATGAAAGTCATATTTTAGGAAGTATAAATGTTCCAGAATACCAGATAAACGAAAGTTTTGAGAAAATTGTACCTAATAAAAATAAAGAAATTGTCGTGTATTGCTCAAGTGGTTTTAGGAGTACAAGTGCATATAGGAGGCTTAGATGTTTAGGATATAGGAATGTTTGGAATTTGTATGGAGGATTGGAGAATTACTAAAAACGTAACTATTTATTATAGCATATAGAAGAGATTGATTTGGTATTATTGTGGATTGCTAATATACCAAATTTTATTGCTGATTTCTTAACTTCCGGATTTTTTTATAATCTGCACAATCCCCATCAATTGTTATACAGTTGATGGGGATTTTTGATGTGCAAAATTTAAAATATCCCTAGAAAAATCAACGAAAATATGATAAAATACCAAAGAATAAAAATAAAGGAAAATAAAAATGAAAAGATATACAAAAAATCAAATAAAAGAATTAACAAAGATTCTAAAAATGACGGAGTAATAAGTGTGCCAACAGACACAGTATTCGGAATATGTGGAAGCATAAAATCGAAAAAAGCACAAGAAAAATTAAAATCAATAAAGGAAAGACCAGCTAGCAAACCATTCCCAATAATGTGTGCAGATATAGATCAAATAAAAATTGCAATGATAGACAATAAATCAGAAAAAATAATAAGAGAACTTATGCCAGGACCAATAACAATTGTAGTAAGAAAAAAATTCACAATTACCAGAATACATAAATAATGGAAAAGAAACAATTGCCATAAGAATGGCAACATCAAATGAACTAAAAGAATTAATAAAAATCTTAGGATGCCCTGTATTTATGACAAGTGCAAACAAAAGTGGAGAAGAAGTTTGCAAAACTTTAGAGGATATAGAAAGGAAATGTCCAGATTTAGATGGAATGTTAGAAGGAAAAGTATCATTTGGACAAGCAAGTACAATAGTTGATTGTACATCAAATGAAATAAAAATATTAAGAAAAGGGCCAATTTCAGAAGATGAAATTATAAAAGCCTTAAATAAAACATAAAAGGAGAAAAATATTTATGCAAGAAAAAAAATCAATACCAAAAATATATAAGAAACTTTAGCATAGTAGCACATATAGACCACGGAAAATCAACACTAGCAGATAGACTAATTGAGCTTACAGGTGCATTGTCTAAAAGGGAAATGGAAGAACAAATTTTAGACAATATGGAGATAGAAAGAGAGAGAGGAATAACAATAAAAGCCCAATCTGTAAGAATGAAATATAAGGCAAAAGACGGACACGAATATACTTTAAATTTAATAGATACACCTGGACATGTTGACTTTAACTACGAAGTTTCAAGAAGTTTAGCAGCATGTGATGGAGCAATACTAATTGTAGACAGCACACAAGGGGTAGAAGCCCAAACACTTGCAAATGTATATCTTGCAATAGACAACAACCTAGAAATTTTGCCAGTAATAAACAAAATAGATTTGCCAAGCGCAAGACCTGAAGAAACACAAAAAAAGAAATAGAAGATATAATAGGAATCCCAGCAGAAGGATGTCCTTGCATATCAGCAAAAACAGGTTTAAATGTAGAGCAAGTTTTAGAAAAAATTGTAACAGACTTGCCTGCTCCCAAAGGAGATGAAGAAGCAAAAACAAAGTGTTTAATATTTGACTCATATTATGATAACTACAAGGGTGCGGTAGCTTATGTAAGAGTAATGGATGGAACTGTAAAAGTAGGAGACGAAATAAGATTAATGCAAGCAAATAAAGTTTTTACTGTAACAGAACTTGGATATTTTGCACCAGGATCTTATATGCCGGGAAATGAATTAAAGGCTGGAGAAGTTGGATATATCGCAGCAAGTATAAAAAAGTCTATCTGAAATACATGTTGGAGATACAATTACATTAAATCAAAATCCGGCAGATGAACCATTAAAAGGATATAAAAAAGTACAACCAATGGTATATTGCGGAATTTATCCAATAGATGGAAGTCAGTTCGAGGCATTAAAATTGGCATTAGAAAAACTAAAATTAAACGATGCGGCACTAGAATTTGAGCAAGAAACATCAGTAGCATTAGGCTATGGCTTTAGATGTGGATTTTTGGGATTACTTCACTTAGAAATAATAGAAGAAAGACTAGATAGGAATTTGACTTAGGATTAATTACAACTGCACAATCTGTTATATATAAAGTTCATAAAACAAATGGAGAAGTGCTAGATATTTATAATCCGGGAGATTTACCACCACAAGGTGAAATATCATTTATAGAAGAACCAATTGTAAGAGCCAAAATTTTAACACCAAAAGATTATGTTGGTGGAATAATGGAAATGTGCCAAAATAGACGTGGAAATTATATTGATATGAAATATCTAGATGAAACAAGAGTAGAATTAATTTATGATATGCCTTTAAATGAAATAATTTATGACTTTTTTGATAATTTAAAATCAAAAACAAAAGGCTATGCATCATTTGACTATGAGTTTAAGGAATACAAAGAGTTTTAAATTAGATATACAAAATGGGAAAACTTTGTTTTAAATTCAGAAAGATATGGCATATTCAAGAGGAAGAAAAATGGTAGAAAAGCTAAAAAACAGTCATACCAAGACATTTATTTACTATTCCACTTCAAGCGGTTGTTGGAGGTAGCATAATTGCAAGAGAGACAATATCTGCATTAAGAAAAATGTAAAAATGTTATGGTGGAGATATTACAAGAAAGAAAAAAAATTACTTGAAAAACAGAAAAAAAGGTAAAAAGAATGAGAAGAATGAGACAAATAAAAAATCATTAAAAAAACACTAGATTATTGGGATAAACTAGATATAGAAGAACATAATTCTTAAGAAAAATATAAACCAGAAGAAAATAATATGTTTTTCGCAACAACAAAAGGAAAAACAAAATATACGGATATTAATTATTCTAATATGGAGGAAGTATTTGTTTTATACGGAAAAGAAACAAAAGGTTTACCAGAATGGTTATTAGAAAAATACTTGAATGCTAAAACAATAAGAATACCAATGCTTCCAACACTTAGATCATTAAATCTATCAAATTCGGTTGCAATTATTACTTATGAGATTTTAAGGCAAAAAAAATTTTGAGGATTTGCAAGAAGTGAGTAATTATTTTGATGAGTAAAATTATATAAAAATGTTGAACAAAAAACAAATAAATGTTATTATAATAATTGAAAATAAAATGCCCCATTGGGACCGGTTCTTTTTGGGGATGTGTCCTAAAAAGAACCGGTCCCAATGGGGCAAAAGGGAGAAAAAAATGTTACAAATAACAAGCAAAGAAAATCAACTAATAAAGCACATAATAAAACTGAAAGAAAAAGAAATACAGAAAAGAATACAATGAATATATAATAGAAGGCGTAAAAATTGTAGAAGAATCAATAGAAGAAAAAGCAAAAAATAAAACAAATAATAATATCAGAAGATGCAATAAATAGCGAACTAGTACAAAAACATCTAAAAGAAAAAAAACTACAAAAAATAGACTATATACAAGTGCCATCAAATATATTCAAATTAATATCAGAAGTAGAAAAACCACAAGGAGTGCTAGCAGTAATTGAAAAAGAAAATGGCGGAGAATATATAGATTATAATCAAGATATAATCCTTGCATTAGATGATTTACAAGATCCAGGAAACCTAGGAACAATAATAAGAACGGCAGATAGTGTTGGGTTAAATCAAATTCTAATATCAAAAGGAACGACAGATCCATATAACTCCAAGGTAATACGTTCAACTATGGGAGCAATATTTAGAGTCAAAATTGTAGAATGTGAAGATTTAAAGCAAACATTAAAAAGACTACAAGAAAATAACTTTAAGGTAATGGTAACAGATTTAGGAACAGATAAATCAATTTATGATATAAAATTACAGAAAAATGTTATAGTAATAGGAAATGAAGCAAATGGAGTATCAGAAGAAATAAAGAAAATAGCAGATACAAAAAGCAATTATTCAATGTTTGGAAAAACAGAAAGCTTAAATGCATCTATTGCAACAGGAGTAATTTTATATGAATATGTAAGACAAAAATTACAAGAAAAATAACCAAGGAAAGTGAGAAAGTACAATGGAAAAAGATAATAGAAATGCCTATTCAGAAGTAATAGAAATCCTAAAATTTTTAGATGATGAAAAAAAGTTAGAAGCACTTCCAATTGAAATGTTAGAGGTTTTAAAATCAAAGGCAAATCCAGAATATAAGCCTCAAATTTCAAAAAGATATACCATTAGAAGAGCAAAATTTACAACCAGAAACATTATCAATTTTAGCGTGGATTGCAACCAAATATTGGAATGAAGAATTAAAAAGAAGAAGTTTTAGATATGGCTAATGACACTCAGAAAGAAGAAATTCAAAATAGTAAAGAAAATATAGAAAACAATGTAAAAAGCTGAGCAAGAGACTAAAATAGAGGAATCAGAAGAAAATAATTTGGAATCAATTATGCAAGAAGAAAAAATAGATAACGAGAAAAACAATTTACCAATATTACATAAAGATTTAAAGTGGTATGAAAAAAATTAAGGAAAAAAAAATATTGGAATTCTTTAGTAAAATATTTGGCAAGAAGAAAAAAGGAAGGAAATACAATATGAGACCTGTAATGGAAAAAAAAAGAGGCTTCGAATTAAGGCATGTAGTTTATATAATTATTTTAATAGTTTGTTTAATAGCAATTGGAATAGCGGTATATATGCAGTTTTTTTAAGGACGAAAAGATAGGACTAATATTAGGAATTACAAAAAGAACAAGAAGATGAAGAAATAAAACAATTGAAAGAAAATTTCCTTAATATTTTTGATAATAGTATAGATGTAGTATCAAAATATAATGGAAATGTAAAAAAAAAAAAAAAAGAAGATGAAGATATAGTATTAGTAGCATATAATACACAAGAACAAGAAGAAAACTACTCTGTAGACTTTAAAAATACCATATTTTAATATAGATTCTGAAACTGCTAGAAATTACAATCAGCAGATAAAATCTTTTATTTAAGGATAAATCAGAAAGTGTGCTTTCATCAACAAGTAGAAAAAATATAATTTTCAATGTAAAATATAAAGTGTATGAAAACAATAATATATTATCTTTGGTTATTTTATCAGAGCTAAAAGAAGGAAATAGTAATGAAAGAATAATAATACAGACATATAATTATAATTTGGAAACCAACCAAATGGTAAATGTAAATGATATTATAAACCAGAAAAATATTAATACCGCAAATGCTAATAACAAAATAAAAAATGAAATAAACAATTCACAAGAACAAAATATAAAACTTGCAGAATTAGGATATAATGTAACTGTAAGAGATACAAATAAAGATGAGTTCAAAATAGAAAATGCAACTGAATACTTTTTAGGAAAAAATGGATATTTATATGTTATATATGCATACGGTAATGATGATTTTACAAGTGAATTAGATGTTGTAATATTTAAATAAAAACAGGGAAGTGTTAAACTTCTCTGTTTTTTGAAAATAAAAGGGATGTCTTTTTGTTTAAGTTAATTGCTTGTTTCAACTAACTTGTATATAATATACTACTTAATTTTGTCCATTTTGTGAAAACAATGTGAAAAAAGTATTAATTAGAATTTTGTTCACCTAATGTTAAACTAATTTCTTTTTCTTTGTCCATCACGATTAATTTTTAATTTTACAGTATCTCCTATTGAGTGAGTATTTTTAATTTCGTTTAACTCATTCATAGTAGAAATTGATTTATCGTCAATACTGACAATTACGTCACCTGTTTTTAATCCAGCTTTTTCAGCAGCAGAATATTCATCAACAGAAACTACGTAAACACCTTTTACTAAGTTATATCTTTTAGCAGTATCATCATCTAAATCTCTACCAGAAATTCCAATATAAGGTCTTTTTTACTTTTTTGATTTGTTTTTAATTGGTCAATTATATCTGTTGTAGAATTAATTGGAATTGCAAAACCAATACCCTCAACACCTGTACTTGCAACTTTTAAAGTATTTATACCAATAACTTGACCTTGACTATTAACTAAAGCTCCACCACTGTTACCAGAATTAATTGCGGCATCAGTTTGGATACAAGTATATGTTGTATTACCATCACTATCTTGTACTTTTCTATTTAAGGCACTTACAACACCACAAGTAATTGAAGTTCCTAAATCCAATGGATTACCTACAGCCATTGCAAATTCTCCTACTTTTTACACTATCAGAATCAGCAAATTCAGCAGCTGTAAGACCTGTTTTATCAATTTTTAAAACAGCTAAATCTGTTTGAGAATCTTTACCAATTATTTGAGCATCATATTGTGTATCATCACCATATAATGAAACTTTTATAGAAGTAGCTTCTGATATATCATAATAAGTTGATTCTGATGAGGAATCTACAACGTGGTCATTTGTAACAATATATCCATCATCACTAATAATTATTCCAGAACCAGAAGCTGTTGCTTCAGATGTAGTAGAACTACCTCTTCCTTGACCAAACATACTATAAAGTGGAGAAAGAGCTTGTTACATTATAAGTAATTGAAATACCTACAATTGATGGTAAAATTTTATTAGCTGAATATACAGCTGTATCAGAATATTTTGAAAGAGATACCAAATCAGTATTTATTGTTCCAGAATTTTCAGACGTACTTGCTGAAGCCCCACTTGAAGTAGAAACTGAAGATCCTGTTCCAGAAAATAATTTTTGTTTTATACTAGGAACACCAAAACATGTACCTAAAACCAAACTACATCCTAAAACACCACTTATAAAAGGAACAGCAATGTTTTTTCCAAAAGAATTATTTTTACTAGGATGTGTAATTACATTTTTAAATTCGTTATCATTCATCATAATGACCTCCCATATTTTTCTATTATTATAATTTAATTCTTAATTATAATACAATATATTTGTGAAAACTTTGTGAAAAATAATGCATAAATTTGTGATTTATTAAAAGTATCAAAATTTCCCAAATGCAAATTTTGTCGAATTTTTGCGATGAAAAGTTTAAACAAAATTAGCTAAAAATGTTGACAAAACTCTAATAGGGATTTATACTTTAAATTGTTAATTATATAATTTCATTTACAATATTAAAAATGGATGCATACATTTTAAAAAATATTGTATTCAAAAAAGAGTTATAACTCAAAATTGTTTTATTCAAATATTTTATTAAAAAAATATCCAATAATAAAACAAATAAAAAAATAGGAGGTAGATATAAAAAAAGATTTTTTGAATGAATTTAATTTTAAATATGGATTAATTTTTGTTTAAATTAATAAACTATAATTTGTACTAAAAGGAGGAGCATATAGATAATTCATCATATAACTTTACCAAAATTTTTTTTAGAAATAGTGCAAAATAATGATAAACAAAAGATAATAACAAATATATTAAATGAAACTTTAAATTTAAAATTAGAAAAAATTAATTTTGAGAAAATAGAAAAATATAAAGGAATCTCAGAATATGAGTTTTATTTATTAAATCTTATTGGGATTACAAAAAGTGGGAAAAAAACAATCAATTTTTATAAAAAGTATAAAACAGGGAAAAATAAAAGAATCATTATTTTGTATATGTGATTTAACTTATGAAAAGTACTATAAAAATAAGTCTAAAAAACTAAAGAAAATATCAATATTGGAATCACGAAAAAGATAAAAAATATAAACAAAGTTTCTGTAAAGTTATTTGAGGATAATTTAAATAATGAGAAAAATATGGAAATTTACTTCATACAAATGTCTAAATTTTTTAAAAATATCAAAGAAAGGATTGAGAATATTGAAATAAATTCAAAAGACATAGTAATAATTGGAGTAGACAAAAATCTTGATTTATTGTGAAAAATCTATTATAATAAAATAGAAAAAAAGCAATAAAGGAGTGATAAAAATGAAATATATATATGAGCCACAAGGTGTATGTTCTATGCAAATGGTATTTGATATAGAAGGTAACACCGTAAAAGATTTACAAATTATTGGTGGATGTCCAGGAAACACAGTAGGGGTATCAGCATTAGTAAAAGGAAAAAAAAAAGTCGATGAAATAATTGAGCTTTTAAAAGGGATACCATGTGGAGCAAAAGGAACATCTTGTCCAGATCAAATAGCAATAGCATTACAGAAATACAAAGAAAAAAATATGGAATCTAAAATAAAGTGTTATAAAGAAAGTAAAAAAAAGGTTGGCAAAATTAATTGCCATCTTTTAATTTTGATCAGGTTCAATTCCCATAGCAGGTAAAACTTCTGAAAGTATTTTAGATACAACAGGAGCAGCAGTTTGACCACCTTGGTGACTATGGCCTTTAGGGTCATAAAGAGTAACAAGTATTGCAACCTGAGTATTTTCTATAGGAGATATTGCTGCAAAAGATGTTGTATAACCAGAACTTGAATCACCTACAACTGGTTCAGAAGTACCAGATTTACCACCAATAGAATAACCTTGAACTTGTGCATTTTTACCAGTTCCATCTGTTACAACAGATTTCATCATAGATTTTACTTGATTTGCAGTTTGTGTAGATAGAACTTGTCTAATTTTAGTTGTATCAAAATTTGTAACTTCTCCAGTATCAGTATTTGTCATAGATTTAACAATTTTAGGCTGAAGAAGGTTTCCGTTATTTGCAATAGCAGAATTGCATCTGTAGATGTAGTTAATTTTCCAGCAGTTCCAGTTAAAAGTGAATCATAAGATGCTTCTATTCCGCTTAAACCTTGATTATCATTTCCACATACACCTATTAAGTTTGAAGCTAATGTGCCATATGGATAATATCTTTTTGAGTCTTCATCTATATTTATTCCAGTTGTTATTTTATTGTCTTTCATCCAGGTTTTTAATTCATTTACTTTACTTTCTTCGACTTTTGAAGCAATTTTTTTTACAGAAGCATCACTATTAACTTTTTCTAAAGTTTCATTATAGTCTAAAGAAAATATTTCAGATAATCCTTTTGCGACTTTTTCTTTTAATTTAGTAGTTTCTTCTGTAGTTTTACCTTTTATTTTTTTTGGATTAATAGTTATAGTATCTACTGTTTCGCTAATTGCTAAAGAAGCACCAGTAGAATCATATATATTTCCTCGTTTGCTACTAATTACTTCACTTGTAGTTTGTTGTTTAGATGCAAGTTCTGAAAGATGTGATCCATCAATCAATTGTAAATAAAAAAGTCTAAATA
>VOFC01001495.1_pt1 | contig 26001 bp, 39 predicted proteins | sample 5384161 | NCBI WGS metagenome assembly VOFC01 (sample SAMN12384722, study PRJNA508395) | human gut metagenome | isolation source: healthy gut B | host: Homo sapiens | reverse complement strand
GGGCGAGCGGGCGGGTGAAGTGCGAGGTAGTAGCTGCCGAACTCCGCCGGGTCCCGGCCGCTTTCCGAAATGTTTCCGTGGTCAACAAGAGAATGATTCTTTCATAGAGCGTGTCGAAAAGCCTTTCGCTATCAAGTTTTCAGAACTTCATAGTTCTGAAAACTTAGATTTTAATGGCGCAGACACCCCTCTGGTTTTCCCGCGCACACCCTTCCCTTCAACTTACAAAAAGTTCTGAAAATGGGGTCCAGCGGGGCGAAAAGAACTTTCGACACGCTGACGCGCCGATTTCGGCGCGGGATGGGATGTACATGATTTTTGGCGAGAGCGTATTGGGAAAGCTGGCGATGACCTTTTTCATGGCTATGGTTCCGGTGGTGGAGCTGCGGGGGGCTATTCCGCTGGGGGTGGCCGCCGGACTGCCGCCTGCCGTGGCAGCCGTCACGGCGATGGCGGGGAATCTGACGCCGGTGCCCTGCATTTTGCTGCTGCTGCGGCGGGTGTTCGCCCTGATGCGGAAAAAAGCGCGTGGCTGGGGCCGAAGGTGGATCGTCTGGAACGGCGGGCGCATTTGAAAGGGCGGAAGGTGCGGAAGTACCGGACGCTGGGACTGGTGCTGCTGGTGGCCATCCCTCTGCCGGGGACTGGTGCGTGGACCGGGGCGCTGGTGGCGGACGTGCTGGATATTCGTATGCGCACCGCTCTGCCAGCCATCGCCGCCGGGGTCGTCATCGCCGGATGCATCACCACGGCGGTGACCTGCGGCGTGGCAGGGGCTGATGTGAGGGGGCGGCAAGAGGAAATTATTAGGAGTTATTATTAAAGTCGATTATTAGAGAGGAATCTTCTTCCGGGGACGGAGGAGGTTCTTTTTTTGCGGGTGTTTGGCGGGGGCGTGAGGGCAGAGGGAGCGTGTCTGGGGAGCGGGGGAGGGTCACGGGATGGACGGAGGGATTGGCGGGGAGATCGTGAGGGATATGGAGACGGATGGGCGTCGCGCTTTTGGGAAACGTTCCCGAGGCGCGGGCGTTTTTTTGCGCTATTGTGGGGGTATAGGGCCTGAAAGCCCCAGAATTTGAATACGGAGGTTAATGGCATTTGATTACGCAAAGGCATACCAGCAGTTCATTGACGAGGAGTTTTGCGGCGGCCTCCGCTACCGCGTGATGATCCCCGAGGCGGGAAAGTCCGCTTCACGGGGGGCCGGATATTGAGATCTCCACCCTGTCCACCACGGGTTCCGGCACTATGACGCGGGTAAGGCCGACGGCTCCACTTTACTCAGGGCACCGTGACCAACAGCTGGAAAAGCTACACCCTGTCCATGGACTCGCGGCGTGAAGTTCTCACCGCACCGACCCCAACGACACCGGTTTTCTGGTCACTGCCGAGAACGTCATCCGTGAGTTCGCCCGCAACGCCCTGGTGAAGGAGCAGGACACCTACCGCATCCACCGCCTAGCTGGGCCAACGGCGACGCGGGCCCACAATACCCCTATCGTCCCGCCGCTCTGACCAAGACCAACGCCATCGCCACCGTCAGCGGCCTGTTGCAGACCGTCCGTGACGATGCGGAGGAGATGGACGGCTATGTGGCCCTCATCAGCCACAAGCACAAGACCGCCTTTTGAGGCCGCCAACGGCACCTATCACGACATTTCCTTCGGCAACGCCGTGTCCATCAACGGCGTGACCCTGTGAGAACGTGATGATGCTGGACGATCTGCCCTGCGTGTTCGTGCCCCAGAGCCGCATGAAAACCGTGATCACCGTCCAGAGCGGCGACAGCGATCAGGGCGGCATCGTGGCGCGGGGAAACGCCAAGGACATCGCCTGTCTCATCACCCACTGCGAGACGCCACTGGCCGTGAGCAAGCTGGACGCCATCAAAGCAGTTCGGCCCCCAGGAAAACCAGCTCTTTGACGGCACTTCCATTCAGGCCCGCTATCTCTACGACCTGTTCGTGCCCGGCAAGCGTCTGGCCTCCATCGGCGCTGTGGTGGCTCCCTGATGACCGGCACGGACAAGGCGGCCGCCATTCGGGAGAAGGCGGAGCATCTGGCGGGCCGCAGTCTCGGTGAGAACGGGGACGCGCTGACGGAGATGGCCATGGAGCGGGCCTGCGCGTGGTGCGGACGGGAGGACATCCCGAGGCCATGGAGCAGGCCGTGGCGGCGCTTGCCCTCGACATGGAGGGCCGGAGGCCGCCGTGAAGAGCGTTACCCGTGGCGACACCGCCGTGACCTACGCCGTCTCCGACGGGCAGTCCGCCGCGCTGGCGGGGCTGGCCCCGTGGCGCAGGCTGGGGCGGCTGAAGGAGGGGTGAGCCGTGACGGACAAAGCCTTGGCGGACATTCTCGCCCGGACATATGCCCACCGTGTCACGGCGTTCCGTCCGCTGGCAGAGGGGGGGAGGAACGGTTCTGCGAGGCCGCCCCTGCGCCCTGAGCCGCTCGGAGCACACCAGCGCCCCCATGCCGCCGTCCCTTTCCGCCGCTTGGCCGGAGGCGGCGCTGTACCGGCTGGCCCTGTACACCGCCCGGAGCTGGCCTTTCGGCTGGGCGACCGGGTGGAGGTGACGGACGAGGGGGGGAGCGTCTGATGGGGCGCACCTCCGACAGCTTTCGGTACGACAGCCATTGCGTGACGGTGGTGGAGATCAGCCATGGAGGCCCCCCGTCGGAACCCAGCAAAGCGGTTCCGCTGGGGAGAGGAGGAGCAGCGAAATGAGTGAGCTTTCGGCGGCAGCCGGAAGCGAGGGATCTGCGGCTTGCTCCGACGATGGACAAGTCTCACGTGAGACAGGAAAGGAGGGGCAGGCGTGAAGGCCATTCAGGACAGCGTGGCAGCGTATTTGCAGGCGTGTACGGGCGTCCGCACCGTGGCGGATCGGACGAGAGCGCGGGGGAATACCCCCTGCTGGCGGTGTCTGTCCGGGAGGACGGGACGGTATTGGTGGACGGCGGACGGCAGGCGGAGCACACCTACCGGGTGACGGTCTCCGCCGCATCCGACCGGGAGCGGGAGGTCAACACCGCCCTGCTTTCCTCCCTGACGCCCATTTTGCTCCGGGGCGTTCCCATGGGGGAGCGGACGCTGCATCCCTTGGAACTGAAAACCGAGGGGAGACGCTGACGTTCACCGTGGAACTGTGCGTGCCGCTGCCCCAGCCGGAGAAGCCCGGCATGGAGCCGCCGGGACGCATGGCGACCCTCAATTTGGACATTTGACAAGGAAATCTTTGAAATTTGGAGGTATTTATGGGTCTTCCTGAAATTTTTATCAGCTTTCAGACGGCGGCTGTGTCCGCCATCACCCGTTCCGCCAGGGGCGTGCTGGCGGTGGCGGTGAAGGACGCCACCGAGGGGCGGCGCGGCAGAGGCCGCGTACAAAAGTCTGGCGGAGGTGCCGGAGGACAAGTTCTCCCCGAGAACTACCGTCTGCTGAAGCTGGCGTTTTTAGCCGCGCCCACCAAGGTCTGGGTGCTGCGTGTGGGCGAGGACGCGGAGAAAACCTATCAGGCGCTGGAGCGTCTGCGCTTTGACTGGCTGGCCGCGCCCGGTCTGGAGGACGCGCGGGTGATGTCCTTTATCAAGACCCTCCGAAACGGCGGGCGGGGCGTGAAGGCCGTGGTGGCCAACGCCACGGCTCCCGACTGCGAGGGCATCGTGAACCTGTGCGTGTCCGGCCTGACGCTGGAGGACGGCGCTGTGGAGGCAAAGGATTACGCCGTCCGTGTGGCGGCGCTGCTGGCGGCGCTGCCCCTGACCCGCTCCGCCACCTACGTCAATCTGCCGGAGGTGGTGGGCTGCGACGCACTGGCCGAGCCGGACGCGGACGTGGACGCAGGCAAGCTCATCATCGTCCCCGGCCGGGAAGGCTACCGTCTGGGCCGCGCGGTGAACTCCCTGACCACGCTGACGCCGGACAAGGCCGCGCCCTTCCAGAAGATCAAGATCGTGGAGGGCATCGACCTGATCCGCGGGGACATTGCCAAGGCTTTCGAGAGCGGCTATGTGGGCAAGGTGCTCAACGATTACGACAACAAACTGCTGTTGGTGACGGCCATCAACGCCTATCTCAAGGGGCTGGAGGGGGATGTGCTGGACAAGACTGCCGACAACCGGTGCTTTGTGTCTCTGTCCGGGCAGAGAAACTATCTGGAATCCAGAGGGACGGACACCTCCGAGATGACGGACACCGACATTCTGAAGGCCAACACCGGCAGTCAGGTGTTTCTGGAGGCCAAGCTGACCTTCTGCGACGCCATGGAGGATCTGGCGCTGGTCATCTCCATGTAACCATCGGACAGAACGTGAAATGAGGAGGAACGTATGAGTAATTTACAGGCAAACCGCACCCTGTCCGGCTCCTTTGCCGAGGTCTGGGTGGACGGCGCGCGCATCGCCGAGCTGTCCCAGCTGACGCTGACCGTCAAGGTCCAGCGGGAGAAAGTCCAGTTCGGCATGGACGTGGATTCCAAGATCACCGGCTACGCCGGAGAGGGCACCATGACCCTCAAGCAGGTCTACACCCGGTTCTACGAGGTGCTGGAACAGGCCAAGCGGGGCCTTGACAAGCGGTGCACCATCACCACCGCCCTGAAAGACCCGGACGCCGCCGACGGCGGCGAGGAGCGGTACAGCATCGACAATGTGGCGTTTACCGAACTGCCCTTCATGAACTACAAGATGGGCGAAGTGAACCAGCAGAAGCTGCCCTTTACCTTCCGGCCCTCCGATCTGGTGTGCCTGGACAGCATCCGGGCCGCTGACTGATGGCGCTGGCGGACGTCCTGCGGGAGCGTGTCTCCCGCAGGGCCGCACCGCTGAGGTGGCATGCGGCCTGCTGGGGACGGTGACAGTGGAGGCCCTGCCGCCCAGAGAGTGCGCCGCTCTCGGACTGCGGGACGGCGGACGGGCGCTGCTTTACGCCGCCTGCCGGGACTTGCAGACCGCCGGGGAGACCTTGCGCCGGGAAGGGCGGCTGTTCACCCCTGCCGAGGTGACGGCCTATGTGTCCGATGAGGAGGCGGCGGCCGCCGCAAGGACGGTCCTGGCGCTCAGCGGCGTGACGGCGGACGGAGACGGCCCATCGACAAAAAGCGCGGAAGTCCGACATGAGGACGTGCAGAAGGACGGGGCACATTTGGCAGTTGATGCGCCGTCCGAGGAGGAAATCCGACTTGGTGACGTGCAGGAAAACACGGAAGTCCGACTTGAGGACGTGCGGAACGATGAGCCTCGTTTTGCGGCAAACGCGCCGGTTGCGGGGGAATTCCGACTTGCTGACGTGCAGGAAAACGGGGATCTTACGGGAAAAGTCCGACATGAGGACGTGCGGAAAAAGGCGGTTCAAAAGGCGGAAATCCGACTTGAGGACGTGCGGAAACCGGACGGTACGGCAGAAGATGGACAAGTCTCACATGAGTTTTTCGGCGGGGACGGTTCAGACCGGACAGACCCTATCTTGGGTGGTGTTTCCGATTTTGTACCACAAAATCTTGCGTTGTCCGAGGAAAATGACCGGTTTTCAGCACCTTTGAACTGTCCGGGAACACTGAGGAAGTGTCCGGGCGAGGGTCGAATCTGCACGAAAACAAGTCGGAAGTCGGAGAAGCGCTGCACGAAAAGAAGTCGGATTTGACGGCGGAGAGACGGGAGGGCTTGCACGAAAGCAAGTCGGAAGTCGGGGAAACGGTGCACGAAATGAAGTCGGAATCTGCGGCGGAGAGACGGCAGGGCTTGCACGAAAGCAAGTCGGAAGTCGGGGAAGCGCTGCACGAAATGAAGTCGGAATTGACGGCGGAGAGACGGCGTGACTTGCACGAAACTGAGTCGGAAGTCGAGGAAGCGTTGCACGAAACGAAGTCGGAATCGGTGGAGCGGTTCGCCGAGGGTCTGCTGGAGGGGCTGCGCCGTGCCGCCGCTGTGAGATAGGGGGTTTTCTATGAACACCAGAACCGTTTTGCTTTGGCACAACAACGGTGAGGAGCGCATCTACTTTACAGTCAATCCCGCCCGGCTCACCGTCACCCGGCCCAATGAGAACCGGGTGCGGAGCCTTGCCATGGGCGGGACTGTGAATATCTGGGGCGGCCGGGGTCTGCGGGAGGTCAGGCTGACCACGTTCCTCCCCAGCGCCTACTCGCCTTTTTTTGACGGAAAGGAGCCGGAGAGCGTCCTCGCCATGCTGAAAAGCTGGCAGGATTCCGGAGACCCCGTGCGGCTCATCATCTCCGGCAGCGACATCAATGATGCGTTTCTCATCGAGGATGTGTCCGAGACGCTGGCGGAGGGGGACAGAGACGTGGGGCTGACTGTGACACTGCGGGAGTATAAATTCAAGTCGGCACTGGCGGCTCTGGCCGGGGGGAGCGGCGGGAGCGGCTCCGCCCCTGTCCGAAAGCGGACGGATGAGCGGGTCACGCCCCAGACCTACACCGTCAAAAAGGGGACACCCATTTGGGACATCGCCTCGCCGCTTTACGGCGACGGGACGAAGTGGGGGAGCATCGCCGCCAAAAACGGCGTGACGAATCCCCGGAAAACTGCAAATCGGAAAGGTGCTGACGCTGTGAAACTGCTGATCGGACAACAGATGGTCATGCCCGCGCTGGAATCGGTACGGCTGGGCAAGACCCGGAACGAGGCGGCGGCGTGTCTCACCGCCACGGTGCTCATCGCCCCGGCGGACACCTACTTTTTGAAGCTGTCCGTGGCGGTGGGGGACGTGGTGCGGCTGCTGGATGACGGCGGGAAGGAGATCTTCCTCGGCAGCGTCCATGAACTTGACCGGGACCCGGAGGCCGTGACCCTGACGGCCTATGACCGGGGCGTGTATCTGACCCGGAACGAGTTGTATGGCGTGTACGCCGGAACGGGACGGAAAATCGCCGGGAAGATCGCCGGAGAACTGGGCGTTCCGCTGGGGGCCGTGGAGGACGACGGCCTTTACCGCACCATCGTCACCGGGCCGGGGGAGTCCGCTTTCTCTATCCTGCGCAGAGCCGTGGGGGAGGGGCGGGAGATCGCCGTCCGGGACGGGGCGCTGACCGTGACGAAGGGGGGCGGCGGGGCCGTTCCCTCTGAAGCCCGGAGCGGGTATTGGAGGTCTCCGGGCGGGCGTCCATGGGGCGCATGGTGAACCGGGCCGTGGTGACGGGCCGGAACGGGCGCGTTCTCGCCGCCGCCCAGAATACCGGGGATATCACCGCCTGCGGGCGGTTCCAGCGGGTGATGGGAAAGAGCGGCGATCCGCAGGCGCAGGCCAAGGCCGCGCTGCGGCGGCGCAGCCTGTCCGCAAGGGTGACGGTGCTGGGGGATCTGTCCCTGCGGTGCGGCGGGCGGGTGGAGGCCCACCGGCCCCAATGGGGGTTGGAGGGAGGTCTATGACATCACCGCTCACGAGCATCGCTGGGAAAAGGGCGTGTTTACCACGTCGCTGAGTTTGGAGGGAGTTGAGGCATGAACGTTTACAGTGAACTGCTGGAACTGCTGACGCCGGAGCGGAAGGACGCCCCGGCGGGGCTGTTCGGCACGCTGACGGCGGTTTCGCCGCTGACCGTTACCGTCCGGGGGACGGCGCTGACCGAGGGGCTGTTTTATCTCCAAGGGACGGTATTCTGCAAGGAGGACATCGGCAGGGAACTGGCGCTGCTGTCCTGCGAGGAGGGCTTTTGGATCCTCGGCTTTGTGGGAGGTGGGGGCGCATGATCTTTCCCGACTGGGGGACGGCCCCCGACACCGCGCCGGAGGAGGCGCTGCCGCTGTTCCGGGAGTGGGCCGTGGACTGGGAGAACGGATGCTTTGCCCTGCGCCGGGGAGAGCCGTATCTGGTCAGCGGGGACGAGGCGCTGAAAATCTGGGCGGCACGGGCGCTGCGGCCGGAAAGCCAGCGGTTCCGCTATACCGCGTGGTCGGCGGACTACGGCAACGAGCTGACGCTGCTGCTGGGCGGCTGCGTGGATCAGGGGATCCTGGAAAGTCAGGTGCGGCAGTATGTGCGGGACGCGCTGCTGGCGTGTCCCTATATCCGGGAGGTGGACGGATTCTCCTTCTCGAAGAAGGGGAGCCGGGTGGAGGCCCGGTTCACCGTGCACACCGTCTATGAGGAGTTTACCCAGAAAACGGAGGTTTCGATCAGATGACCAAGGAAGAAATGCTGCGGCTGCTGACAGCCGCCTACACCGGCCCCGGCAGCGCCGCCGAGGGCACCTTTGCCGGAGACGTGCTCCGTGCCTGCGCCGATGGAATGGCGCAGCTTTGGAGCATGGAGATCGACGGACTGGAACGGCGGGCCTTTGTGTCCTCCGCTGTGGGGGAGTGGCTCACCGCCGTGTGCGCCGACCGGGGGTGCGTCCGCAAGGAGGGGGAGACGGACGAGGAGCTGCGTGCCCGGACGCTGGCGGCGCTGGCCGCCACTCCCCGCCTCCGGCAACGCCGACCACTACGCCGCGTGGTGCGGACAGGTGGCGGACATCCTGCGGGTGAAGGTGCTGCCGCTGGCAAGAGGAAACGGCACCGTGGACATCGTGGCGGTGGGCCGGGAGGGGAAAGCCCCCGGCGAGGCCGCCATCCGGGAGGCCCAGGCCATCGTGGACAGGGAGCGGCCAGTGGGCGCGGACGCGAGGGTCATTGCCGCCGCTGAGACGGCGGTGAACGTGGCGGCGTCCGTGACGCTGATGGACGGCGGCAGCTTGGAGGGCGTGAAAACCGCCTTTTCTCAGGGCTTGACCGCCTTTTTCCGGGACAACGCCCTGCGGACGCGGGTGGTCAGCCACGGCAAGGCCCTGCGTCTGCTGCTGGACTGCGCGGGCGTGGCGGATGTGTCCGGCTTCACCATGAACGGCAGCGGCGACAGCCTGACGCTGACGGAGGGCGCTGTGCCTGTGGTGGGCACGCTGGCGCTGACGGAGGTGAAGGCATGAGACTGCCGGAATTTTTGACGGAGCTTTCCCCCGTCCGGGAGACGCTGGCGGCGCTGGAGCAGGGGGAGAACGCCATGGCGGAGGCCGTGGCGGAGAAGAACGGGCAGGTGTGCGTGACCACCGCCACCGGGGGGCTGACCCTGTGGGAGCGGGACTACGGCCTGCCCGTCCGGGAGGGGGCCTCGTTGGAGGATCGCCGTGCCGCTGTCCGGGCCGCCATGCTGGGAGGGCGCACCCTGACCCCCGCCTTTTTGAAGGAGCTGTGCGTCACGCTGGGCGGCGGCGACCGGGGAGAGGTGGAGGAGGACTTCGCCCATTGGAGCGTCACGGCGCTGGCCGTGGGCGAGGGGCGTGTTCCGACGGACGTTCCGGCCCTGAAACGGGCGGTGGAGCGGCTGAAACCCGCCCACCTGTCGGTGACGGTGCTGCCCACGGCGGACCTGACGGCCCACCGCTGGGAGGCGGTCACCGGCGGCGTGATGATGGAGGTCTGGGGGTAGAGGGAAACAGGCGAAGCGCCGCCGGGGGCGGCTGTACGCGGAAAAGTGAGATCATGACCTCTTATAAGAAACCTCCCCGGCCGAAAGACTGAAAAGCCGCCATTTGGCGGCTTTTCTCATGGTTTCCTGTCTTTTGGAATCTGCGGTATTGGTTTTTGGTGTACCAACACATTTTGCAAAAATCCAGTTTTCCCATGCGCTTTGTTTGTGGACACCGCAGCCAATTTTATGCGCCGGGAGGCTCCTTTGCGCAGCAATCCTTGCACGGAGCCCACGCTTCTGCAGGTCTTCTGCCTGATGCTTCGGGACCCCGCAGGGATCCGACGAGGAGCCTACCCAGCCTTCCCGAACAACGTCCAGTGACCGTTTTTCACCAGAGGAGCTGCTTGCTGCCTGCAGCCGCATGGATCGCTGACGCTGGCCACCCTTGTCTGCAAGCACACTGGGGAGGCGTACTACCAACACCCGGCTGCGCTTGACGGCTGCCTGATGCGATGCTACAATGCGTTTGAACGCTATCTGAGAGGAGATAGGACATGAGCAACTTGCCCCAAGAGGATTACGATTACGCCGAGGTCATCGGCCGCAACCTGCAGCGTCTTATCAACGAGCGCGGAACCACGCAGGCTGCCATCGCGCAGAAGCTCGGCATCGCCCGTTCGGGTATCAACAAATACGTGCAGGGCGTATCATCGCCCAGCCCCCGGAATATCGTGCGCATCTCACGGGCCCTCGGCGTCACCGCCGACGAGCTGCTGCGTGTAGACAGCGCTCTCCCGCAGGATGGGGAATGGAACCCGCGTGACTATATTACGGACAACGTCGACAAGCTGACCGATGTCCAGGCGGACAACATCGCGGACACCATGCGGGAGTATATTACGCTCGGCAAGGCCCGTAAGCTGTTCATTGACAATGTTTAGTCAGGTGAAACGGCACTGGCTGCCTATCGTGATGCTGCTGATGCTGGCCGTGGGCTGGAATCTAACCTACACGCCCACCGGCAGCATGGAGCCGACGATCAAGACGTGGCATATATACCGCTGCGTCCGATGGCCGTTTGCCCCGGAACCGGAACGCGGAGATATTGTCCTGTACCGCGACGGCTGGCGGGTATATTGCAAGCGGCTCGTGGGGCTCCCCGGCGATGTGGTGTACATCCATGACGGCATCGTGGAGACGCCGGACGGTGTGCTGGAAGGGCCTGAGACGCAGCCTCCCGGCACGTGGAACCTTGGGGTTGATGAGATATTTGTGTTGGGAGATAACCGCGCCAACAGCCTCGACAGCCGCTATGCGGAGACGCTGCCAAAGTATCACAATATCATCGGTATTGTTCTCCCATGATGTTACACAACGATTGTTCCGTTATTGGAATGATACAAAAAATATAAAAATTTTTGTCAAAAACGCTTGGCAAACGCTTGGAAATGCGCTATACTATAACCAAGAAAGCAAGAGGGCCAGTCCACCGGCGGAAACCGGGGCCCAAGGCAAATGCACACCGCCAGGACAGCGCACCGACTACCCGAAGCCTCGACTAAGAGGATAGCGTAGTTGGGCGAGGCAGGAGACCCGGGGCAGGGCCGGCACGTTTACACCCCTACTGACACACAACAGAGGGCGGCATCGTAGTTTTATCCCATTCCACATTATGCGTGGGATGAGGGTAGCTATGGTGCCGCCCTCTTTTTTTATTTCCCCCACGCGCCGCCAGAAAGGAGAAAAACCATGAAAAAGCAGAAAAACGCCCCCGCCACCGCCCCCGCCCCTGCCATTACTCCCGATGAAGACTTCCGCATTGCTGCGTACCGCGAGAGCATCGATGACATGCTCGACGCCTACCAGCGGAGAATTCATGACTATGGCAACAGCTACGCGGAAGCCCGCCGGAAAATCCCGTGCTACACCGCAGGTAAGCTGTACGACAAGGTGTCCCGGCTGATTGCCCTCACCCTCGATGGGGAGACCGATCTGGTCTTCAGCGCGGCTGTTGATAATGCGCTGCGGGACCTGGCCGATTGCGCTTTGACAGAGTATGTCGAGCGCCGCATCGACGAAGATGCCATCCAAGACTTTTGAGGTGAGGTGATAATATGTTGAACGACCAAGTGTATTACGTCAATGGCTATGGCGGCCCTCGTTGTGGCAGCTACATCGTGCTGACTTGCACGGAGGATGACTACCGTCGCGGTTGGATCGACTGCGTGCATGTGCGCAAGGTCCGTCAAGACCGTGAGCATCGCCTGTATATCTGGCTTGGCGGGCAAAAGTGGTATGTCGTGAAGGACCCGAACGTCAAAGCATACCCAGAAAAGTGCACATACGGGACGTGTGCACTGGAGGCAGCAGATGGCGGAGACTGATCTCTCGCTCAGGGCAATTCTGCCGGCTGCATAGACGACGCACCGATCCATCGCATTACGCGATGAGAGAAAAAGCACCGCACGATTGCAGACCAAGCAGACCTCACGGCATGTCAGGCAGCTACCCTCCGGCGCGAGATCATCCGTGCACGTCTGATTGCATCCGATCTCGGCTTTGAGTGCCAATGGCATGATGAGGCACCGCCAATTGGTCTGCACAGGTGCTCCCCAGGCCTGTAGATGTGTGCGTTGGGGCAGGCGCTAGGGGGCAAATTCCGAGGTAGGGTTTCGCGATTTTTCGGCCTGCGAAAACCCTACCTCTGTTTTATCTGCAGATTCAACGTAATTCAACTGTTTTAGCACTATTTAGCCGACAAGGTAAAGGAGGCATAGTCTATGGAAAACAAACTCAAGCACGATATCCTCGCTGTTGTGTCCATGGGAGTCATGGTCAAGCGGCGCGCGCTCGATATGCTGCACCCGAGTGGGAAATACGTGGAGAAGTGCGTAGCGGAGATGTACGCGGACAAGCTCATCAGGCGTGCGCCGCATCGAATCGTCCGGCTCGGCCCGGAGGCCCGTTCAGAATTGAGCGATGATGAATGGAATCTCTACCTCGCACTCTCCAATAACGACGCACCCGGCTGCGACAAACTGCACGTTGACGCGTATGTTCGCGCTTCGGACTTCCTCTGCATGGCGTACGCGGCGGGAATCATCACTCAGTTCTACAGAGTGCCCATGATTCGAACAAAATCCCCAGAACTGACCGATGGTTCAGACCAGAGCGTAGCTGTGCTCCGACGTGACCTTAAAATCGAAGGGCAAAAGCAGCAGCGGATGAACGGCACGCGCGCGAGCGGGTACATTTACTCACCCGGCTTCTGCGGCACCGTCACCGCCACAAACGGACGCAACCTGCGCGTATCTCGCAGCGGCGAGCGGCAGGAGGCACTCATCTGCAGCGCAGAGCGAGCGCGCGTATCCGACATCCAAACACCGATACACCAATACGAGGCGCTGCTCATCGCCCCGTCCGACGACTCGCTGCTGCATATGCTTCAGCAACGGAATATGCAGAATACGCTCGCTGCTGCTGTATATGATAAGCACTGCACGGGGCAGGAGTTCCGCTACATCCCCGCCAACGTTGACGGTGTGCGCGGGCTCCGGTTCTTCTCTCAGAACTCGACGGAGGATATCCTCCACCAGCAGTTCACACAGGAGCAGATACAGGCTGCTGCGATGTACCGGTGCGACGCGCTGATTGGCTCGCTGCAGGTGGTGGAGTTCCTCACCTGCAACCTGACCAAGCTGCTGCGGTTCGCCGGCGATCCGAAAATTGGCGTAGTCTGCTGGGATTGGCAGATTGATTTTGTGGGTAAGCTGTGGGGCAGAAAACTGGAATACGCCCGAATTATTCCTTGCAGCGGAGCGAGTTGAAGCGAATCGCTATTTGTTGGATACTATACACGAAGCGGTATGTATCTGCGAAGCATACCAAAGAGGGTTGGATGAGTCCGACCCTCTTTTTTTTGCGCCCATGGCCCGATGCGGGTTGCAAGCAGTAACCGACGTGTGATATTCTGTAACAGAAGGAGGTAACTACTGTGCAAATTATCTGTAGAGAAACCATTGCATATGCCCGCGAACTCGTGTTCGGAGATGAGTGGGACGGAACGTCCAACGCAGACGCAGAGGCCGTCCGGCTCGCGATGGAAATTGTCCTTGACATGACGTGGCCGGTCAACAGCGTGAGGGCCATCGTCCTTGAAAAAACACCGAAGGACTCCGCCAACGCCGTCATAGAGCAGGTAGTAGACTTGCTCATGATCGCCCATGTTGGCGACATCCTGACGCCCGGCGTGTGGCAGCGGTGCCAGGAGGCCCTCAAGTGGGCGGGACAGGCGCTCTATGAGCCGAGCAGCACGGCCATACTGGAGAGGCATCCAACCATGTGCGATATGTTCCGAGCTGCACAGGTTGCACGCGCGGTAAACGTTCCCGTTGGCGACGTCATGGGTGCTCTTGCTGCCGGAGATGGTGCATACATACTCAATGAGCGAGGCCGGCTGAAGTGGGCGAAATACCCGTTCGACGGTGGAATGCAGGTTGATGGCAACACACCTGCCGCCGTTGGGCGAGCTGCTGCAGCACATTTTGGCCTCGACGACTTCGTCGCTGCGCATTGCCGGGCTGCTACCACAAAACTGTCCCGCACGATACCGGCCACAGTAAACCACATGGCTCGATGCATCGGCAGCTGGCACACGCAGGACGAGGTGATCGCCATGGGCATAAACGACCTGCCGTATGTGCAGTACTGCACTATGGACTGCGCTGCATTCGATGAGAGGGACTACCCGACGTTCATCGAGATAGCAAGCTCTATATCGTACGTGGCCGTTGCGTCGTACAAGTACTGCGTGGAGCGGCTGAGCAAGGACGAAGTGATAGCGTGGATAAACCAGAACGTCACATATCACCCGGAAATTGTGAGAGAGGAGATGCTGTTCTGATGGGGGCGATTGAAATGCGTATTTACGGCATCGTGCCCGACAAGGGGCCGCAGGTGTACAACATCGCACCGAGCCTCATAGCAGAGATTCTGGACGGCTGCATTCCGCAGAGCTCCTCGGAGTTCCGTGACGTGTACGCAGCGTGGATGGATCGGTACGCGCCGGGAGCTATGCCGCCCGAGGAGTGGACGCCGGACCGCGTACCGCCGGAGTGGGCCGAGCGGTTCGACCCGGAGGGCAAGCTGTACTTCTCCAGAGACTCCGCTCTGATTGCCATGTGGCACGGGGACAGAATCCGGGGGGTGCCGAACGTATGGGGGCCGGGAACGTGGATGATGGAAGCGGTTTGGCAGCCGCCACGGGAGCAATAAAATAAGAGCCCGGAGCCCCGGCTCCGGGAAATACGAGATCTCCCTGAGAGTTGTCCGGTCTGGGAGAGAGGAGGATTCCTATGGACAATATTGTCGGATATATCTGCAGCACCCCCTGGGGCACCGTCTCGCGTACCACCCCCAGCCTTGGCTGGACGCCCGTTCTGCCTGCCATCCCCGACGGGTGGCAGGACGCCGGCACCGGCGCAGCCCCCACCGGATTCCGCATCATCGTGCGGCCCGGCACGCGTTTCCCCACCCTCTTTCCCAAGATGCCGCGCGCGGAGCTGGCGGCCGTCCACGCCCCAGACACGGAGCCCGGACGCTGGAGCCTCTGCTGGGACCACACCAGCCAGAGCTGGGAGATGCGGCGGGGAGTCACCGCTGAGGCTGCGTTCATCCGGAGCTGCTCCACCCCCGGCCTGACCTGGGAAGCGCTCGCAGACTACTGCCTGGAGCATTCGGACGAGCTGGACGAGCTGGCGCATACCGGCACGGCCTGGGCAGGATACCCGGACGACTGGGCGGCGGCATCAGACGAGCTGATGGACGAGCTGCTGGGGGTGCTGCTATGAGTGCGCTTGCAGACCGGCATCTGGGGGAGGCGTTCGTCCGGCTCCGCCTCCGGCTGGGGCAGCTGCCGCCGGAATATCTGCGGCTGCCTGCCCTCATCCACGAGGGACTCACGCAGCAGATACCGGACTATGCGGCCGCAGTGTGGCGGCTGGAGGGGATGCTGGGGCGAGAACTCAGCGGGGCATTGGATGAGGCGGCCTGCGTGGCGGCATACGCCGCGCTGGGGCTGCCGGAAGAGGGGGGAAAAGTCAAGGGTGTACCATAAAATTTCTCCGGTGATGGCATTGAGGCGGACCCAACCAAGGAGATCCGCCTCAATGCGTTTTCATATTTGCTTTTAGAAGAAATTAGACGAGTGAATCGTCCAGCAGGAAGTCGATGACGCCGATATTGAGAATGCCGCTGTCGTCATACCAACGTTTGCGGATATCGTGACGCACAATGATCTTCGGGGAAAGAATCGCCGGTCAGCGCGAAGGGCTTATTCTCGGTGATGGCCTTTTCCTCTGTTCCCAGCGCGTAGGCGGACTGAATGTAGGTCTTTTTCCCGCCGGAGGCTGCAATGAAGTCAATTTCCCGCGCGACCGGTGTGACTTTGCCTTTGGCATTTTTCTCATTTCCGTAGACGATGCCGATGTCCACGGCGCATTCACGGATCAGTAACTCATTAAAAATGATGTTCTCCATGATGTGGGTCATCTCCCTGCTGGCGGAAGCCGATGCGGGCATTTCGCAGTCCAATGTCCTCGCAGTAATATTTATTGGGATAGTCAAAATAGCTCTTGCCCTTGACATCCCAGCGTTTGCATTCGGTGAAGAGGAAGGAATCCGATAAGTGATCCATATAGGCTTTCACGGTGTTCAGGGCAACGACATTCTCACCGCTGCGCTTCTGCACGGTGTTGATGGCGGCTGCAACCTTCGTCGGATTGGTCAGAGAGCCGATGGACGAACACAGCAGATCAAGAATCGCGGACAGCACATCCTCCCGCTTGATCTTCTTCCGCTCCACAATGTCCTTCAGATAGACCTCGGAAAAGAGAGATTTCAGATAAGCCATCTTCGCGGCGTCGTTGGGGCGGGAGAGGATCAGCGGCATACCGCCGTAGAAAGCAAACTCATCAAAAGCGTCCTGCTTGTCACCGCCGACAGCGGAATAGTATTCCGCAAAGGAAAGCGGATGCACACGGATCTCGTCGCTGCGCCCCGGAACTCGGTCAGGATATCAGAGGACAGCATTTTGGAGTTGCTGCCGGTCACATAAATGTCTAAGTTGGACAAGGATTTCAAATCGTTGAGGGCGTCGTAGAAGGTAATCTTCTTCCCGTCCGGATTGTAAGGATTCGGTACCTCGTCGGACATCTGGATCTCGTCTACAAAGAGATAATATTGGTCCGAACTGTGTTCCACAATGCTCCGCGCACATGAGCCGCAAGCTCCAACGGATTGCGGTAGCGAATATCCGTTGGTCAAGTCCAGCTCAAAGGACAGAATATGGTCCTCGGCCACCCCTTCGCCGAGAAGGTAATTCTTGAACAATGTGTGCAGCAGATAGGATTTACCGCAGCGGCGAATACCTGTGATGACCTTCACTTGACCATCCCACATAAAGGAGATGAGCTTGCTCAAATAGCGTTCCCGTTTGATCTCCATGATACATCCTCCGTTGAAAACTTACCTGTATTATCTTACAACTTTTCAATGGATATTATACATCATTTTGGAAGAAAATCAAAGCCCATTGAAATGTTCCTGGATTTGTCAGATAATATTTCAATGAATAAGTGCCTATCTCAAAAGATTCACGCAGAGAGAATCGTCTCGGAATTGAGTTGAATGAACTCGACGCCTGTGGTGGTCTGCCGGGTCTTTCAGATAGCCGTAAGCGGCAAAGGAGCCAGTACATTTCCCCTGCTCCCGGTTCACATTCAGGGTACCCCGGACATTGACTGAGGTGGTGTTCATGTGGCTGGTGGCGGTGTCTATGCCGTTGTTAAGGGCAATAAAGCGAATTTGATAGCGGACAAAAACATTGTCCAGATAGTGACCGGCATCCGTGTAATGGGATCGGTTAAGGATCTGGGTTTCCCGCCGTAATGGTGGGAGGCCCGGACTTTTTTGCTTTCGAGCCGATTCTTCAGAACTGAGTGATAGAGGGAATTTTACGGTCAGTTCTGAATCATCGCTCAGAACTGACCGCAGGGCTCAACCGCAAAAGCAGACGAAGACACACAGAGGGAACAAACCCCCAGCAGCCAGCAGAAGCGCCTACAACGGGCCGTTTTATAGGGAAGGGCATAGGGCGTTTGAGCGGCGATAGCGGCGGCTGGCGTTTATGAAAAGATCGGCGGCATGGCTTCACGCTCAGAACTGAGCATACATCATATAATAGCTCTGCTGCTGCGTTCAGTTCTGAAAAGGCTGCCGGACTGCGCGGGTGTGCAGAAACTCAAAACATTTTACACGGTGTAGGGAAGCCTAACAACTGTTAGCGCTTCTGCTGAAAAGATTGAACAACTGTTAGCGTTTTTGCCTGCCAGAAAATCGGGCAGCTTTGAACTGCCCAGAGCGTCATTTTTCGGCTGGATTTTTGACATTGGGGGCGGTGGAGGGGTACAAGAAGGAAACATTGCGGGGCGCCAACCGTGTATATTAAGGAAATGGCCGTCATTTTGCCATTATGCCATTGCCGCTTGACGGGACTAACAATTATTAGTATAATAAACTTAAAAAACATTAAGAGGTAACATTATGCGGCTAAAGGCGCTCATGCACGATTTATTTAAGACCTGCGGAACGAATTTGAAAACGGTTTCCGTTCATATGGGGCGAGACCAGAGTTTTCTTTCGGCTGCACTGATGCGGCCTGCTATCAGGACTGACACACTCTGCGAAATTGCTGATATAGTTGGTTATGAGGTTGTACTCCGGCCGAAGCGGTCTCCCAGCAAGAGAGCACGGAATCCTGAAGAGTTCGTGTTGGATTATGTGGACCCCAGCAATCCGGTTCCGGATGACGAAAAGGATGAGGACGAATGAAGAGAGTGGGTTATGGGCGCGTGAGTACGGCCGGACAGGCCCGCAACGGCACGAGCCTCGCGGAACAGAAGAAGCAGCTCATGGCTGCCGGTGTTGCCGAGGAGGATATCTACCTCGATGCGTACACCGGAACGAAGATGCATCGGCCGCAGTTCGACGCGTGCATGGCTGCGCTGGAGCCAGATGATGAGTTCGTTGTGTGCAAGCTGGATCGATTTGCCCGTACCGCCACGGAGGGCACCGAAATTGTCAGAGACCTCGTGGAGCGCGGTATCCGCGTGAACGTGCTGAACATGGGCATCGCGGATAACACGCCCATGGGGAAGATGATGGTTACGGTCATGCTGGCGTTCGCCGAGTACGAGCGCGACATGATCGTGGAACGTACCCAGTCCGGCAAGGCTGCACGGCGCGAGACGGACCCGGAATACACCGAGGGCCGCCCCCGCATCGAGGCTGACGAGGAACTGCTCCGTGACGTGGTGCGGCGCCAGATGGCGGGCGAGATCTCCGCCGCTGCTGCTGCCAGCGAACTGGGGATGAGCCGGAGAACCTATTACAACAGGAGGGCCGCTTGGTGTATGGCCAGCGCCGTATATCCGCAGAGGAGATAACGCAGGTGTTCCGGTGGGATATCCTTACCTGAGGAAGGAAACGGTTATGTACTATCGTAAAGAAATGACAGAAAAAAGCCCGTGCCGTAATTGCTGGGGAAATCGATATTCCGTGCCCGATTGGTTGGCACACGCTGTATGAGTCGAATGTATTGTGTGCGTATGCGTGTACGCTGCTAAGGCTGCCTGATGCCGGCATTGACGCCGACGCTATCGGGGCGGAAGATATCCGTATTTTCCAGTACGGGGTGGAACACAATATCGAGACTGTGACCGGTATCATGTATTCTCATGAAGCAGCAGGCATCACGGATGGCCGTTACGATGGCGTTGGCGGCTCCGACCTATACCGCTGGATTATTGGGCGCTGCGACGATGCGGAGAAATGGCGCCGGGCCAAGCGAGCCGGTATGTTGTACCTGATGGAAGTGAAGCGTAAGGAATGCAGCAGCCATTCCGACTTCGAAAAATTCTGCTGCGGTTTCCTCACGGATTGTCAGGACCTCGTGACTGCAAAAAGATGTGAGCACATGTACCGGCATGCCGCTCGAAGAGGTTTTGCGGACGACCGCAGCGATTGAGAAAAATCCGTTCTACTGATACAATATTTTAGAAAACCTGTCCTATTTGTCCGGTTTTGGTGTGTTATCATAGTTCATGAAGGGGCGTCTTTGCAGCCTCTATTTGACATGGTGGGCCACAATCTATTGTATCCAAACAGCATGAAAAAGCAGCGACACCATGTGTACCAGCCATGATGTCGCTGCCTAATTTTATTTTCGGATGAGGAATTGGATCCCTGCCGCAGGAGTCTTTGCGCGGCGGGTGCCGCTGCGGCCAAGAACCATGACTTCGGCGTTCTGTCCGGGCAAATGCTTCAGGGAAATGGAACGGGTCCCGGCCTGCGTAAAAGATTCTTTGGCTGCGTGATCGTTTGGCCTGTCAGCCGCCAGAGGACTGCTCGATCACAGGCTGTGTCCTCCCATCATGCAACCCGCTTGCCAGCGCGGGAGATCAATTTGCCTGTACGCTCATACCACTTCTCGGTATGGTAGATCCTTGCCTCCTGAACGTGACCGGAGAGCACCTCTGTTTTGGTGAGCTGAGATGCCGACTTCCAATCTCCGTTGAAGACATAGGTGGCATTATTGACCTCGTTGCATTCAAAGACGTACAGGCTCAGCGCCGTAAAGCCGTAGACCACATAGCCCCAGAAGTTTTGAGAGCCAAGGACGCAGAAGTCGGGAGCCATGTGCCACAGATGTTCGTGACGCTGGCGGATAACAGTCTGCTGTCCTTTGGGTTTGCGCTCTACGATCTTGTCGATATACGCTTCCCAGTGATTCTGAAGGCTGGCTCCCGGACGGAGGATCTCCCAATGGGACCTCTGTTTGCTTGACAGGCGGCACCGCGGGAGCGCGTTCGGCAGTCCAGACTTCACAACGTCCCAGCATCTCCAGCGCAATATTCATAGCTGCCTTGATGATGGTAAAGCTGCTGTCGGTGTTCAGCAACAGCGGGGAGTAAAGGACGCCGTTTTCGATGATGAAGGCAAGTTCTGTGGGCGGGACCAGCTCGCGCTGATAACACCAACGACTTTGCCAACAGGTTCCATAATGGTCATTTCCATGCCAATCCACAATGTGGTAGTCATGCTCAAAGGACCGTTTCTCTTTCGGCAGATCTCTGAGGACCTTCCATTTGCCATTGGCGTTCAGGGTCGTTGCAGTCCTCCGTGGGATCGGGATCCGCGCCGGAGAGTCGGGAAGAAGGCCGTAAAACTGAAGACGCGGGTAGTCCTCCTCCGCCAGCGGTACGGCGATATAGAATTTATCGCCGGGGTGCAGCGCATAGAGGTAGCGCTGCGGGTTAATGATTCGTTTTCGGGTGATATCCATATGATTTCACTCCTATTCATGGAATATTTACAAACAGAAAAAGCCTGGCTTGTACCTGCATCTTGTGCCCATAGTCATGCTATGAGCACAAGATGTGCAGGATTGCCAGACCACCCGAAACGTGATATAATCTACCGTGTGACTAGAACGGCGACTGTATCAGTTCTGGCTGATCTGCGCGTCAAACACAGGAGAGTGGCATCCGACGACTGGTACTCGTTGGATGTCGCTCTTTTTTCATTTCCTGAGTTGTACTTATTTGAGATGTGCCTCATCGATTATGACGATCAACGTTTGCGTTTCCTCGTCATACTCGGCAATGAACTGCTTCGCCTTGGTCAGAAAGTCGATCTTGCTGGTTCTGGAGAGGTACTTCATAAAGTCTTTGGCGCCGATACGAATCCAGTCGTTTTTCACACGCGGCGCAAAATCGTAGCACGGTGAAGTGGTGTCTTCGCCTCTGGCGCGGACGCCGATGGCCTGCTGCTCCGGATCGTAACCGATGATCACCTGATCTGGGGTGCCAAGCGATTCGATCGCGCCCTTTGTTGAAGGCGATGCCGAAGGAGCTCAGCGTTACTGCGGGAGCACCGTTTTTCAGATAAGAAAAATCAAAATGATAAGCCATAAAATCACCTGCTTCTGAAAATGATTTTTCAGTGAAAATGAGTATATCACAAATGCGTGAAAAAAACAAGACAGAATGATTGACGCTGTTTTTTGGGAACGCGGAGAAAAATTGCCGCCCGTATCCTCTGCGCGTTCCAGGGGAGTGGGCGGCAGTTCTTTACCTTGGATATAGTATCATATTTTCTGCTTTGAAGCAACTGCTTTTCCGCAAAAGTATGCTTAAAAAAATGAATGATCATGACGCTTTTTGCTTGCCACTGACATTTTGATTGTGCAGCAGAAAATTTGCTCTGTGCGCTTCTGATTTTCGGCTCTTGCGCAGAGACCAAGGTTTTTGTAATCGTCAAGAAAAACGCTTCACTTTGACGCGGCTGCGCTCATAAAAAACCGGCACCATGTCAGATGACATGATGCCGGACGTTTTTTTCGTTGGGAGAAGCGTTGGTCAGAGCCCTGCTTCATTTGCTGTGAAGCCGTTTCCTCTGACCGTCGTCAGGCTCCGACTTTCTGGCTGCTTTCTTATTCCTGCGTCTCAACAACGAACAGCGGAAACAGGTCATAGTTTCCCTCTTTGGCAGAACTCAAATTGAGCTCAGATAGCACCTGCTCCTGAACCTCAGGCTTGAGATCGCAAATATATATCTCAACGCTCATGTGTCATCCTCCCTATAATCGCTTCAAATCATTTGTCCCGGAAGAGGTGCTTATAAAGGTCATCCACACCTTTTTGCTTCTGCGTCCAGGTAATCGGGGTCATTTCAAAGCCTGCTGCGGCGCCAAAAGGCATAGCGTTCCAAAAGTCCATAATACCCCTCCTTTCTCACAGTATAGCGATTAAAAGGCAAGAAAACAAGGCCGTTTCAATTGAAATGACTGCGTGGAGGCTATTCAGCTCCGCCCGGCGGCGCGGAAAAAGGCGAACCGCGGCGGAAACCATGTTATGACGGATATTCGGAGTTTGCGGCCAATGTTTCTGCTAATCTGGCTCTATTCAAGGTGAATGGAGGCAGCTTATGAAACCGTTTTGTCATCTGTTCAAGCCGAATCTGGAACAACTTGTCCGGGAACTTGAACGAGATCTTGAGCAAGGCCTTCGAGATAACGATTACATCCGGGACGAAAACGCAGACGGTCTCCGAACTGCGCTAAAACAGCTTGAACGCTGTGGCATACAGTGCTATTCTTTAGAAAGCACGGTGGATGATCTCGCATGGTTCGTAGGCGGCGATGAGGATAAGATTCGCAGGCTGCAATGCAAACTAAATGAGTTGAAAATTGGCGGGCATTTAACAGAGGACGGCATCTACGGAAAGAAAACGGATACGGTTCGTTCTGCTCTTTTGGACGAGTTGGCGCGAGGAACGATCCCGACACTTAGATGGATCGACCCTTTACAAAGTAATTCAACAGGGATTCGTGCAGCTACCAAGACGGCCAAAGATGGCAGATCATTTTCCAGACTGATAAGAGACGGAAGTAATACGCCTTTGTTTCGGGCAGACTTACACCCGTACAAAGGGAACTCCAATTATTATCATGTAAATGTGGACACTTTGCCTGATGCCCCTGTACACCAACAAAATTTGGCAAAAAGGTTGGATCATGCGGAAATTTCAAAAGAAGCATATGATGTTTTAAAAGACTTTCAGACTTCAGCGAAAAAAGTCCGTATTGCAGGGCGTGTATTACTTGTGGCAGGCAGTGTACTCGATGTGCTGGAACTATGCAGTACGATTGATGACGATTTACATGATGCAGACCGCAAAATAGGAAAAAAGACTTACAGCTCAGCGGCCGAAATCGGTGGTAGTTGGGCTGGCAGTGCTCTTGGCGCGAAAGGCGGCGCATGGGCCGGTGCTGTAATCGGCACTGCTGTTCTTCCGGGAGTGGGAACTGCTGTTGGCGGTATTGCCGGTGGTTTGGTTCTTGGAGTTGCAGGGCCTTTTGCTGGATCATCCCTTGGAAAATGGGTGGTCGACATGACGGAGATCGGAGAGTAGCCATGTGGAAGCTGAGGCGAAAAAAGAGCACATCGGACGGTGGTGAACGGGCATTTCCGGCTGAGAAAGAATTCTGGCTGGTGCGGGGAGCATTTCGGGAGTGGCAGGCGGAGCGGAGCGGGCAAGGGTACTATGGCCTTTGCGGCTGTTCGGCAGAGGCGGTCTGCCCGCCGGGAGAACGGCCCCAGTCAGGATCGGTTTTACCGGCTCGTCTATGGCCTGACGGAACGGATGCTGCAAGGCACGCCCTCGATGGTGCTCGTCGAGGATCTTTCCCGTTCAGATGTCTGGGCGCGGCAGAAAGCGCGCTTCAAACAGTTTGCGCTGGACAATGGCGGCGCGGTTTTGGAAGAAATGGGCAAGTGGAAGGACTGCTGTGCGTTCGTGTTTCCAGACATGCCGGGTTCGTTCCTGCGGGACGTTTACTGGTGGATGGCGGAGCATGGGTGCGGAGAGGAAGTTTACGCGCAGTACAGCGTGTTGGAGCACGTAGGCGCGGAGGATGCGACCATCTCCGCACTCAGGGAAAAAACACGCTTAGATATCTTGGTGGATGATACGCATCCGGTTCTGCTCTTGCAGCTTGCCCCGGCGAGTTCGCTTGCGCCGGTAACGGAGGCGCTTGCGTCCGCCTGCGGCGGCGAGGGGTGGACGCTGTGCGTGAAATGAACGGCTGGCGGAGGAAAAGCCTGCCGCAGCGCTCCGAAGAAGTTAAAAAAAGAGGAAAAGTGCCCGGTGCAAATCGCACCGGGCACGGTCGTTTTCTATGCGGTTTTGCACGGCGCGGACGGCGCGGGGCAGGGGAGGGGATCAGCCGTCCAGACCGGCTTTCAGGGCCTCCACCGTTCGCCGCAGTTCCTCCAAATTGGCAAGGCAGGTGTCCAGCTTTTTCCGGGCGGTGGTGCGGTCCACGTCGGCGGAGAGATCCAGCGCCTTCAGCTGGGCGGTGGAGCGGCGGACGGCCCGGCCAAAGGAATCCACCGTCCGCAGAGGATTGGCGGCCGGGGCGGGCTTGGGCGGAGGCGGGGGCAGCTCGGCGGCCTTCGCCCAGGCGATGGCCCGGTGGACAAGGCCGGGGAAGTCCCCGTTGGCGTTGTTGTGAGCGACGTATTCCTCCACGGCGGCTTGGAGGTGGACGTTCTTCCGGCGGGCCATTTCATAGGCGTCCGTCATGGTCATCTCGCCCCGCTCGGCCCAGCCGGTCATGGTCTCGTCCAGATTCAGAAGATCCAGATACCGCTCCACCGTGGCCCGGCTCAGGTCGCTCTGGGCGGCCATCAGCTCCGCCTGCTCCTTGGTGCCCTCCGGAAGCTGTCCGCTTTCCGAAAGGACTTCCCGCAGCGTTTCCAGCTGACGGGCCATGTCGAAGGGGGAGAGGCTGCGCCGGTGGACGTTGGCGCCCATCAGCGCCCGCAGCTCGGAGAGCTTGTCCGGATACCGGCGGACTTTACAGGGGACGGCGGTCTTGCCCAGCTTCCGGGCGGCCATCACCCGGCGGTGTCCGCTGATGATGCGCCAGGTGTTCTCGCCGTCGGGCGTGACCACGATGTCCTCCAAAAAGCCGTCCTGCTCCACGGAGCGCATGGTGGAGAGGAACTCCTCGTCCTCCGCCATGGAGAAGCGGTTCATGGGGTTATCCACCAGAGACGCCACGGGCAGCTGGCGGGTCAGCTCGCCGTTGACGGCGCTGGCGTTTTCCGTGGTCTTTTGCAGGGTGGAGAAGATGGAGGGGCTTTTTTTACCTGCCATGGATCAGCCCTCCATTCTTGCCAGCATTTCGTCGCACAGGGCGGCGTAATCGGCGGTGGCGGTGCAGCGGGGGGAGAAGAAGCACAGGGGCTGGAGGGCCAGCGGGGCCTTCTTCACGTCGATATTCTTGCGGATGTACGTCTGGAAGGCCAGACCCGGCAGCATGGCGGGGAAGTTGGCGATCATTTCCCGGTCAAGGCTGGAGCCGGTCTCCACGGCGGTCATGAAGATGCCCAAGGCCCGGATGTCCGGGTTGGCGATCTCGCGGACGGACTGGATGGTCTCCAGCATGACGTCGTAGCCCTCGATGGAGTTTTTATCCACCTTGATGGGGATGAGGACATACTGAACGGCGACCAGTACGTTGATGTTAAACAGGCTCTCGAGCGAGGGGGAGCAGTCAAAAAATACAAAATCGTATGTATCGGGAAGCTGCGGCAGGAGGCGGCGCAGGGTTGTGTCCCGGCCGAAGGGCATTTCCTGCATGGCTGCCAGAGCCGGCGCCAGCAGACTGCCGCCCCGGATCAGGTCGAGATTTTCGGTAGACGGTGTCCGCCAGCGTGGCGGTCTTGGACACGATGACGTCCGTCAGCGTGGCGGCGGGGATCTCCGTCAGGGACAGGTTGCTGGTGGCGTTGCCCTGAGTATCCATGTCCACGATCAAAACCTTTTTGCCACGGCGCACCAGCTCGCCCGCCAGATTGATGGCGGTGGTGGTCTTGCCGGTGCCGCCCTTCTGGTTCATCACGGCGATGAGGAAGCTCTGACCGGGGCGGTGTCGGACTTTTTGTACCGGGTCCGTCCCCACA
>VOFC01001486.1_pt1 | contig 26001 bp, 42 predicted proteins | sample 5384161 | NCBI WGS metagenome assembly VOFC01 (sample SAMN12384722, study PRJNA508395) | human gut metagenome | isolation source: healthy gut B | host: Homo sapiens | reverse complement strand
TAGTGGTTGTTAGCACTAAGTGAATGGCAGTTCTTGCTTGGCCTAACGACTGGTGTAGAGATAAGAAAGGGACGTCTTATGAAATTACTTTATACGGATATGTCTCAGGATTTAACAGAAATTCTGACGGAGCAGGCAACCAGCTATGCTCAAAAAGGGAAAGAGGGTCTTTTATATTGCCCCTAATGCCCTGTCATTTGAGAAGGAGCGTAAGGTCTTGGAATACCTGCCTCAGTCAGCATCCTTTGAGATTACGGTGACTCGTTTTACTCAGATGGCTAGATATTTCATTCTCAATACGAGCAACCCCCAAAACGCAGCTGGATGATACTGGTCTGGCCATGATTTTTTATAAGGTGTTGTCGCATATGGGCGATGATGAGCTTAAGGTTTACGGCCGCTTGCGCAAGGATAGTAACTTTATTAATCAATTGGTAGACCTTTACAAAGAGTTGCAGCAGGCTAATATGACGGTTCTGGATTTGCAGCATTTGGATCAGGTTGAGAAACAAGAGGATTTGCTCAGGATTTTCAGTGCGGCTCAGGATCTCTTGTTGGCAGGAGATTTTGACAATCAATCAAAACTTAGTGCCTTCTTCAAGGAAATTACCTCAGGACATCTGGATAAGGCACTGGGTAACACGGTTTTGGTCATTGATGGCTTTACGCGTTTCTCTGCCGAGGAGGAAGCACTAGTTGCCCTCTTGAATGATAAGTGCCACCAAATTGTCATTGGGACTTATACCAGTCAAAAAGCTTATAGTGCTAACTTTGTTTACGGCAATGTTTATCAGGCTTCAGTGGATTTTCTGAGAACTCTGGCTCAGACCTATAAGGTGACACCCGACTATGTGACGACAGACAAAGAGGGGAATCCTTCTTTTGCGCATATTAGCCGTCTTTTGGAGAGCCGTCATGATTTTAGTACGATTGACGAGCAGCTGACTGCTCAGGACAAGCAAGCTTTGCAGGTTTGGGAAGTGGTCAACCAAAAGGAAGAAGTGGCTCAGGTTGCTAAGAGTATTCGTCAGTTGCTAGCAGATGGCAAGCGCTATAAGGATATCTTGGTCCTGCTAGGTGATGAGGAGAGTTATAAGCTTCAGGTGGGTCAGATTTTTCGAAAATTTGATATTCCCTATTATTTCGGTAAGGAAGAAACCATGTCTAGCCATCCTTTGGTGCAGTTTGTGGATTCGCTAGAGCGTATCAAGCGCTATAATTATCGCGCCGAGGATTTGCTTAATCTCGTAAAATCAGGTCTCTATGGTGGTTTTGCTCAAGAGGATTTAGACCTTTTTGAGTATTATGTCAATTTTGCAGATATCAAGGGGCGTCACAAGTTCCTTTCTGATTTCACGGCTAATAGTCGTGATAAGTATGATTTGGACCAGCTCAATGCCTTGAGGTCACAACTGGTAGAGCCTTTGGACAAGTTGCTTAACAGTCGCAAACAGAAGGGGTCTAGTCTGCTCAAAAAAACTTGTGGTCTTTTTTAGAGGCTGTGCAAGTGCCAAGTAAGATGGCTGCTTTGACTGGCAAGGCTAGTGAGGCCGAAAAAGAGCAGAATGAACAGGTCTGGAAGGCTTTCACACAACTCTTGGAGCAGGTTGAGACTATTTTTTGGGAAGAAACTCTGTCAGTGGACGACTTTTGTCCATTTTGCGTTCAGGAATGTTGGCCTGTGATTACCGTACGGTCCCAGCCACTGTCGATGTGGTCAATGTGAAGAAATACGATTTGATTCAACCACACTCTGCTCCTTATGTTTTTTGCCTTGGGGATGACCCAGTCACATTTTCCAAAAGTAGGGCAAAATAAGAGTCTCCTGTCTGACGAGGAACGTAGTCGTATCAATGAAGCTACGGACGAAGCACAGAAGTTTGGATATTGTTACGCAGAGCAATAGTCAGCGGGGGCATTTCATGGCTATGTCACTTTTTAATGCGGCTAGTGAACAATTGGTGCTTAGTCAGCCACAAATTCTCAATGAGACACAGGATGACATGTCGGTTTATTTGAAGGAGCTGCTTGACCTTGGTCTTTCTTTGGTTGAAAAGGGACGTAATCGTTTCGAGGCTAAGGGTGACCAGATTGGGAACTACAAGGACCTTCTATCAACTGCCATTGCCCTTAACAGCAGTCATCTAGATGCTGATTTGGACAAGGAAACGCAGACTTTCTGGTCAGTTGCTGTGCGTTATCTCCGTAAGCGACTTGATAAGGACCAAGTCTTGATTCCAAATGTGATTGACGATGTGACGACAACCAAGGTGGATGATCAGGTCATGCAGCTAGTCTTTCCGGGGAAGAACCACTGAAATTATCAGCCTCGGCTTTGACGACCTTCTATAACAACCAATATCTTTATTTCTTGCGTTATGTTTTGGGCCTTGAAGAGTTGGAGTCCATCCATCCAGATGCTCGACACCACGGGACTTACTTGCACCGTGTCTTTGAGGCGTGTTATGGGGATTCTTCGTCAGAAAACTTCGATGATAAATTGGAAAAGGCTATTGCTCAGACCAATCAGGAACAACCCTTTGAACTTCTCTATACAGAGGACCAAGAGAGTCGCTTGTCTCGTCAGATTTTAGAAGATATCGCCCGTTCAACTGCCAGTGTTTTGCGTGATAATGCGGCTATTAAGGTTGAGCGTGAGGAAGCCAAGTTTGACTTGCTTTTTAGCAAATAGCATCAAGATTACAGGGATTATTGACCGTGTGGACCGTTTAACGGATGGGGCTCTGGGTGTCGTTGACTACAAATCAGGTAAAAATGTCTTTGACATTCAGAAATTCTACAATGGCCTCAGCCCACAGTTGGTAACCTATCTAGAAGCCCTTCGCCAGACCTATAAGGTTGATGCTGACCAGCTTTTTTGGTGCCATGTATCTTCACATGCAGGACCCACAACTTAACTTAGCTCAGTTTGGTCTGGATAAGCTAGCAGCTCAGGCTCATAAGGAATTGACCTATAAAGGGACTTTTTGTGGCTTCAGAAACAGAGCATTTGGCTGGTGGGAACTATGATTTACAAAGACTGTCACCTATGACAAGGAGGACCTAGAAACCTTTGCTAGACTACAATATCAAGCGCTTCACAAGTGCTGCTGAAGTTATTCGAAGCGGGAATTTTGCGGTCAATCCTTATACCGAGGATGGCAAGTCTGTTCAAGGGGATCAAATCAAGGCAATTACTCATTTTGAGGCTGACCGCCACATGGGACAGGCGCGAAAACTCTTGCGTTTACCAAATAAGGGCAAGAAGAAAGCCTATTTGGAGCTGATGACAAAAGACGAGGACAAGAATCAGATGCAAGTTGCTGAAAATATCGTCCCCTTTCTTGTCACCAATCAAGCTGTGACAGCAGACAAAAAAAGACCAGGAGGACAACCATGTTGACTAAAGCTTTTTAAGTCCAACAGAGATTAAGGAACGCATTGCCCAAAGCAGCTTCTGACAAGGATCGCAAGTTAACACCAGAACAGATTGAGGCCATTTACAGTAATGGTAGCAATATTCTTGTATCAGCTTCGGCTGGATCAGGAAAAACCTTTGTTATGGTTGAACGTATCCTTGATATGATTGGACGTGGCGTTGGTATTGACCAACTCTTTATCTCAACCTTTACGGTAAAGGCTGCAGGTGAGTTGAAAAGAGCGTCTGGAAAAAGCGTCTGACAGAGCAGCTGGGACAGGTAGAGACAGATGAAGAGCGTGCCTTTCTTTCAGATCAGATTGCCAAGATTGGAACGGCTGATATTGGAACTATGGATGCCTTCACCCAGAAATTGGTCAATCAGTATGGCTATCTCCTGGGTGTGTCACCTATTTTCCGCATTATGACAGATCCTGCCGAGCAGACACTTATGAAAAATGAGGTTTATGCTGATCTTTTCAACGATTACATGCAAGGGAAAGGATGCCCAACTTTTCCAAAAATTGGTCCGCAACTTCGCAGGAAATGGCAAGACTAGTAAGGCTTTTCGTGATTTAGTTTACGATGTCTATAACTTTTCTCAGGCTACTGCAGGTCCTGAAAAATGGCTACGTCAAAATCTTTTAAAAGGGCAGGTAGAGGCCAATCCAGATAAGGCTAAAGCTGAGCTTTTAGAGGGTCTCAAAGATGGCTTGTTGGCTGATTTCTTAGACTTCTTAAGAGACCATATAGGTCTAGCTCAGCGTGAATTTGCCAAGGCCAAATATCTAAATAATGTGTCAGATGCCATTAGCCTTCTTGAAGGAGCCTTGGCCAATGACCAAACGGATATGGAGGACCTGCTCAAACAACTCTTGACTTTGTCAGGAGGTACTGGTTTGACCAATATGACCCGTCCTAAAGACGAGGAACTCAAGGCCTACAAGGAAGCTTACAACAAGACCAAAATGAGTTTGTGGCCCAGTTGCGAGGAGGTTGATACCCGGCTAACGATCCTCGAGGTTTTGACCAAGCATAATGATGACATCCTACCTCTGTTGGAGTTGCTTCAGGCCTTTGTACTTGATTTTTCGGACCAGTATTTACAGGCCAAGATTCAGGAAAATGCTTTTGAATTCTCGGATATTGCCCATTTTGCCATCCGTATTTTGGAGGAAAATCCAGAGGTGGCCGCTAGCTACCGTGACCGTTACCATGAAGTGATGGTAGACAGTATCAGGACAATAGCCATACCCAAGAACGCATGTTGGAACTCCTCTCTAACGGCCACAACCGATTCATGGTGGGAGATATCAAACAATCCATCTATCGTTTCCGTCAGGCGGATCCTCAGATTTTTAACGGCAAGTTTCAGCTCTTCCTTGAAAATCCAGATGCAGGTAAGTTGATTCTCCTTAAAGAGAATTTTCGTAGTCAATCTGAGGTTCTTGATGCGACCAATGGTGTTTTCAGTCACCTCATGGATCAGGAAATCGGAGACATCCTCTATGACAAGACTCACATGCTGGTAGCAGGTAGCGAGAAGCAAAAAGAACCCCATCCTGAAAATGAGACAGAGGTTCTGATTTACAATAGTGATGAAGCGAGTGAAACTCCTGACGAAGAAGGTGCTAATCAACCTATTAGTAGCGGCGAGATTTCCTTGGTTATCAAAGAAATCATCAAACTTCATAAGCAAGGTGTACGTTTTGAGGATATTACCCTCCTAGCACCAACTCGCAACACCTATCTGGACTTGATGGCAAGCTTTGAGGAGCACGGAATTCCCTTGGTACCTGACGAGTACAAGTCAAGCTACCTAGAGTCACTAGAAGTTATGATTATGTTGGACACCCTTCGTGCCATCAATAATCCTCTCAATGACTATGCCTTGGTTGCCCTCCTTCGTTCACCTATGTTTAACTTTAACGAGGACGACCTGGCTCGGATCGCTGTCCAGGCTGACAAAGGACAATTCTATGACAAGCTTCTTGCAGCTCATACTAAATCAGGACTTCATCCAGAAGTCGTGACGCAAGGACTGAGGCAAAGTTGACTCTTTTCACTAAGACTCTGGCAGATTGGCGTGATTACAGTAAGTGGCACTCGCTCTATGACCTCATCTGGAAGATTTACGACGATCGTTTCTATTATGATTATGTTGGCAGTCTTCCACGATCTGAGAGCAACGCCAGGCCAATCTCTATGCCCTTGCCTTGCGTGCCAATGCCTATGAAAAGACTGGCTTTAGGGGACTTTCTCGTTTTATTGGTATGATTGATAAGATCATTTCTAGCGGTAACGACCTAGAGGAAGTAACAGACTTGGTTCCCCAAAATGCCGTTAGCCTTATGACCATTCACAAGTCAAGGGGCTAGAGTTTAAAGTATGTCTTTGTCTTGCAGATGAATCGCAAATTCATTGGTCACAGCAAGGATGGCTTAAGTGGTAAAAGTACATTATCAACCGTGAAAAAAGGAATTGGCATTAAGTATCTAGCTGACCTCAAAGACCAGGTAAATACCAATTTGCCTAAGTTAAATGTTGTTCTCGAGACCTTAACCTTCCAGGAAAATCGTAGGGAAGAACGCCGAGCAAGTATCTCAGAAGAGATGCGTCTGCTCTATGTTGCAATGACCCGTGCAGAGAAAAAACTCTACCTAGTTGGTAAGGGCAGTAAGGAGAAATTGACCCAGCAATTTGGACGGATGTTGAAAATAATCGCCTACCAGTAGCTCTACGTGACCAAATTGCTACTTATCAGGATTGGGTTATGGCTTTGGATACTGCCTTTATGAGAAAGGATCTCAAGTTTACTGTTCGCTTTGTTGAGGCTGAGGAGTTGACTCCAGAGGCTATTGGTCAGGTTGAAGTTCAAGCAACAGTAGATGCTGATGATCTCTAACAATCGCCAGACGGAAGACATTAAGCGTGCCCTAACTGTCTTAGAAAAGTGTTGAAAACTCAACCAGCTTTATGCACCGGCGATTGACCTGCCATCTGTGCGTACGCCCAGCCAGCTCAAAGCCTTCTATGAACCTGTCATGGATACCGAAGGGTGGATATTATGGACAAGAAAGAGGAAGTGCAACCTCTTGAGACATCCACTAGCTTTGAGCTTCCAGACTTTGGGCAAAAAAACGAAGGTTACTGGAGCTGCAGTTGGTTCAGCCACCCATGAACTCATGCAACGCTTGATTCTTTCTGACAAGGTGACCCTCCAAGATTTAACACAGGCCTTGAGTCGGGTATCGGCAGATGATCAAGTCAAGGCGCGTGCAGTTAGAAAACTACTAGGCTTCTTTGACACCGAACTTGGGAAGCTCATTCTAGCTAACCGTGATAAGTTGCGTCGCGAAGCGCCATTTGCCATGTTGGCAGAAGACCCGGCTAGTAAGGAAGACTTTGTCGTCCGTGGTATCATCGATGGCTACCTTCTTCTTGAAGACCGTATTGTCCTCTTTGATTATAAGACAGACCGCTTCACTCAACCTGGTGAGCTTAAGGAACGCTACAAAGGGCAAATGAGCCTTTATGCTAAAGCACTTAGTCAAGCCTATCAAATGGAAAAGATTGATAAATATCCTTATTCTCCTAGGTGGAAAAAACTTGGAAGTTGTAGAAGTATAAGCTATAGCATAACCATTCTTTCATAGTGAAAGAGTGGTTTTTTGTGTCTTAATTCCACCAAAAAAGACCGGTGTGCACACACAGTCTTTTCTGATAGATTTCCATCAGTATTGTAAGTTCGTTAAAAAATATTAGAGGATGGAAATAGTTATGAAAAAAAGTATCTTGTAGGTTGCTTTAGGCCTACAAGGGTCTATTATAACAAACTCATCTCGGTCTAAACAAGGTTAGAAAAATTAGAATTAAACACCATAAACATTACTAGTTTTTAATAGTTTGGATCCATAACGACAATAAATAGAGACAAACCGCCAGCGTTAGACTGACGGTATTTGTTTAGTTTAATCTAATATCAACTAATCAAAGGGACTACCCAATTGACCCAGGCCCAGGAAATAGGCATAACCATAATCATGGCTGGAATCATATCTGCTGTTGGGAATTGACGCAGTTTCATAATACAAAACCAGTCGCAATCATGAGAAAGCCCCCGCAAGCCTTAAAGTCACCAATCATGGCTTTTGTTGTTAGAGGAAGAATGAAACCAGCACTTACAAAGAGAAGGAAGAAAACGATAAATTGTGGAATGGCAATCATGGAGACAATGTAGCCTAGACTACAAGAGAAAATCATGGCCGTAAAGAAATCTAGGATAGATTTGGAAATCAAGATGGAAGCATCGCCTGTCATCCCAGACTCAAGGCTACCGTAAATTCCTGTACCACTTGCACAAAAAGGACGATAACTGTCAAGAGCTGCGCATAAAACTCATCGTGAGCTAACCCTGTTTGTTTGCTTGGTGTAATCTTGGACAAGCCTTTTTCCATAAGTCCAGCCCCCTTGTTGATGAGGTTTCCAAACTTTAGGGCCAGTCCAATAATGGTACCGATAACTACTGCAAAAGATAACCGCAGGCATGTTAACCATATTCATAATAGCACTAATCCCCATAACCATAGAGGCTAGGCCAAAGATAAGGTTAAGATTTTCCTTGAAATCGTCTCTGAGATAGTCCCCGAAGAGACCTCCAGCGATTCCTCCTAAAATAATAGATAGCGAGTTGATGATAATTCCAGTTGGCATCAGTGATTTTCCTCCTATTGTTCTAAATACTATAAGTTTAGCATTATCAAAGACCGAATGCAAAATTGTCCCGTTTTTACAAACGTTTTCTTGAAATTGTACCTTTGAAATGATACAATAAATGAGAAGGTAACGAAATAGCCTTATCTAAACTTATTGTCGGCATTATTAGAGTATTGTTCATGAAAAAACAAGGTAATAACTCTAATTTATAATCTAATATAAAGTGTAAAAATGAGACTATTGTTAAATAGATTCTCAAGAAAGGATAAAAAGATGATTCGTTTTGAACATGTAACGAAACGTTATGAAGATAAAGATGCTCTCTCAGATCTTAACCTCGAGATTCGTGATGGTGAAATTTTTGGTCTGATTGGTCACAATGGGGCTGGTAAGACCACGACTATTTCCATTTTGACGTCTATCATTGAAGCTAGCTATGGTGAAGTTTACGTTGATGATATAGCCCTCAGTCAACATCGTGATGCCATCAAGAAAAAAATCGCTTATGTGCCAGATTCACCAGACCTATTCCTAAATTTGACTGCCAATGACTATTGGTACTTCTTGACACGTATCTATGATTTGGAAGCTAGTCAAGTCGAGGAACGTTTGACTGATCTCATGGCTACCTTTGACCTAACGGAAAGTCGTTATAACCTCATTTCTTCCTTCTCTCACGGTATGCGTCAGAAGGTTGTTGTCATCGGTGCCCTTTTGGTTAATCCACAGATTTGGGTTTTGGATGAGCCTCTGACTGGTCTGGATCCACAGGCGTCTTATGATTTGAAAGAAGCCATGCGTCATCATGCCAAGGAAGGTAATAGTGTCCTTTTCTCAACCCACGTTTTAAGTGTAGCTGAGCAGCTCTGTGATCGGATTGCTATTTTGAAGAAAGGAAAACTTATCTTCCAAAAGGTCTCTAGCTGAACTGAAGTCTCAGTACCCTGACAAGGATTTGGAAACCATTTATCTGGAAATGGCTGGACGTAAGATTGAGGAGGTATAGTCATGAACTGGAACCATGTTTGGGAGCTTTTTAAAATCAATCTCCTCTACGCTAATCCTCAAGCAGTAACTAACCTACAGAAACGTCAGGAGAAAAAGAAAAAAGCCAATTTCTCCATCGTTAATGCCATGCTTAGACAGCAACTCTTGATTCTAGTTGTTTTTACGGTTGTTTATAGCTATCTTTTTTGTAGGTGTCGATTATAAGGCCAATCCTGGAGTCTTAACCCTATATCTCTTGACTTTTTTTCAATCATGGGGCTTCTCCAGACCTTCACGGCTCTTTATAGTACCTTTTTATGACAGTAAGGATAGCAAGGCTTATCTGCCTCTTCCCTTGAAGCCAGCGGAAGTTTTTTTTTGGCCAAGACCTTGTCAGGTTCTATGGTCAGGATGACCTTCATGGTGCCTATCCTTAGTCTTCTTATCCTAGCTTACTGGCAATTTATTGGCCCATTGGGGATAGTCGTTGGGCTTCTGACCTTTATCGTTTCTCTCTTTATCAATCTTGTTTTTCAGTGATTCTGTCTAATAGTATTGGAACGCTGATTGTTCGCAGTTCTCATAAAAAGCTCTATTCAACCATTTTTTGATGACCTTGTCAACCCTATTGATTATGTTGCCTATTATGATGGTCGGTTTTATTAAAGGCTATGTTGATGGTGCTGGACAAGCCAATTTTCCCTTGCTTCCTTATCTAAGAGGTTACTATGATGTCGTAGCTGCCCCTCTATCTCCAGAGGCCCTGCTAAATTTCTATCTTCCTCTTATCTTAGTGCTTATCTTGGGCTTTTGGTTTTATAAGGTCAGAATGCCTCGTTATTTCCACGAAGCCATTTATAACCAAAAAGGCTAGAAAGCCTCAGGCCAAAGCTGTTACTCGAAGCCAAAGACAGGTCTTGATTCGCCATCATTTATCTACTTTGGGAAATTCAACCCTCATTATCAATACCTATGTGGTACCAGTCTTATATATGATCATGTTAGGTGGGGGTGCGGTATTTTTTGAAAGATCTGGGTCCAGACTATTTCGGACTCCTGCTTTTGGTCGGAATTGCCTTTGGTTTCTTTTTCAGCTCAACCAACAAGTTTTCTTGGTGTAGCAACATCCTTAGAGGGACAAACTTTGACTTTATTCGTAGCCTACCAATCAATACGGGTGACTATCTTCGTCAAAAGTTTTGGCTTTTCTATAGCTTGCAAGTCGGTGTTTCCCTCTTATTAGGAGGACTTGGTTTAATATTCTTGGCTCATCTCCATCTTATTTTGGTGGCAAGTTTCACTCTTGGTTTTCTCGTAACAACCTATCTTGTAGGTGGCTATTACTTTGAACGTGACCTTAAATTATTGGAAGTGAATTGGCAGGAAGTCACTCAGCTCTTCAATCGGGGTGGCGGGCAGTGGCTCTATATGGGTATCTTTATTCTTACAATTTTCATCGCTGCCTTGCTAGGAGGTATTGTCTTCTTTGCAAGTAAGTTCTGGATTGCCCTAGTAGTCAACGCTATAGTATCTGGGCTTATAGCTTTAGTTGTACTAATCGTTTATATCTTTGTTGATCGCAGACGTTGGAAACGTATTAGAGCCATGTTTTTGCCTAGTACAAACTGTTTAAAGAGTCTCTCCGATTGGAGGGATTCTTTTTTACTGAAAATCTTTAATATGTAAACTTATGCATTATATATGTCAAAATACCTGAATTTAGTGTATAATCATAAACATGAAACGAAATTTTGACTCAGTAAAACGCCTGGTTATCAAAATCGGGACTAGTTCTCTGGTTTTACCATCAGGAAAATTAATCTTGAAAAAATAGATCAGCTAGCTTTTGTTATTTCTAGCTTACATAATAAAGGGAATTGAGGTTGTCCTCGTATCCTCTGGGGCTATGGGATTTGGTCTTAATGTTCTAGATCTTGAGAAACGCCCAGCAGAAGTTGGTAAGCAACAGGCTGTCTCAAGTGTAGGGCAGGTGGCTATGATGAGCCTTTATTCGCAGGTCTTTTCACATTACCAGACCAAGATATCTCAGTTGCTTTTTGACTCGTGATGTGGTCGAGTATCCCGAGAGTTTGGCCAACGCCATCAATGCCTTTGAAAGTCTCTTTGAGCTTGGGGTTGTTCCAGTTGTTAATGAAAATGATGCTGTCAGCGTAGATGAAATGGACCATGCGACTAAGTTTGGAGACAATGACCGCTTGTCTGCTATCGTTGCTAAGATTGTTGGTGCAGACCTACTTATCATGCTGTCAGATATTGATGGGCTCTTTGATAAGAACCCAAATGTTTATGAGGATGCGACCCTTCGTAGCTATGTCCCAGAGATTACCGAGGGAATTCTGGCCTCAGCTGGTGGTGCCGGTAGTAAATTTGGTACGGGTGGTATGATGAGTAAGATTAAATCCGCCCAGATGGTTTTTGAAAATCATAGCCAAATGGTTTTTGATGAATGGTGAAAATCCACGTGACATCCTTCGTGTCCTAGAAGGAGCCAAGATTGGTACACTCTTTAAACAGGAGGGCTAAGATGACATATATCGATACACTAGGCCAACAGGCCAAGGTGGCAGGTCGTCAGATTGCTAAATTATCAACAGCAGCTAAAAACGACCTTCTAAATCAGGTAGCTAAAGCTCTAGTAGCTGAGAGTGCCTATATTATCACTGAAAATGCTAAGGATATGGCAAATGCCAAGGAAAATGGTATTTCAGAGATTATGCAAGATCGTTTGCTCTTAACGGAAGACCGTATCGCAGGGATTGCTGAGGGTGTCCGTCAGGTGGCAGATCTTCAGGACCCAATCGGTCAAGTGGTTCGTGGCTATACGAATCTGGATGGTCTCAAAATCGTTCAAAAGCGTGTTCCTATGGGTGTTATTGCTATGATTTTTGAGAGCCGTCCCAATGTCTCAATCGATGCCTTTTAGCCTTGCCTTTAAAACCAATAATGCCATTATTCTTCGTGGAGGACGTGATGCCATCAATTCCAACAAGGCCTTGGTTACAGTAGCTCGTAAGGCTTTGGAAAATGCGGGTATCACAGCAGATGCCGTTCAGCTGGTTGAAGACACCTCTCATGAGGTAGCAGAGGAACTCATGGCGGCGACCAAGTATGTAGACTTGCTCATTCCTCGTGGTGGAGCCCGTCTCATTCAAACGGTTAAAGAAAAAAAAGCCAAGGTTCCTGTCATCGAAACGGGTGTTGGTAACTGTCATATTTATGTGGATAAATATGCTAACTTAGATATGGCGACACAGATTGTCATCAATGCCAAAACACAGCGACCAAGCGTTTGTAATGCTGCAGAATCTCTCGTTGTTCATGCTGATATTGCGGAAGACTTCTTGCCTCATTTAGAAAAAGCTATTTCAAAAGTTCAGGCTGTTGAGTTCCGTGCGGATGAAACGGCTTTTGAAACTTATGGAAAAAGCTGTATCAGCTTCTCCAGAAGATTTTGCGACAGAGTTTCTTGACTATATCATGTCTGTTAAAGTAGTAGATAGCCTTGATGAGGCTATTAAATGGATTAATACTTACACGACATCGCATTCAGAGGCTATTGTGACTCAGGATATCAGTCGTGCGGAGCAATTCCAAGATGATGTTGACGCTGCAGCGGTCTATGTTAATGCCTCAACCCGTTCACAGACGGCTTCGTCTTTGGATTGGGTGCTGAAATCGGAATCTCAACCCAGAAAATGCATGCTCGTGGCCCAATGGGACTGGAGGCCCTAACGTCAACCAAGTTCTATATTAACGGACAAGGACAAATTAGAATAAACAATGAAGCCCCATGAGGGGCTTTTTTGGTCTATTTGCTAAGTATAAAGCTTCTGCTATACTGGGGGTATCATAAAAAAAGGGGGATTTTATTATGATTGAAGCCTACAAAAAATTTTGGAAGGGCTATGTAGATTTTAAGGGACGTTCAACACGTTCAGATTATTGGTTAGCAGTTCTAGGCAAATACTATAGTAACTATCATTTTATTTAGTATAGTTATAGTTGTAATTGTTTTTGATAGTCCCGAATAGTCATTATCATGTTATTCTTAACTTACTGTATCTGCTTTGTAATGACATATTTTTTCGCTAGCTTTATCCCCTCTATTGCCCTTCAGGTCCGTCGCTTAGCGTGATGCCGGTTTTCATTGGGCATTGATTTTCCTACGTTTTGCCTCTTTTATAGGTGATATCGTACTTTTGGTTTTGTGTTGTCAACCAACAAAAGTAGAATTTCCTTTCAACAATTTTAATAATCTTCAGCAATGATAGTTACTTAACAGCCTCCTTAGGATGTTTTTTTAGTCGATTTGCCAAAGATTGGTCTTTTTTGGTATAGTAGAAGTATCAAAAAATGAGGGAGATTTTATTATGATCGAAGCTTATAAAGAAGTTTTGGAAGGGCTATGTAGATTTTGAGGGTCGTTCAACACGTTCAGATTATTGGTTTGTATATTTGGTAAATGTATTGATTACCTTTGCTTATTTTTTGCTCCAAGCAGTATTTGGAGGACTTGCAGCTGCAACTGATTCAAGCTTTTTGGCTGTTATTTCACTTATCCTCCTACTTATCTTTTTTGCCTATGGTATTGCTGCGTGTTTACCTGGTATTGCTCTAACGGTTCGTCGTTTGCGTGATGCTGGCTACAATTGGCCGTATATTTTTTGTTGCATTTATCCCATTTGTAGGTTGGATTATCCTAATTGTTTTGCTATGTAAACCAACTAAAGTGGAATATCCATTCAACAACTTCAATAATCCACAACAATAATGACAATCAACCAACTCTTTGAGTTGTTTTTTCTGATGCCAAAAAAGTTTTATGTTAATGTTGCACATTTTAATATTTCTGATATAATCTTATCTGAGACTAATTGATGCTAAAAATATTTTAAGAAATGTGAATACTCTATGAAACTACTTCGTAATTTAAAAGAAAAACGTTACCTTATTTTGACATTTACCCTACCAGCTATACTTTTTGGCTCTGGCTATTGTCTTTTTTGCAGCCTGCACACAATCATGCTAAGGTCCAAGTAAAGGTAGCTACTAAGCAGTCATCGTCTAGTAAACCCAAGGCATCGAGCTCAAGTTCTTCGTCATCTTCTTCAACCTCAATTGAGTCTTCAAGTGAATCGTCATCAGCAAGCTCAACGGTAGCTAGTCAGACAGAGGCAAGCTCTACTCCTGCGGTAGTATCAGCCCCAACACCATCTTCAGCACAAGAGACTTATCAAGCGCCCCAGTATAACTATGTGCCACCAACAACTTATACAGAGTCACATAGTGAGTCTTCAAGCTATACAGCACCTGCCTACAGCGCAGATGTTAGCTCTGGGACAACAGAATAAGGATTAAAGAAAAGGAATTTAGGTTTAGAGATTTTAGCATTAGTAACAGGATTATCTAGTTTAGTCCTATTAGCCGCTTGTTCAAACCAGCAAATGGCTTGACTTCGACGACTTCATCTTCATCAGTAGAACAGTCACAATCAAGAAGTAGTGAAAGCTCTAGCACAAGTACTAGCTCAAGCTCTAGTCAAGAGAAAAAGGTAGATACCTCTGCCTATGATAGCATCATTAGTAAGTACCAAACTGCTGTGGCCAACAACCAAACGGATGCCTCACTTAATTCTTTCGTTGTGACTTATGCTAATTCTCAAAACAAGCTCAACAGCTCTTAAGCCTTATGATCTCAAAAATGGCAACTACAAATCAACTGTAGGAACATGAAAGTCTTCAAATGGAAAGACCATTATCATTACTTCGGATGGGACAGTCGGAACTCTGGGGTCTACTTAGCCTATTGACAAAGTCTCACCCAATCAGTATGTGTCTGGTATATATACCTTAACTTATGTTGATTCTAGTCAGTAGGGAATACTCCAATTCAGCTTTGTCCTAAGGGCGTTAGCGATGGTAGTGATGTGGGAGATAACAGTAAGGATCGTATCCTAGCGACGAATGGAGTACCAGAGGAAAGCTATTTTTACAGAGTGGATTAATCTTATCAAACGGTATAGCAACTAAAGAGTCAGGCCTTGGATCTGGCTCTTTTTACTGTCCTGTATACTTACAGAACGAGACAATTTCTCTATTCTTGTGCTATAATAAAAGTTATGACTAATGAATTTCACCATGTAACCGTTCTTTTACACGAAACTGTTGATATGCTTGATATCAAGCCCGATGGCATCTATGTTGATGCGACCTTGGGTGGCGCAGGACATTCGTCTTATCTTTTGTCGCAATTATCTGAAAAGGGTCATTTGTACTGTTTTGATCAGGACCAAAAGGCTATTGATAATGCTCAAGTGCGTCTCAAGGACTATATTGATAAGGGTATGGTGACTTTCATCAAGGATAATTTCCGTAATCTCAAGTCCAATCTTGAAGCCTTGGGGGGTGTCTGAAATTGATGGCATTCTCTATGACTTGGGTGTCTCTAGCCCACAGTTGGATGAGCGTGAGCGTGGTTTCTCCTATAAACAGGATGCCAAGCTGGATATGCGCATGAATGAGGAGGCGAGCTTGACCGCTTATGATGTGGTCAATACCTATCCTTACAACGATTTGGTGCGTATTTTCTTCAAGTATGGTGAGGACAAGTTCTCTAACAAATTGCACGTAAGATTGAACAGGCCTCGTCAGGTTAAACCAATTGAGACCACGACGGAACTGGCGGAAATCATTAAATCAGCTAAGCCTGCTAAGGAATTGAAGAAGAAGGGGGCATCCAGCCAAGCAAATTTTCCAGGCTATTCGTATCGAAGTGAACGATGAGCTTGGTGCTGCGGATGAGTCTATTCAAGAGGCCTTGGATTTACTTGCTGTGGATGGTCGTATTTCGGTCATTACCTTCCATTCCTTGGAGGATCGATTGACTAAACAGCTTTTCAAGGAAGCCAGTACGGTAGATGTGCCTAAAGGTCACCTTTTATTCCTGAAGACCTCCAACCTAAGGTAGCCTTAGTTAATCGTAAGCCAATCCTACCTAGTCAGGAAGAATTAGAAGCTAATAACCGCTCGCATTCTGCTAAATTGCGTGTGGCTAAAAAAAATCAGGAAATAATTATGGAAAATAAGGAACATCAGATTGTTAATAGAGCCATTAGAAACCATATTCGTTTTTATGACGCGTATGGAAAAGGCCTTCTATTCGGCAATTGTTTTGACAGCTATTGTGATGAGTATCGCAGTTGTATTTTTACAAGGGCGTAATCAGGCTATCAAGCAACAAATCACAGACCTTAATAGCAAGATTAGTGATGAAAAACAGAGCTTAACAATGCTAAGCAGGCGGTTAATGAGTTGACTAACTCTGACCGTATTAAAGAGATTGCTAATACAGGCAGGCCTGTCTATTAATAACGATAGTATTAAGAGTGTGAAATAACCAATGAACAGATTAAGAAAACTTAAACATTTATTTCTAAACTATGTCGTTAGATAGGCGAAAGCCAGCCCAGAACCGACAGCACATTGGTCAGAACCTTATGGTTCTTAGTATCTTTATCTTTTTCGTCTTTATTATCAACTTTGTGGTGATTATCGGGACAGACAGTAAGTTTGGTGTCGATTTGTCTACCCAGGCTGCTAAATCTTATAACACTAAGACCACGGTGGCTGCCAAGCGTGGGACGATTTACGACCGAAATGGAAATGTTTTGGCTGAGGATTCAACCAGTTATGCCATTTACGCAATCGTGTCTACCAGCTATGTGTCAGCGACTCAAGAAAAACTCTATGTCCAAGATAGTCAGTTTGACAAGGTTGCCGATATTTTAAAGGATAAGCTAGAATTGAAAAGAGTGCTGCCTTGGCTCAATTACGTACTAAGGGTGCCTATCAGGTTTCCTTTGGACTAAAGGGGAAGGGAATCACCTACTCTGTTAAAGAAGAACTAGAGAAAGCCTTTAAAGATGCGGGAATTAAGGGGATGGCCTTTGAAGCAACAACGTCACGTATGTACCCTAATGGGACCTTCGCATCAGAGTTTCTTGGTCGTGCCGAAGCTGTTGAAAATAAAAAAGACGGCTCTTATTCTTTGATTGGCCAAACTGGTTTAGAGCGTTCGCTTAATAGCCTTTTGACAGGGACAGATGGTGAAGCCATCTATGAGAAGGATAAAAACGGTAATACGCTTCTAGGTACGGAAACCATTACCAAGGAAGCTATCGATGGTAAGAACATCTATACAACCTTGTCAGCGCCTCTTCAAACCTTCCTAGAAACGCAGATGGATACCTTTATGGAGCAGACAAAAGGGGTAAATGCTTCAGCGACAGTTGTTAATGCTAAGACAGGTGAGATCCTTGCAACGACACAACGTCCGACCTATAATTCTGATACCCTTGAGGGACAGGCTAAGAAGAACTATGACTGGGTTAACCGTCTTTACGAAGCCCAGTATGAGCCTGGATCAACCATGAAGGTCATGCTCTTTGTCAGCTGCTATTAACAATGGAAGCTTCAACCCGAATGCGACCTATAGTAATGCCAACGGTATTAAGGTTGACGACGTTGAAATCAATGACTGGTCAATCAATGAAGGTATCTCAACAGGTCAAAACATGTCATTTGCCCAAGGGTTCTCCTATTCAAGTAACGTTGGTATGACCATTTTGGAACAAGAGATGGGGGGACAAAGTCTGGTCTAACTACCTTTCTCTCTACAAATTTGGTCTTCCAACTCGCTTTTGGTATGGTAGGTGAGTCTTCTGGTGTTGTCTCTCGAAACTCTGTTAATATCGCTCAATCGTCTTTTGGACAAGGGATTTCAGTGACTCAGGTACAAATGCTTCGAGCCTTTACCGCAATTTCTAACAAAGGTATTATGCTGGAACCTCAGTTTATTAAACAGGTTGCTGATGTTAACCAAGGTACTGTCCGTACAGCTAAGAAAGAAGTTATCGGCAAGCCAGTTTCTAAGCAGGCCGCCTCTGAAACTCGTAATTATATGATTTCTGTTGGCACAGACCCAGAGTTCGGTACTCTTTACAATAAATCTGAAGGTTCACCGATTATCCAGGTCGGCAATTATGACGTTTCAGTTAAGTCAGGAACGGCCAAGTTGCCGATGAAAAGACTGGGACTTACAAAGATGGGGCTAATGAAACTCTCAACTCAGTTGTGGCCATGGTTCCTGCAGATGATCCAGAATACATCATGTATGTGACTGTTCAAGAGCCTAAGACCTGGGATAATAATTTCTATGCGACTGTAGTCAACCCTGTCTTAGAAGAAGCCATGTCTATGGGAGACACCCTAGATACTTCTGTGTCTGAGGGTAGTGAAAAGACCGAGGAAACGAGCTATCAAACTGGCGATATTATCGGTAAGCGTCCAGGTGAGACAGCTAACACCCTTCGTCAAAACCTGATTCATCCGATTGTTTTGGGTGTTGGTGATAAGATTGAGAAGGTTTCTGTAGATGCCAAAGCCAATATTAAGGCCAATGAACAGATTCTTATCATGACCAATGACTTCACAGAACTTCCAGACATGTATGGTTGGACCAAGAAGAACGTTGAAACCTTTGCCAAATGGAAAGGTATTAAAATTACTTACAAGGGTGGCAAGTCAGGGACTGTTACCAAACAAAGTGTTGCGGCAGGAAAAGCCCTGTCTAAAACCAAGAAGATTACCATTACTTTAGGGAGACTAAGATGACTATGAGTCTGATAGCAGGCGTGGCCGCCTTTGTGTTGACGGTGCTCGCCATGCCTCACTTTATTACTTACTACAAAATCAAGAAAATCGGTGGCCAACAAATGCATGAAGATGTGAAGCAGCATTTGGCTAAGGCTGGGACGCCAACTATGGGAGGGACAGTCTTCCTAGTGGTTGCGATCTTGGTTAGCTTTTGATTTTCAACTTCCACGTCTTTTAGCGAGGGACACCAAGCCTATGGTGCCACAGCGGGGATTCTCTTTGTCATTTTGATTTATGGAATCATTGGTTTCCTTTGATGATTTCCTTAAGATTTTCCGTCAAATCAATGAGGGACTTAAACCTTGGCAAAAGATGGCCTTGCAGATTATTGCGGGTTTGCTTTTTCTACTTTATCCACGTACTTCCTAGTGGGACAGATAGCTTAGTTATTGGTGGATTAACCATTCATCTCGGTGTCTTCTATGTTCTCTTTGTCCTATTCTGGATTGTCGGTTTCTCAAATGCTGTGAACTTGACAGATGGTATTGATGGTTTAGCTTCTATCTCTGTGGTTATCAGCTTGATTGCCTATGGGATTATCGCTTTTGTCAAGGGTGAGTTCGCTATCTTGACCATCATTATCACTATGATTGGGGGCTCTTCTTGGCTTCCTTTCGTCTTTAACCACAAGCCAGCCAAGGTCTTTATGGGGTGTGGTTTATGTCTTTGAGACAGTTTCTGTCATGCTACAGGTCAGCTATTTCAAATACACTAAGCGTAAGTATGGAGAAGGTCGTCGTATTTTCTCCGTATGACACCATTCCACCATCACCCCTCGAATTGGGTGGTCTTTCAGGTAAGGGTGACAAATGGTCAGAGTGGAAGGTTGATGCTTTCCCTTGGACAGTTGGAGCACTTGCAAGTGCCATTACCCTTTGGATGGTTCTTGGAAACGTTATGAATAAAATGAAAAGAGCAGAAATGCTCTTTTTTCTGTTATAATGGTAGGGATAGACTAGATAGAAAAAGAAGTAAGTAAACATGTCATTTAAAGATTTTAATTTTAAAACATTTATTCAGGAGGCTCTTGACGAGATTAAGTTTAAGGAGCCAACACCTGTTCAACAGAAATTGATTCCTGTAGTCCGTTCAGGTCGTGATTTGGTTGGTGAATCAAAGACGGGTTCAGGGAAGACGCATACCTTCCTCTTGCCAATTTTTGAGAAACTCGATCCAAAGAGTGGTGATGTTCAAGTTGTTATTACAGCGCCATCACGTGAATTGGCGACACAAATTTACCAAGCAACAAAACAGATTGCTAAACACTCTGATACTGAAATTCGTGTGGTTAACTATGTGGGTGGTACAGACAAGCAACGTCAGATTGAGAAAACTCAAGGTAGCCCAACCTCATATTGTTATTGGGACACCCAGGGCGTATCTATATGACTTAGTTAAGTCTGGGGACTTGGCTATCCACAAGGCCCATACTTTTGTTGTTGATGAGGCTGATATGACCATGGACATGGGATTCTTGGATACTGTGGACAAGATTGCGGCAAGCCTTCCTAAAGAAGTGCAAATTTTGGTCTTCTCAGCAACCATCCCTCAAAAACTGCAACCATTCTTGAAGAAATATTTGACCAATCCAGTCATGGAACAAATCAAGACTTCAACAGTTATTGCGGATACCATTGATAACTGGTTGGTATCTACCAAGGGTCGCAACAAGAATGAACAGATTCTTGAGATGCTTAAGGGAATGCAGCCGTATCTGGCAATGATTTTCGTCAATACCAAGGAACGTGCTGACGATTTGCACAGCTACCTAGTGTCAAATGGTCTTAAAGGTTGCGAAAATTCACGGAGGTATTCCACCACGTGAGCGTAAGCGTATCATGAATCAAGTCAAGAAGCTTGATTTTGAGTACATTGTAGCGACTGACCTTTGCGGCGCGTGGGATTGATATTGAAGGGGTTAGCCATGTTATCAATGATGCTATCCCTCAAGATTTGTCCTTCTTTGTTCACCGTGTAGGGCGTACAGGACGTAATGGTTTGTCAGGAACAGCCATTACCCTTTATCAACCAAGTGACGACTCCGATATTCGTGAGAGCTTGAAAAGATGGGGATTACCTTTGAACCTAAAGTCTATAAGGACGGCGAGTTTCAAGATACCTATGACCGTGACCGTCGTGCCAACCGTGAAAAAAGCCTATCAAAAACTTGATACGGAAATGATCGGTTTGGTTAAGAAGAAAAAAGAAAAAATCAAGCCTGGCTACAAGAAGAAAATTCAGTGGAAGGTTGACGAAAAACGCAAACGTGAGCGTCGTGCGGCTAATCGTGCTAAGGGGCGTGCTGAGCGTAAAGCTAAAAGCAAAGCTTCTAAGCATTGGCTTCTAGGTGAGAGCAAATTTTAATTTAAAAATTCAAGAGGTTGAAACCAAAGTGTTTCAGCTTTTTTTGATTATTATCAAACTTTTTGGAAACTCAAAAGACCTTATTTAGTTTGAAGATATATTTTTTCTTTTGAGCCTAAGGTCTCAAAAACTTCCCAACGCTTATGACTACAAAGTTTTAGGTGTCATTATCACAGCGACAAGTCTCAGTATATGCTCACTACACTCGCAAAATAATTGGCTGTCTTAAGGACTGAAAATGTAATGAATAAATAGTTTTTACTATTTACTACAAAAACCAACAAAATGATACAAAAAGAAAGTTGATTTTGATAATTTAAGCTAAACTAAAAACATATAGAATGCCTTATTAATAATAGTTGACACATTTTAAATAGCTTTATTAAAGCCATTTTTAAAAAGATTTGATTCTATAACTTTTTTTTATGGAAAAAAGGAAAATTATTGCAAAAGACAAGTATGAATTATTACTTGAAACTTGTGATAATTTCAATGATTTTTTTAATGTATACTGCAACTGATGGAGGTAATCACCATGAATACAATATTACGAGCCTGTCATTTGAATAAATCATTTGGAAAACAAGAGGTATTAACCGATCTCAATTTCGAAATTCAAAGAGAGTGACATTGTTGGCTTAATTGGGAAGAATGGCTGTGGAAAGACTACTTTAATGAAGATGATCTTAGGACTTACTCCACGCACAAAAGGTAAAATTCAATTTAAAGGGGATTCAGAATATAATACTAAAAGAAATAGTTTAAAATAAAATCGGTTTTCTTCTAGATTGTAAATTATTTGAAGATTTTTCTGCATATGATAATTTGAAATTATTCTCTATGTATTCTTCATCATTTGATAAGAGTGGACTAGATAAACGGATTAATAAGTTGTTAAAATTTGTGGGTTTAGATAGTAGCAAAAAACTAGTAAAATCTTACTCGTTTGGCATGAAGCAGAGATTGGGTTTGGCATTGGCCTTGTTAGATGACCCTGAGTTTCTGATTCTAGATGAACCTTTTGTGGGTTTAGATCCTGCAGGAGTTAGAGTTCTTTTAGACTATATTGTGAAGTTACGTCGTGAAAAAGGGTTACAATATTAATCTCATCACATCAGTTACATGAAATTGAAGAAATTTGTGATTATTTCCTATTTATAAATGGAAAGAGTATTGAAACACATACTAAACTAGGAAAAAATAAAATAATTATTACTTTAGAATATGCAGTGCCGGAGTTGGAACAAAGTCTTAGTAAATTAGTTACCCTAAAAGAAGGTCAGATAATCTTACCACATGATATGATGTTATTGAATTCGATCCTGAGGCTCATTTATAAATATAATTGTGAGATAAAAGAAATCACGGTGAGTGACTCTATTGAAGAATTATTTAGGGGGGTGAAAAAATGCAATCAATCGTTTTAGCAGAACTATATAAATTATTGAAACGGAAAAATTTTTATTATATTAGCTATACTATCATTGTGGTCTTTGATTTATGGTTTTGGTGCCTTTTTACATTGGGACTTTGTAAAATAGGGGCTAAATTAGATTTAGTTACCTTTTTATCACCACGATGTGGACATTTTTATTAATATTAACTATCCCACTATTATTAATTTTATATACTTCTTCCTTTATTTTTAGGAGGAGAGATTCAAGGAGGACAAATTTTATTAGAGGTAAATAGAGTCATTAGTAAGAAAATATTGATAGTCTCTAAGTATATTGTTGTTATCCTATCAATATTATTTTTATATATCTTAAATTGCTTGACGTCGTTAGTCACTTATATTTGCTTTATATCTCATACTGAGTTCGGTTATACACGATTTTGGGAGCTACATGCTACAAATGTACAATCAATAGTAGTTAGTTTAGTGAATTTAGGATTTATTATTTTGCTTGCTAGCATTGCTTTTTATCTATCACTAAATATTTCGGCAATAATGGCTTCGTTTGCAAGTCTAGGTGTTTACTTTTTATGTCAACTTCTATCAAATATTACTATGATTTCTAAATTTATTCCTGGATATTTTTTTGTTGTGCCTAATTATCATTTTACAATTGGATTATCTCTAATTCATTTACTAAGTTATTTTTTGCTTTGTATACTGTTATTGATTGCTACCATGAAAGGGTTTGAAAGTAAGGCGTTGTGAATGATATAATATTAGAAAAAGGAATTTATAGAGACAGATGTATAAAGCAGCAATTTGTGATGATGATAGCTTACAAGTGAGTAATTTAGAAACTCATATTTCAGAATACTTTGATGAAATCAATGTCCAATATGAAATTGATGGCTATTACAAAGGAGACCGTATGGTAAATACCATGAGTGGACAAATTGACAACTATCACTTGATATTTTTAGATATTGAAATGGAGGGGCTAAATGGTATAGAGACTGCTAAGTTATTGAGGAATATTGATAAAAATTTTATACTCATTTTTGTCACAAGCTTTGAGCAATATGCTTTAGAAAGTTTTGAAGTCTCTCCATTTCGTTATCTAATAAAACCTGTATCTATTGAAAAATTGAGAGAGGTTCTCAGGGATGTTCTGGTAGAATTAACTGCAAAACAAAAATTTATGTTTTATCAGATAGGTACGGAACATTTCCAAATGAGCTTAGATAATATTGTATGTCTATATTCTGAGTTTGGTAGGAAAATCCACCTTGAATTAGTTAGTGGTAGTGATACATCGTTTTTTACGGGAGGATATCAGCAATTGAAAAAGAATTACCTTCAACTCATTTTGTTAGGGTTAATAGTGGAACAATGATTAATTTAAACCATATATCCTCACTTAATCAGAATGATGTAACTATGATAAATGGTAATTGTATTGCTATTAGTAGAAGTCGTAAGAAAGCCGTAGAGAACAGCATATAGCCATTTTATTGAGAGGAGTTTCGGTTTATGATTGATGTATATAAATCAGTGGGGCTACTCTCTCTTTTTTTATTCAAAGTTTTGTTGTTTGGTTTTATTTACAACACTTTTTTGTGATCAGAATTTCCAAAAATGCAAGTTTTATTGTTTGATCTTATTTGTTTTATTGTTATTGGCCACGCATCAATAACAATAAATCATAATACATTTGTTAGATTTTAAAAATCTTATCTTTGCTATTAACTTTCTGATTCTTTTCCTCTTTTTATCGGGAGATGTTATGAAAAAGGTATTTCATTACTTTATTCCTGATTTTTTGGTTTTTGATTCAAGAAGATATAGCAATATTGCTATTACATCAAGTTCAACAAACTAAAGAAATCGTAATTTTTTCGCCCAATTCTTTTGATGTTGTTAACGCTTTTACTTTGTGTTAGGATTAAAACACTTTAAAATAGATAATCTATTTGAGGTCTGAACAAAATAGAATACGGTATCTTATCGTTGCCTCCATTTTTGTCTATTATTTTACTGTTATATAAGATGCCACTACCTTTAAGTCGAGTTTTTGATATTTGATAGTTATTTATTATTGATAAACATTGTTATAATTGTGCTTTTACAATTATTTGAGTGAAAAAAATTATAATATTATCAAAGGCAAAATTGCTTTTGATGAAAATAGCATGACTAGTGAAATTATTCAACAAGAAGAAGAACTAGCAATTCTCAGACATGATTTAAAAATATTGTTTCCTCAATAGATTTTTATGCAGATAGTAATGATTTTGGAAACATCAAAGCAATAACTCGAGAGATACTGGGACAGGAGGTTTTTTAATCGCAAGATTACAGGATGTATACCAATTGACGCTATATTAAATCAAAAAAATATCTAAAATGAAAAAAGATGGAGTCCAGTTTCATCTAGATTTACAAATCCCCTATAACTTAGATATAAGTTCGATTGCTATTGATTCTTGCGCTATTCTCGGAAATATTATCGACAATGCAATAGAGGAGATTGAACGTAATGGATTAACGAATCCAATCGAAATAGTATTACGTTTTTAAGAATAATAAACTAGTCTTTAAAGTGGCGAATCCTATACTTAACTTCTGAAATAGATATCAATTACAACGGAATGAAATCTATAAAATTACCTAATAGACGTGGTCTAGGAATAAAAAGTAGTTATGATAGAATCATGAAACTGAAAGGACATTTGAATATTAATATACAGTCAAATCAATTTGTGGTACTAGTTGTTATTCCTTTAAAAATAAAATAATTTGGAAGTCCTAAGGTCTAAGTTGAATCAACTCTCAAAATCAAGTAGTGACATTTATGTCACTACTTTTTGTTGGCTTTTCTATCTATAATACAATCATAGCTTTTGAGACAAGGCTAAAAAAATATTTTAAAGGAGGTTGTTTTAATGACAACACAAATCATTAACAATTTTAACTCACTTAATTCCGAAGATCTTTCTACTGTTAAGGGTGGAGCATGTAGTTTTTGGGGAGCTACAGCTGCCGTAGGCGTCGGGGCTGTTGGAGGAGCCATTAAAGGTGGTATTCAAACAGGTACTTGGCAAGGTGCAGCCTTAAAGGGTATTGGTTATGGTATTAAAGATGGGGATTACTTTATGGCCTTACTTGTCGTTATTAGGCGATTACTGGGTCAATTTTTTGGCCAAATAGGACTTGCCCTCCTAATTTATGGGCGTATATTCTTTGCTTGGCAACACTTGAGAGGAGAAATTTTCTCAATTGTGTGCATCTATGTCAGTATATCCCTAGCAGATGACGTCTATCATCTCGCAGAAGAATATGTTAAAAAAAAGAAAGTTAACTAGAATACGTTCCTGTTTGAAAAA
>VOFC01001475.1_pt1 | contig 26001 bp, 54 predicted proteins | sample 5384161 | NCBI WGS metagenome assembly VOFC01 (sample SAMN12384722, study PRJNA508395) | human gut metagenome | isolation source: healthy gut B | host: Homo sapiens | reverse complement strand
GAGGGTAAGAAGGAAGTTTTAAGCATAACCATTGGCGAAAATGAGAGTGCGAAAATATTGGCTGGGAGTTTTAAATGAACTCAAAAATCGTGGTGTTAGAGATATATTAATATTATGTGCAGACGGTTTATCAGGAATAAAAGAATCAATAGCAGCGGCATATCCAAATACGGAGTATCAGCGTTGCATTGTCCATCAAGTGCGCAATACATTGAAATATGTAGCGGAAAAAGACAAAAAAGCATTTGCAAATGATTTAAAGAGTATATACCATGCACCGAACGAAGAAAGCGGATACGAACGTATGCAGAGTGTCACAAAAAATGGCAAGAAAAGTATCCTAATGCGATGAGAAGATGGGAAGAAAATTGGGATGTTTTATCACCGATGTTCAAATTTTCAGCAGAAGTCAGAAAAGTTATGTATACAACAAATGCAATAGAAAGCCTTAATAGCGTACTTCGTCGATTGAATAGCCAAAGGAGCGTATTTCCGAGCGATACAGCCCTTTTAAAGGCACTGTATTTGGCAACCTTTGAAGCAACAGAAGTGGACAATGCCACTTAGAAATTGGGGCAGAGTTTACGGAGAACTGTCAATTATGTATGATGGACGACTTGTTTAGCATATATTTTTACATTTGTATAGTGTAAAAAATACGGTCTTTTTACAAGACCGCTCTTGACGCGGAAGAAAATCCGTGCTATATTACAAAAAGGCAGATAAGCTGAATTTTGCTTATCTGCCCAAATAAAACATATCTTTCTTTGTTTGCCGTAATCTTTCGGCTATATTAAACCCGTCAAATCCGGGCATCATAATGTCAAGAAAAAAACTATTTTTTTTCTTTGGAACATATGTCCAATAGTTCTTCACCTCTGTTTACCGTAACAAAACTACATTCCTGACTACGTTTTCCAAACTCAAATTTCAACTTTCTTAAAATATTTTCTGCAAATACTTTTCGTCATCACATATAGCAATACGCATGTTTGTTATCTCCCTTCTTTACATTTAAATTCTTCTTTTAATTATAAACTATTGAATTCAAAATGTCATAATTTTTTTATATATTTTTATTCTTTTCGTCATATTGCCATATTTTATACATTGTTTTTTTATTAATATTTAACAATATTTTTAAAAAATTGTTTAATATAGCAATGAATTAATAAAAGCACTTCCTGTAATATTTACTTCAAAAAAAAGAACAGAAAGCCACAATTCTGTGATTTTCTGTTCTTTATATTTTTGATTTTATGCTGCCATATATCTCTGTTTAGCATTCACACGCAGCTTATATTCACTGCAAAGTGTTCTTAGATATTCAAAGTCTGAATCAACATCATTGAGTCTTTGTTTCAATATAATCTCATAGTCATATTTCTTATCTTCGAGCGTTTTTACTTTATTTAGCCAACGTGTTAGAATCGCCTCGCTTTGACTTCCGGCTTTTATCAGTTGTTCTATTTTATCTTGATATTGCTGTATTTGTTTCTGCATATCCAAGTAAAATTCAACTGCCATTTTTTGCGTTGTTTTTCATCATCCGCAACGTACATAGAATTTATACTTATTTCTTTGCGTACCGATTTATTGACAGGCTCATACAGATTCATATTAGTTAATTTCTCCATAAAATCCTCCAATTCATCAATATGTCCCATATACTGCTTTGGCACAAAGAAATGATAACCTCTTGCTGAAATCTTTATTGCATTTAGCGAAGAAACAAACTTATCTGCAACCGTTTCAAGCTGTCTGTTTCCTATACTATCCAAATAAAGATTATACAATTCTTTAACCTTATCACAATACTTGTCAACATCACGTGTCGTAAAATAGTCCACGTCAGTTACAAATATATTTCCCGATTCTTTATCAAGCTGAATATTGGCAAGTTTACGATAATTGTTTGTAGTTTCATTTACCGTTTCCTCAACCAACTCTCTTGATATTATATTTCCGCTTATGCGTTTATTATCTCTGAAATAAATTCGTGCGATATTCGTTTCACCGTTTTGTTCTTCGACAATTCTGTCCTTTACATCGCTAGTTTGCACTGCGGAATGCGTCAATCGGAGAATGTTTATCTCTTACACTTGACGTGAAACCATATCTTTTAACCAACTCCAGAAATGCCTTTCTGTTAATAATAAGTCTTGGGAATGAATAATACAAAAACTTTCCCAAAATCTCTGAACTTTCACCATTACCGCCGTTAATTACCATTAAATCTTTTTTTGCTTCCATATCTTTTTCCTCCTAATTTTATGCTACCTGTTCGTATTCTTCATTACATTGTTTTCTATACAGAAAATATTCATCTATTCCTTTATACCACGGATTCCATGTACATGTTTGCACTTCTATTCCGTACATATTTAAAATATTATATATATTCTTTAATGCTTTTCTCACATGATTATTTACCTGCTTATCCATATCAAACGCTTCATACACTTTTTTGATATTAAGCTGACTTAAAGTATCTGTCAAACACTTTGCGGCATTAACACCCGGAACCGCGATAAACATCGCTCCGCCTGATAATACACTTGCCACATCTGCTTTTAATGCACCTTCCGTAAGATATACTATCTGATGAAGTATCTCCTACAATATGTACCCAAGAGGAGACACCTGTCCCCTCCGGATACTCATTAGTAGAAAACCACCTATACCGTTTTTTATCAGAATCAAATCTGATTTGCATACCTTGTATATATCCGTCTTTATTGCACACCGGAATAAGAAATCCTCCGCAATCAGCTGAATACATATGCCACTCTCCGTATTTACGGTAAAATCCGGTACACCTCGAAGGTCATATTTCGCTGATAATTCATTAATAATCCTACGTCTTTCATACTCAGTTTCCGGCAGGCTCTTATACATAAACTGTTGTATATTATCCTCTCGAAGTCCTCGCTTTAAAAAGTGCTTTATGGTGATTATTATTCATCTTTAAAAGTTTCAACATATAATAATATACATTATGACGATCAACCAATGATTTCATAGGTGTACTGATTGCTTGCTTTATCTTTTTTCGGCATTGTATTTCCTATACGTTCCGATAATTCGTTTACAGCCTCTCTGTTCGTAATACAATTCATTCTTGCATACAAACTGACATCATTGCCTTTTGCACCGCAGCGAAAACAATTCCATTGATTTTTCTCTGTATTCAGATACAAATGATAATGCTTATCGCTGCAAAACGGACATAGTGCTTTGATTTCTCTTGCACCCATTCCGTCATTTTTCATCTGAATACCGCACAGACGTGCAACTTCTTCAATTTCGAATTCTTTCCATTCCATTATGCTGCCTCCTTAGATGTATAAGCCGGCTCTTGAATTGTTAGAGCACATTTTTTTCACACAAATGCAAAAATAGTCTGTCCATAAGGTCGTATGAAATTTGTATTTATACTTTCAGCATTATCAATGAATGTCGGATACGCCAGTCCAGTCAGACGTTTCAAAGAGATTTGCAACCTCAAAGCCTGCTTTAATGCGTTCAGATGTAGACAACCAGCGATAATCTTTGCCGTCATATGCAAATTTAAAAGTACCTTTTAACTCACCCGTACTCTTAACCACCTCAAACAACTTAATTGACGCTTGTTTCATCTTAAGCGGTGTAAGCATTATTTCTGCCCTTTTAACCGCATATTCATTTCCAGCCGCTATAAGATATTTTATAAACTGTCTTGAAACATCATTATCCTTTATCTGAAGTTTAACCGATTCTATCATTTTTTGAAGTTCATCATCACTTCGCATTGCTCTTAAATCAGTTTCATCAGAATACAGCTCAGCTTTCATTGCTTCAAGTTTATTAACTTGTTCTTCACTGAAATTGCCGTAGGTAAGAATATCTCGCAATTTATCAATATCAGCGGTAGTTGATGACTTAACCGCTTTAATTTCTTCTTCAACTTTTTTAAATCATCAGCTTGATACTGCAAAAACTGTTCTTTTGCTTTTGTATCCAATTTCACAATGTCGTCAAGCTGTGACTTCAGCTTAACTCCCTTTGCCTTTAAATTGTTAAGTTCTTGTATAATCTCTTTCTTTACAGTATTAAATTCAGCGTCGGTCAATGAATGTGTACAAGTCGGGCACGGCACTCCCGGACGTATTCCGGTAGCTTTTTTGTACAATCTGTTATATTCCGAATGTACTGCTTTTAACTCAGCCTCTGTTTTATTGCCTTCACTAGCAAACTTTGAAACATACTGCTTGTTTTTGGATTTCCATTCGCTTTTTTTCAAGTGCGAGTATTTCATCATTTGATGATGATTTTTCGCCGCATTATATTGTTGTTTTATATTTTTCAACATCAATACCTGCAAATTGTTTTTCAATAACTGACGCTATTTTGGCTTTCAAAGTTTTTATATTGGTTTCAAGCTTATTCTTAGTTACTGAATTAGCCTCAAGCTGTTCTTCCAAAAGTGCAAGTTGACCTGAAAGATACATTTCCTGTTCATCTGTTGCCTTCAATTCATCACGTTTGGTTTTTATGTAGTATTCAGGTTCAAGCAAACTTTCTTTTTCAAGCAAATCACGGCTTTGTTCACTGAGTTTTGATAAAATTTCTTCCTGCGAAATAGGTGGGGAGCAGTTTTTTGTAAAACTCTCTCCCATCGCTTGCTATTTTCTCAATAAAATATATTGGATTTATAAGAGAAAAGAAATATATCTTTTTCGGCAAATATATTCACCAAATTTGTTTGTGTCATCTGATGACCGTTAAGCGTAACAGTTGTTGTACTACCGTTTTTACGACGTATAAGATTAAAAAGCTCTCCGTCTTTATTTACAAAATCGACTTCAACGCACATCTGACTTTCACCTTTACTCATCAGACGTTCCGTACTTTTTCACCCCAAAACGATACACCGCAAAACGCATATGCAATAGCATCGGCAATACTGGTCTTTCCTTGACCGTTTGCACCATATATATACGTTGTATTTCCCAAATGCACTTCCTTTTCTTCTTTAAATGCTTTAAATCCTTTCATTTTTACTCTTGTTATCGTAAATTGTTTTATTTTATCCATAATCATACCTCTAATTACTTTCATTCAGTCAATTATGCCGCCAAATCGTAATCTTGCAATATATGCACTTTGCCGTATTCTGTTTCTCTCGACGTGAATAACGCTCGGCTAAGGTTTGCACCTTCTTTAAAGTGACTGTCATCGCCGTTATAGTACGCAGTTATAATCTTATTATTATGTTTAATTCTCAACATACTTCTGACACCGTTATCGCCTTGTTGCTTTTTTACACCGAGTATCTCGTACATAGGTGTATTTTTGTACCGAACCGGATTAGATGTTGGCTTTGCAAAAAGATTTAATTTGATTTTGAGGTGTTTGTTTAGGAACACTCTCGACTGACTCTTTTAAGAATACAGAATATTGCTGTTGCAGTCTTGTCAATTCAGTATCTTCTATCATGGCACTGTTGCCTCTTGCTCTTGTTTTTTTACCCAAACAGGTTTCATAGAATACAAATATCGTCCTATGCCCCATTTTACAGCAGCACGTTTAAATGCGTCTGATATTCCGCCTTTAATCGGAGATATAGCCGACAGCTCTGCTCCGTCACTTTTGTTTACCCACTCTCCAAGGTCATCATCATATATTGAAATAATACAAATTTGTGATGCACCCGTTTTTGAGGTAATCCAAGGCTTATATTCATCTTTCCAACGCATTTGTCCAACCACATCATCAAGACGTTTTGCTATTGCTCTTGAATCCAAATATGCAACAGCCCATCCGCCTGTTTTATCCGCATTTGTTCCTTGCAGACGCCATTTCACGTCTTTTGCATCAAACGGCTTTGAAAGTTCTTCTAAAAATTTGTTTACACTCATAGGTTTACCTCCGCAATAAAATCATTTAATGTTTTATCTGTTTCAACTAATACATTATCATAGTAATACTGACTGTCTTTATCCTTTAAATGCTCTAAAAGACCTCGATAGTCCAAATTTAACTTTGTCCTACTTTCTTTGTAATAGTCGTAATTATTAGGCATTTTCAGAATATAATACGGCAGTCCGCCAAGTTGATGTAATGATTTGATTTTCGGTAATACATTACTTCCCGTACAAAGATGAAATCCGCTAACATTCGAAAACGGATAAACAAACATTTTTGATTTTGGCGTTAATCTTCCTTTTTCCGTTACTCCTAATCGAACATTAATAATACGACCATTGCCGGAAACTAAAAATCCGAATACCAATCTTGGTATCGGAAAATCTTTTGTACTCTGTTTTTTCAAAAATTATATCGGTTGTTTTCTCTTCAAAGCTTATTACAACGAATTCATTTCCGTTCGCACAGCCGCTGTATGATATACAATTTTGGGGTAGTATACCACTATCTATTCTTCCGTCATTGTAGATTGAAGACTTTAGACAGTCCAATACACTTTCAGCACTTATGTATTTCACCGAGCTAACACCGTTTTCCATTGTTTCTACGCTTACCTTATAATCGTTTGTAATATGTAAAACAAGCATATCGTTTCTATTCATTATGCCGCCACCTCCGAATTCTGCACAGACAACATTGAAATATATATCTTTTTCAGTTTTTCAACTTCTTTCTCAAAAAATCGAAAAATTGCATTTATAACAAAATATAATTCCATATAGTTGTAAAATTCCTCTTCATAAATATATACAGTTAGCGAGCTTGCATACTTGTGTCGTGTACCTGTATGGACAACTCCGCAACATGCATTACACGAATCCATCTTATTCAGAAAATTCAATGTTGTGTGTCTACCGTTACTTATATAAATATTTTCACGCTCTTTCCAACCGTATAGATGTCCTATCTTTTTTGCCAATTTATAATACTCGGTCATGTATTCGCTTGAAAAAAAACATTTTAGCTTCTGATATTCCATCATAATATTTCCCGGATATAAAATACTCACTTTGATAAAGTTCCTCATAAAAAAGGACCATTCGGTTTCTTCACCCAAATCAATATCCGGGTAATCATCTAAAATTTCTTTTCCGTACACGTCACTGCAATACTTCATATCACAGATTACATTTAATACCTGTTCATCATACATTAGTTCTCACTCCTAAAAAAATGTTTTTTTCTGCGGATATACTGCATGGTTTTGCCATCTTCATTATCGAACAAAGCTCATCTACTCTGTATGATTTACTTATAAATTTCTCTCGAAACAGTTGACAGTCATCTTGAGTAAATCGATTAAAATCAATATCGCTTTTACTCAAGCGTTTTTCACCAAACACAGCAGCTGCTGCCACTTCATACAAATATTTAAGTCCTTTGGATTCATACTCTATTCCGGCATTAGATAAATTTCTGACCTTGTCCGCAAAAACATCTATTTTCAGCTCATTCATAATCAATACTCCTCAGGCAGCAATATCGTTGTACACCTTCTATCTGCTTCGGTAATAATCCAAAACTTTACACCATTTGCGTCCTCATAAGAGCCAAGCAATCTGTAGTTTTGTTTCAAAGCAATCTCATTTTCCTGTTTATCATCATCGGATAAATTTCCCCAGTCACCGTTTGCATAACGTCCCAGTAAGATTTCCGCAACACTTGTACATTCCAATTTTGTATTTGCACCTACTGTCATCATTACTTTTCCTAATTCAAATTTCATTTTATTTTCCTCCTTTTATGCCAAGCTCTTAAATCCTTGAGGTGTCAGCACATTAAACACCATTTTGTTTACATGTGTTTCGGAAATTGTATCACCATTATCACTTTTTTTGATTTCCTTGATAATACGACCTTTCAGAATATGTGGATTTTCACAATCAATGTATCCGTTTATAAGACCACTGCCGCCAATTAAACCGACCTGTCCTACATTTAACGGTAACAAAGGACGTTTTTCTCTCGAATCAAGGCTACTTCTTTCAAAAAAAGAAAGTCCATTGATTTTGACATAGCAAGCTGCCTTTTTAATTCTCCGAGATTAAATACTGCACCTTTGAATAAATCCACATTCTTTTCTTGTTCGGGTAATACGTAATGTTCCGTTTTCAAATCAGTAATTAAAGGAAGGTTATCAACATCTGACGCAAGCTGTACTAATTTTTCAACCGCATCACTTCCGTCATCTTTATGTTTTTTATCCCCATTACTGCTATTTGCTTGAATTTACTAAATTCACTGTCCAAGAATTTAAAGACTTGTATATCCTCAAAATTATCACAAAGTATTCTGCAAATATCACTTGTCATTCTGTAATACGGAATTATATATACAAGTAATCCGCCATACATTAGATGATGTAAACTGTCCACCAAAAACTGCTTTTCACTGCGTGACCTACCTCCGCCGTCTTTGATTACCGAAAGATACGGTGGATTCAAAAATATCAAATGAAATACTTCTCTGCTTATTCGTGAATAAAAAGAAACTGCCCAAACCTACTCTGTCAAGACGTGTCTCAGCTTCAGCACCTCTCATTTCATCAATCTCAATACCATAAGTATCTGATATTTTGCCGCTTGTCAGCACATTTAAAGCTACACCGCATCCACAGCACGGATCAAACGCATTTATACGTTTATCCTCCGGGAATGCAATTCCGTTCTTTATATACTTTACATGCTCAATGTCTGTCGGATAATATCCGGTACGAACATTATTCATCAATCTGCCTATAACAGACGCATTGGTGACTTCGTTGTCGGGTATATTATCAAGCAACGGTTTAAACGCTCCTATAAACTTTGTATATTCGGGAGTGAGTAAATTAAAATTACTGACTGCCGTATACAGCTTATCGGCATATATTCCGCACTCTTTCATATCAGCCTCACAAAAAAGCAATTTTAAATTCAGAATATTATCGGATAATCGTTTTCGTGCCGATTCAAGTTCCTTATACAGTTTTCGTGCATTTTTAATATTGTTATTCTTCTGATTTTTATCAATGCCCTTACGTTTTAACATCATACTGTCAAGTGTTGATATAACGGCAGTTTTCATAAGAGCAAAACGCTCCAAAACATAATATTTTTCCATCAGTGCTTACCTCTCTTTGATAACAATGTTTTTGTATTCATCGTCATTGATGAGAATGTGGTTTTTCTGACAACCAGCTCACCGCATATAATCAACTGATATAATATTGACGCAACAATAGTTGATGCAAATAAATTGGCGGCTATGCTCTGCGGCGCCGATACACTCCTCTCTCAGCACACGAAAGCTCTGTCGGGAACTTTTCATCACCTTGCAAAATATCCGGATATATTCCCGCAACAGGCTTCGTTATAGTACGACCGTTCTTTCGTATTCCGCATACAATCTGTCCCGTATATTCTCCGTTACCTGAATCAATATATATGATATTTCTTGATTCTTGAAAACATCATGACACATCTGACGTGAACGATTATTATCCACTGCACCTATTAAAATAGTTTGAGGTCCGTTAAAAGCAGCACTGCTTGTTAGCTCTTCCAACATGAATTTACTCTCGATAAAGTCGGGTATATAGTTTGCTTTTATTCCGAATGCACCGGCATAACGTTCTGCAAGAACCTGTGCCTTATTTTTACCAATATCACAGTCGGCAAAGTTTTGACGTATAAGATTCTTTTTCTCTACAATATCGCCGTCCGCAATAATTATCTGTACTTTTCGCCCCGACGCATATGCAATCCTATAAAGATGAGGTGCTATATATCCGCCGGTACCTCCTGCACCGATGAGTATAATTTTTAATGAATTGTTTTTACTGAATTTCATTAATTACACCTCCGTTTTTATGTTCCTTTACTTTATATTCCGTTACATAGCTAAGCCATTCGTCTGGGAAATCTTTAAACGGATACTCAAAACATCTGTCGGATTTATGTCAACAAATTTACCGCCTACCGAAATACGCATAGATATATCCGGGAACAGTTTATCCAATCGGCCTATAACAGCATATATGCGTGTTGCTTTTTCATCACTATTATCGGTTGATGAAAAAAATAAGCATCCATAAGATTATGAGAATGAATATCCATAACATGAATCAAATTATCTTCATCATCAGACAATATCGTTTCTACCGCAACTGCACCTACCTTTTGTTCCGGGACTTTTACAATGTAATTCTCACATTCCGTATCCCAATATACATTTACAAGTGCCTCACATACGTTTTTCTGTCGGCAAAGTATTTGAAAAACGCAATTATCTCTGTAAGCATTTCATACGGAAAAAGAGGTAAAGCCGGAGTAAATCCAGCTTTTATATTTGTCAATCCTCTTATTCTTTCTGCTTTGGCTCGAAATGTGCCGATGGTATTATTGCGTATTTCATATACGTTTCCATCTTCACTCGGAACATACGCAATAGCCTTGCCGCTTTTTGCTGCGGTATCTTCATCAATGAATATACCTTTGTATGATTCCATTCGCCCCTTTTTTGTGTGCTGTAACCGTTGGAATAACCTTGCATACAAGATTACCTTTTTTACGCTTAATTGCGTTCATAAAATCTTTTGATTCTTCAATAATCTTCTTCTGCTCTGCAATGGTCGTTTTCTTAGGTTGTTCGATATTCTTTACAATACCGCAATAACTCATTTTCCAACTTACTCTTTTTCCGTCTTCAAGTTCAGGAAAATCCTCTGCCTTGGATATGCGAATATCCTCAAACGTCTTTGATAAGTCATCAATTTCTTCCGATACACCCGCGAATTCAAAAACCGGAGCTTTATTTAGCAAACCTGTCTTGGTTTCCTCAGCCTTGTCGGTTTTCCACTCTGTCGATTTCAGTTTCAAACGGATTTGAATTATCCTGTTCATCATTCTTATTCGGCTTTTCTTGCTCATTTGATGTACTCGCATTACCATCATCCACCTTTTCTGATTTTTTGTTTCTGTAATTTTAGGTTCGTCCGCTTTCGGCGAAGCAACCGGTTCTTTTAATGCATTTTCAAAAGGATTCTCTGTATCCTCAATCTCTTGGAAAGCATCCGACACTCCCTGCATATCAGCAAATGGGTCCGTACCGCTGTTCATATCACCAAACGGATCACTTCCGTCGAATCCGCCCAAATCAATATCACTTTGCAATAACTCTTCCATATTCTTTTTGTTTTCTGTACTCATAATTGTTTCCTCCTTAAATTTTTGTTGTTTATTTACTTACGTTTCATTATCCCGAAATTCAAGCCGCCTCCTTTTTCAAACGTGTTTAGACACACATTTTTATATAGGTTTCTATGTAAAAGCCTTCTCTTTTTACAGATTGGCTGAATTTCTTACATACGGTTTCGCATACATCCACACTCTCATCTGCGATTACATCGCCAAGTGTCATACCGCTATTGCCGAGCTGATAATCCAAACTAAGTATCTCTACCTTTTCGTCTCTGCGTTTTTCTTCGCAAAATAGTTGCTTACGGCTGAACGCATAGCATACTCCGCAATCGTAGAAAATTTATACTTCTGCAAATCTTCACGTTCATCATACTGCTGCACCGCTTTTAAAAATCTGAATATCACTACATCATAAAATTCGTCCATAGGCAATCCCCTATAACGCAAAAAATTCTCCAATACATAGTGATTGTCAGCTGCAAACTGTCTTTGCTTTTCCGTTAGTTTCTTGTCCTTCATTTTTTGTCCTCCTTAAATCTTTTTAATTTTGTGTATGAAAAAAACACAATGCAATGCTGAAAAACAGCAATACAATTGTGTTTTTGTTTCCTAATATTAAATTATTTTTATTCGTAATACATAGAAGTCACAGACGCACTATCCCTATGGATAGAACTCTCATAACCACTTAACTACAACCATTTTAACTTCACAACCATTTATGATTATATTGTTATATTTATCTTTTCAAGACCAAGTGCAAAAAATACGCAAGAAATTTTATATAAAAAAACAAGCAACATATCACATAATTCTGCTATGTTGCTTGTTCAAAATTGTAATTCTGTTTTATAAAGCTGAAACTTTAAAATATATTATGCTTTTGGAGATGTCTGTTTCAAAAAGCTCCTCATACTTTGCATAGTCGTCTTTGTTTACGTTCAAAAATTCCATTGCCTGCTCTGCTGTCATTTTTAATTTATCCATCACACTGCAAATAGCTTTTAAAGTAGCTTTTTCTTCGCCTTCTACACGACCTTCTGCAAGGCTTTCTTCAATTATACCTTTACTTAAATTACACATATCTGATACCTCCTTGTCAAACGTCTGAGTCATTTTAATATCAAATTCATTTTGTAAAATATGTTTCTTTGTTTCCGACTCCATCTTTGATGATAACAAAGTTTCCAATAACCTCAGCACATTGTTTTCTTTGCTATTAGAACCAAGACATATCATTACCGCTGTCATTAAATCATAGTTTTGTATAGGCTCTTTTTTACATTGCCTATTACATTTCTTTCTTTTAATGAATAGCTTGTAATACTATCCTCTCTATTCTTCGGTGGTCTTGCACAAACCCATATTGAATATACTTTCTTTATAGCTGCGTACTGTGACTTAGTAAATTCCACTCCATATTGTGCGGAAATCATTCTGCTGCAATAGTATATTCCACGTTTTATTAAAGGATACCCCGGATAAAAAAGTCATTTTGAGCTTCTACATTTATTATTAACTGAATTAGTTCTCCAGATACAGGAGCAGATGCCATAAACCTAATATCATATGTAACAGTTCCTTCTGTAAGAGTTGTATCTTCGTTTGATAAACCTCGTATTGATACATTTGTTTCATCCGATTTTACGCAACCTCCGCAATCTGAGGCTCGCTTTCAATATATTTCTCAACTATATCACGTATATCACAGTTTCGGTATTCTTCTACACAATCTTTTAATATCCATGCAAGTATTGATTTATTGGCTAATAATCGTTTGCAAGCTGCATCCACGGCAGCACCTTTGCCCGCACCGGATATATTTTTGGCAAGAGTATTTTCATGTTCCATAAATCTTCACCTCCGCTTATATCTATATCATATCATAATAAACTAATAAATTCAAGATGTTATTGCTTTGACTTTCAAACTGTTTTTCCCCATATAAGCAAGTATTAACTTTACTTATAATCATTATCTAAGTGTATACTATGTTACTTGTTTTAAAGTGTAAATTCACTTTAAATACGTTCTGATTTTGGAGTTTGTTTCAAAAGTTCCTCATACTTTGTATAGTCATCCTTGCTGACTTCCAGAATCTCCATTGCCTGTTCTGTTGTCATTTTTAAATTTATCCATCACATTGCGAATAGCATCTAAAGAAACCTTTGCAAAACCTTCTGCAAAACCTTCTGCAAAACCTTCTGCAAAGCTTTCTTCAGTTATGCCTTTACTTAAATTACACATATCTGATACCTCTTTATCAAGCACTGAATTATTTTAATTTATAAATATATTGTATATAAAAAATTCTGTTATTTCAAGACTAACTACAAAAAAATAAGTGATATAACGAAATTGTATCATCATATCAGTTACTCTATTCAGCTGTTAAATGCTTGTTTATAATATCCATTATTTCATTTAATCGGCTTTCTCCTATACCCTTAACCTTACCGATGTCAGTTCTTAATGCATCAACATTTACAACATTTACGCTTTCTGCACCTACCGCATACATTTCATTCAAAAATGCTTCCATATTTTTTGCGGTCCATTGCTTTGATTTTCTTATACAATGCTCTATCCAAAAACTTCTTTCTGTGCCACAATATTATCCTCCATACTTTATTCATAATTAATTGTGCTATTCCAATATCATTTTCTCACAATTAATATCATATCATAAACAAAATATAAAATCAACAATTTACACATATTCTCTACTTTTCGCTTTTGATATAAGCATTTCAGTTAAATTTTTTATAACCCGACAAAACTCATTTCATTGAAAAATAGGTGCAACATTACACCTATTTTTCAATATCGTATATTAATCCTCTGTCTTTAATTCTATTTATAATCAGCTCCAGTACCACCAAAGTAAATGTGGTCGGAATATCAAAGTCAGCACCATTATATAAAACCATACCGACATTCCTATTTTCAAATACAGACCTATCGGAACGTCATCGCACTGCACTTTATTTTTAGCAATCAGCCATACTCTATACTCGTGTATGTATTTTTTTACATCTAATATAAAATTCATAACCGCCAACAAAAAAATAATATCTTATAAAACATAATTTTTCCTCCCTATATAATCTTAATAATCTTTTTTTCTATGTTCTTATCTTCTGTTTTTCATAATATCAACTGCAATATCATCTTTGCAAAGTTCGCTTGTTCTGTAAATTTTCTTTGCAAACTTTTCAAGTGAAAAACGACATATTTTCCCCTTCATCAAGAAGAATACCTGTAATGCTGAATTTATGCTTGACTGCATTTCCCTTAACATACTTTTCGCATTCATCGGAAAGATTGCATATACCGTCAGTTATAAACACAATATCGGCATTATTCCACTTTTCATCTTGTATTAAGCTTATTGCTTTTTGATTGGTTTTTCAAAATCAGTCGAACCTTTAAGGAATGTTTCAGATGCCTCCATCATTCGTTTTTGCATATCCGAATCGTCTGCACGAAATATATCCGTTTTTATTTTATCTGAGAAATGTATAAGTGCAAAATTACGCTTATTTTCGTGACATATATGTAAAAGTACCATTGCCACAGCCATTCCCCACGCTTGATTCACTCCGTAGGTTGAGCTTGACTCATCAAGGCATACAATTATATCACCTTTGCCTTCGCATATAGGCTCACGTCGGCGATACTGTTTCAGTCGCTTATTTTGATACTTACGAATAAAAACAGGTATAAGCTTTCTGTCAGACAATAGCGATAATTCCGAAGTCAGTGCCTTTGATATGTTATTACCCATTGTAATATCATACTTTTTCACCACGTCCAAACACATATCCGTTTTTATTTTTACCGAAATATGTGTCTTTGTATTTACCAAGAAATTTAGCAACATACATTAACTTTTCGGATTTTGATACACGTTCAATAAGTTTCTTATTAACCTCGTTTTTTAGGCATATTGTCATTGTAATTTCCCCAACTTAAAATTACAAACTTTACTGTTTTCAGCACTGTCAACAGCTTTTTGACAATGCCACTGCAACAGCCTCTTGTATTTTCCTGCGATTCATATTTGCTGCTCTGTCAGCTTGTTTTCAAGATAAGAATATTGCTCACGCTTACTTTCCAGTTTATTTGCAATACTGACTGTCTTTTTCTCAGATACCGATTGCGATTGCAGTTTCTGTTTCAACTCAGCAAGAAGTTCGGAACATTGTTCTGCCATTTGCTCCATAGTATTTATCCTGTCTTCACCGCCTGATAATGATTTTTACCATATCTTTAAGATTCGGCATAAGTTCTCTCATGAATACTATCGTTGCCTCTAATGCTGGGATTTCATATCCCTCACATACAGATTTTTTCGCAGCATATTCTTCTTGCGTCATGAGCTTAGTCAATATGACCTTATTTTACTTTCTTAGCCGCAGGGCTTAAATCCTTGTCATCAAGCATTTTAGGTGTAATCGTATAAAATGCTTGAAATACGTCATTTATTAACTGCTTAATTGATGAAAGAATTGGTCTGCCTTCTTCTTCAAACTGCTTTATCTCCGGCGTTTTATTTCTTATATCTCGAAAAATCTCACGTTCCAAACGTGTAGATTTCAACACTCTATCAGAATATCCTATATCTTTGGTTTCTGATAAAATATCCGAATTTAATATATCTCTTATTGATTTAAAACTCATAATTTTTTCTCCCTTACACCAATTCCGATAAATTCACACCGATGAATTTTGCATTTCGTTCACAATCTACGATTTGAGTATAACGCTCGATAAATTTCTACAACGCTACCGACAGATTATCCACACGCTCTGCTACATCTTCAATCTGCTTTGTTTCTTCATTCCATCTGCTGCATATATAAATTTCATTACCATCAGCGTCAGTTTCAATATCTCCGTTCAAATGATAAAATCTATTCAATCCCATTCTTTTGTTCAATTCATCATCATATATCAATCCATATACTACTTTTTATTTCTTTTTTCATAATACTTTAATTTCCTTTCATTAAAATTGCAAAAAAGGAGAAGTTTCAACTTCCCCTTTTTCTGCTTAATTGTTATTTAAAACGGCCATTCTTGGTCATTACCAAAACCACCAAAGTTATCATCAAATCCTCCGGCATTGTTGAAATCATCATCTGAGAATACATCCGGCATACTTTGTGGCTCATTCTTTGTCGAACGAGGTGCTGTACTGGTCTGTCCGTCCTGCTTTGATACAGAATCGGCAAAGCCGACATCTCGTGCCACAATCTCAAAGCCGTAATGCTTTACTCCGTCTTTTTCCCATTCCGTAGTCTGCAATCTGCCCGATACATACACTTGTTTTCCTTTTCTTGGAAGTTACGTCCGATAAAATCAGCCGTTCCTCTCCATGCAACAACGGGTATAAAATCTGCCTGCGGTTTGCTATCTCCATACTTCGGTCTGTTTACAGCAAGTATAAATCTAACTACTGAATTCTGATCTTTGCCTACTAATTTAATTTCAGGGTCTTTGGTTAGTCTGCCTATTAATGCAATTTGATTTAACATATTTTCTTCTCCTTTTCATCGTACATCTTTAATATTTTGTTATAAATTTCAACGCTGTTATTGTTCGTTTCTTCAATCAAGCGTAACACTGCCGCACTCTGTTTTTTTCCATATTCATTGCTCAGCACGGCTCGTTGCTCGCAACATTGCTTATACAAATCCAATAGCAGCGGAAATACCATTTTACTATCCTGCTTGTCATAATAAGATAAATCCATACTTTCATCTCCAAAACTATATCTGTTGAGCATATGTTTCACTAAGCGGAACAATCGTAAAATTCTTCTTTTCGTACACTTTTTTTTTCACTTATGCTTTCAAGCTGCGTACAAGCGTCTTCAATCTTATTTCTGTCATCCTCAGATGCACATTCAATATTCTGTAAATCCGCATAAACCCTTATAAGTTCATTACGCACCTTTCCAAAAAGCACGATTATTCTCACTGTTTGCCATAAAGTCTTCAAATGCCTCATCAGCCATTGCAATCAAATCATCAATACGTTTTTTATCGGATTATCGCATATTTCTTTCAACACATCGGATATTGTTTCGATTTCAGAAGGTGTTGTCCAAAAATAGTTTTTAAGAATCATTAAATCCTCAACCGATACCGTATCACTTTCTCTGATATATGCTGCCGCCTGAACAATAGGTGTATAATTAAAAAAGTTACGGTCTGAAATATGTATATCTTTTTCTTCTCAACGCACATAAAATATCATCCATAATTTCATTTATACTGTTAGGCACTTTGACAAGCTTAACTTCATTCTGCATTGCATAAAGTTCATTTAATGTAATCATTGTATTATTACTCTTTAATGCAGATTGTTGTTTTTGTTTCAATATAGCTTGACGATTCTCCTTTTTCTTTTACATACTCCGTTACTATTTTCAAGTCAAAACGGTCATAAAAGAGGTTTTAAAATTTCATTTTCTGGTTCAGAAAAATCGGGAATTTCGTTACTTGCCGCAAAGAATGAGATTGTAGGTATTTTCATCGTCTGTCCTTCATTTGTATATACCCTTTCATTTAAGGCTGTAAGCAATGAATTTAAAATCCCATCATTACTCTTGAATATCTCGTCAAGGAAGACTATATGACTATCCGGTATTTTACCTGTTGTAATGACCTTCGGTTCAATCTCTTTAATTGCACAAATAATTTCTTTTATATCTCCAAGTTCTTTAACAAGTCGCTGAGCTTTTTCAAGACTTTCCGTTTTTCCGTCTATCTCATACTGTGCATATGCTTTCTTAACTTCATTAAGCTTGACACTGTATGAAACATCTTTTGAAAGTTCGTTCGACGGCATATTACCGGAATTATACTTGATAAATCCAATCTACCGAACAGTTGCTCCTCATCGGTTTGTTTTGACATAATTCGTTCAAACTGTTTTGCATCGGTTATATGCTTACGGAAACCATTTATACAGTATGATTTCGCTTGACCTGTGTCACCAAGTATAAAGATGTTTTTACTTGCCAACAATGCAATCGCAATACAATGTATCATCTCATCACGTTCTGCCGCCTCTGCTGCCACTTCGCTCATTACCGCTTTAATTTTACTGTTATTCATTTATTTTTCCTCCTCTGTTTTTATGCCGCTTTCTTTGTTTTTTAGATTTACGTTTTACACTTCGTTTTTTACTGTTTGTAAGCATATATTCACTTACCGGATTGGACGCATATAAAATCCCTCGCTTTGTCATATAGACATCAACATCTCCTCTGATTAATTTCAACATATCACTGAAATATTTTGCGTTATAGTAAAACTCACCACTAATCATATTTACACTCTCAATCGGAACATTCAGCGTACTTTCAGCTTCCGTACTCTCTATTGATAATTGCAGATTGTTATTTTTAAACTTCAGCAATACCGGAGCAGTATCTTCACTGACGTTAGTAATCATCGAAACAGTTTCAGCCATCGTTTTCATATCATTCGCCTTTATTTTAGCTACCAACATTTTATCAGGCATATTTAAAAAGTCTGTCAATATTCATAAACGGTTCTGAAATTATGCGTGTAGAAAATAACATATCAGATTTTATAAATACGAGCGTGTTAGCGTTCAAACCAAATTCAAGAAGGTCCTTATCTTCCACTGCATTTGCCAAATAAAAAAACGACTGTTTGGGAACTGTAACCGACATTTTACCGCCGCAATTACATTTAATTTCCGTAACAGCCATTCTGAACGCATCGCAGGCTGATGCTCGCACAGTATCAGAATATATTTCAAGATGAATTCCCATCAGTGACGGTCTTTTTATATCAGTACCTACCGCCGCAGAGTTTTTGAATACAAACTGCATATTCCTTTGATTTTTAATAAATCATCAGGATATGGGATATTGATTTTCGGATAATTTCTTGCACTGAGTACAGGAACATCAAATCGACATCTTTCACTTGTTATACCGAGCAATTTTTTCGTTATGCTCCAATATAATATCTTCACCACCAAGACGGTCAACTATGCCAAGAAACATTCGAGCGGCAACAACAAAGCTTCCGCCCTCCTCAATACTTGCATTAAATTTACGCTGTATTGTAGTTTCAAGATTTGACACCGTTATATACACAACACCTTCATCTTCATTGCATTCAATCATAAATCCCATAAGTTCCATTATGGAATTACTTTGCGGTACAACTCTTACCATAGATTTTAAATAGCTAAGTAAGATTTTCTGTTCATCCTTGCTCTCATAATTTTATTTTCCTTTCTTCAACTCGCAATCAAATCAAATAATGAAATTTGGTCAGGGATTATCATATTCAACCTTTTTGTTTTTTGTTACTTGAAAATGCGGCTATGGCACTGATTTCAACCGTTTTGTGTGTCTTAACCATAGGTCTGTCAACAACTGTTTCAGACTTAACATCATCAGCCGTATTTTCTTCTGTTCTTTGATGAATTATCGCCATTTTCTTAAATGCCGCAGACAAATCATCAACCTCTGATTTTATACCCATTGTAAGTTCCTTTGCCAAAAAGTGTCGTCATATCTTGACATTCACTCATTGCAGCCAAGCCTTCGTCGGACAAGTTACCCTCAATTATTGTGGCGACAGTCAATTTTGATGCCATCAGCTTTAATGCACGCTCCTGCATAACGCCCTTTATAATACAACATATATACATTTACGCGAGGTGCTGTCTGATTTATTCTCCACGAACGACGTGAGCTTTGTCTAAACGTAAACAGATTATATCCGATATTGTAATATATCACATTTGTAAATGCATTCAAATCAATCCCGTTTCAACCAAAGACGGATTTGTAATAATGACATTTACGCCTTCTTTTACTTTATCTTCAACCCACTTTTCACGTTTATCCGGCGGAACATTAACACGCAAAATTTCAGTCCTATATCCTTTTTCTGATAATAACTTCATTAACTTATCCTGCGTATCAATCTTAACCCAATTAGTATATATCAAAAAACACGTTCATTATTTTTTAACTTTCGACTCCACAATGTCAAGCACTGCTAAATCCTTATCGCTTAAATCATCCGGTGTTGCAGTATCTTTTGGTACTATGATAGGCTCAAGTTCTTTACTCAATGGATTTATAATAGGATCATTACCGTATGGTTGGTCGGGATATATTGACGCTAATTGAAGATATTTCGACATTAATTTTCCTTGCAACTTTTTATCATTACGCATGACTTCTATAAGCGTATTTTCTATACGTTTATATTCTTCCATAACCGTAGGATGTAACGATAACTCAATCGGTATTTCCTCATAATCCGGCAATTCCTTACCCATGTCATTAAGAGATAAGAATACCGCCGATTCAATAAGAAACCTTGAATAGACAATAGGTGATACTCCCGGCAGCTGCCGGTCTCGAAGTTTACGTTTCTTACATCTGCTATTGTTGTTATACTCACTGTCAGTACATTCAAAAATTTCTTCGGTAACTCCATATTCGTCATTAAAAGCTCCCGGATTGTTATATGCCTTATTATCCTCAATCATAAGGTTAGGTGCAATTCGATATAGAAGATAAAAAATACCGCTTGAATATCCGTTTACAAGTGTTGCCGTCATACCGATTACTTTCTTACTGCAACCGACAAGATTAGCCATAGCATTACCTTGACCGCTTTCGCCCTTATACTGATGTAATTCATCACATATTGTGCCGTCAACCTTTATATGACCTGCTATATATTCGCTTAACGAATATCGCCTATATCCACCAATCGCAGTAAATATCATTGTCGGATTATCTATTACAGCCTGTATCTTTTCCGCAATTTTATTTGTTTTGCCGTTTCCTTGATGCTCCAATGCTTTATCACGGTATATATATCCGTAATTACCTATCTTAACCCACTTATTATGATACAACGAATAATCATCAGGATTATATGCTGTCCATAGGTTAGCACCGCAATGTCGGCATTTATGATTTTTGTCTGTTTCTTTCATAAAAAAAGAATTGATCTGCATTCACTAAATATTTTCCGCAATCATCCGATATTTCCATTTCTACTACATTGCCGCAATCTGGACATATATAACCCCTTTTATGTATTGAATATGATACCGCAGGACGTTTCATATACCCATCTCTTGCACGTTCCTTTGACAGAATAGCATATACCGTCATATTGTTTTCTTCGTAATCCTTATATATCGCATTTAATTCGGTGATATTATGGACAACCGTCGATTTTGTGTTGGGTAATGTTTCATAAATTTCACGCACCCATTTTTTTTTTGTGACATGAGATGGTGAAAGTACCACATTAAAGCTCTTTTTCTGTTCTGATACGCTGCCAATGCTGCCGAGCCGATTTTGGTTTTGCCACTACCGCATTCCGCTATTATCATAGCCACTTTTGCCTTTTCAAGCCGACGTTTGACTGATTCGGCAACTGCAAGTTGCGCCGGATATAATTCATATCCCGTATGACTTTTCAGATACTTATTTATATCTTTCAGCATAGGACATATATCCTCTTTTGTCGGATCATATAACGGCAAAAACGAATCTTTAATACGTTCCGCAATTACTGTACCGTACTCATTCAAATACTGTGATACCGAATTTATGTTCTTAAAATTATTTTTTGATAAATCTGCACTCGGTATTGATATTTTACCTTGAGCAAGACCTTGATTTACAATATCAATAACGTCTTGTTCATCATTTCGCATATATAGCATATACGCATCAAAATTTTTGTTCTATTGATAACACCTCAAGCGGTATAAGGATTCTCCTTTCAATAAATGCGTCTATGATAAAATCCTTAAATTCAGAAATAAGCGGCACTGAAATCTTTTGGTCTATTTCATCGAATAGTGCCTGCCTGTCATTTTGTCTGCAAAAAATATATTTCCTTTGTTTTATATTCTCCTTTCCGTTTTGCTCACCTTCTGATACATTGTTCTTTTCGTCATCTAACATAATCATCATTGATTCGGCATAAACACCGTCGTGTGATAATTTTTTCGATAACGCTTTCTCTCGGAATAAATGACGATTCTGTTCTGCTCAATTTCAGTTTCAACCGAAATTCCACCGTATATTGCGTCACTCATACCTCTCACTTGTTCCGGATAACCTCCGAACCGAACAGCCGTCAAAATACGCTTGTTATTTTCACGCAGATACACTATCGTATCAGCATAACATTTAAGCGATATTCCGTTATCTGCATCACGATAGCTTATCGGTACTAATTGAGGTAGTTTCCTCATTTTTCTTTTCCTCCTTCTTTAAATTTTTTGTATGAAAAAAACACAATTCTACGCAAATAGCATATCATTGTGTTTTGTTTCCTAATATTAATTTTTAATTCGTAGTATATAAAGGTTAAAGACGCACTACCCCTACGGATAGGACTTTCATAACCACTTAACTACAACCATTTTAACTACAACCGTTTATGATTATATTGTATATTGAAGAATCTACCTTTTCAAGACCAAGTGCAAAAAAAAATAAATTAGTTTATAGTTTTAAATATAATTTATATATTTCCTCAATCATTAATACGATATTCGCATACTATAAAAATATGCGAATATTATTTTACCACACACTTCACCAATATAGCCAAAGCTATTAATATAATAGGCAAATAAAAAGGCCATAATGTTTTAGTAAACATTATTCTTATTATAGAAGGTTCTTTCTTTGATGTCCCATCTTCATTTAATAACCACATTTCCTTTTTATATGGATTTAGATCATAACAAAAATCAAAGGTTTCTTTCCTTTTTTTTTATAACACAGTCATATTTCCATCTATATAATTTTTCTGTTCTAAGATAAAAAGCATCCAAAATCCAAAATACTCCTGTCAGTCCAATAATTATCATGCAAACAAATTTAATGTCAACGTTTTCAGACAATAGTGCTATAATTGCGATTATCAACGCTATTAACCAACCTTTAACACTAAAAAGAATTCTGTCCCATTCTCGTAATGCAATTTTGTATCAAATCTATTTCCTTTTCTAAAATCTTTTCATTATTCATAAAATTTTTTCCTCATTCTTCGTAATTCTATATAGAGTATCTAATGCATGTTCTTCTGAATTCTTATTTCTTTTCCAGTCCAAAAATATAGAACTATCAACCTCTCTAAAATTTTCCATTTCTATCTGATGCGTAATTAATACACTTTCATTCAATTTTGATGCATGTTCAAGACTTCGTTTTTCATAACCGTATCTTTCTGGTATTTTTTTTCTCAAAGTATTTGCCATAACAATTTCACTATATATCCATGGAGATATAGTTTGATCTGGCTTTCCTATTTTATCTAGTGGTATTACAGAATTTTCTGTGTTAATAAACCATAAACATTCTGTTTTATCAAGCATATGATTTAATGCGGAATTTAACATCAAATATAAATGACTTGCAAAGTAATTTGCTTTTACGATAACCATAAGTTTGATGTTTATACTCGCGTTTAATAATATTATATCTATTGTTAAGCTCATCTAAATATTCTTCTACATAATCCCAAACACAAGAGTCCACAAATACCGTTAATCCCATTTCTTTATATAACCATTCTGAAATCGCAATAGCTAAATTTTTTATCTATATGAGAATGGGAAATAAACACATCTGCTTCTATTTCTTTAAACAAAATTTTTTCTAATTTGTTTCCGTCAATATAATTTTTTTTTGATAGTTTATACAAGAATCCAATTTTTCCTTTATTTTTTTTCTTATATTCAGTAAAGTTATTCTCCTGACCACATTCATAATAATTACCAATAATATCTTTATCATCGGTAACATCTACTTTAAATTTCATGTACATAATAATCATTTGTATTATATATAATCAAATATATATCAATACTCTCCCTTCCCCTGAAAAAATCTGTGATATACACAATATAGACCTTTTGTAGCAATCTATATCTTTAAATATTCACTTTGTTTTTGTTCTATAGTTAATATAAATAACCGGCGTATAGCCTGCCAGTCTAACCTCCTTCTTCCATTGATCAATTCGATTTTTTAGCATTAACATATCTAGAGAAGTCAAATCCACCTTATCACCATGTATAGTCAAATGTTTCTTTTTTTCTAATATAAACCATAAACCAACACGTGAAATCGGAGGCATATCCGTAATTTCTTTTATGTTTATATTTTTTTAGTGCTGTTATAGATTGATCAATTGCATAACATAAATCACCAGAAGATTTACCAATTTTTACAGCAAACATTGTTTTACTTTCTATTTCATACAAATCCATTTTTTCAAAACCGGAACTTGTATCTTTCCTATCATAACATTTGAAATTTCCATCTTCTTCTCTTATTGAATTATAACATCGTTCGGCATAATATTTTTTTCTTTAACTTGTCTTTTATGTAATCCTCTGATTTGCCTTCATATTCTTCATCGTTTTTTCGACTTCATATTTATCATTTATAAAGCGATTATGTATTAAATCATTAAAGTCAAATTTAGCATTATAAATTGCATCAATTTCACTAATAGAATCATTAAGATATGTTAAATAATCGTGATTAAACATATACCATTTTGTTTTTGTATAAATACACTTGTACTCCTCATCTGTGTACTCAATAACATTTTTAATGGTAATTGGACCACTGAATCTCCATCCTTGTAAAGCCTAATTTTAATTTTTGTTTACTTTTTCTATGGAATTTATATTGTTTTCTATACAAAATGATTTTATTACATCCATAGATAAATTATCATATTTTTTAGATGCATTTTTATAATATATTAGTTCAAATTCATTATCATTTCCGTTAAATACTTGAAGCTCCTATTATATCTATTTCAGGAACCGACAGCAAATTACATTTACTATCACCTAATACGTTTGATTGTATCGCTTTATTAAGACTTTCATTAAGTTTTTTTATTGATTCTTCGTTTTTAACCTCCTTAAACAACGGAATTTTGTATTTTACATCATTGTCTGAAATTTCTAAAATTTTTTTCAACATATAAAATAATATTAATAATCCCATCAATATTTGCCTTGTCAGTATTAAATCGAATAGAGTTACCTATTTCTAAAGCAGGTTTAAATAAATCAAAATTCTCATCAAGTTTTGCATTTACCTTTAATTTAGCAAACGATTCACCACTATTGAAATCAAATTCATTATAATCAACATATGTATTAATCATTTTGCTACGTTTTGAATTAGGCGATGTTAAAGTGGTCGTTTTAATATTAGTATATTCCATACGAGCCGCAAACTTAAAGCCAAAATCTCTATCACAATACTTATCGACTTTAAAAATGAACTACCGAATGTAGCCGCATATATATCTTCTCTTTCATCACATACCTTTTCTATAAATAAAATAGCCCTTGGTGATTTGTATACATAAAGTGGAGATTCATCAAATTCATTCAACAACCAATTCCAAGATATTTCATCATTACTTTTCTTTGCTTCGCATAAATATAAAAGTAAACTTAAATTCACACGTGTCTTTATCAATCTTTTTATTTGGTTTTGCCAAATAGTTACTACTTTTTAAATCATCAAGAAAATCATCTACTTTATTAAAATTCATTTTATATAAATTTATGCATGCCATATTATTTTATCCTTTCTATAATATAAGTGACTTAATTTCATTTTAGTAAATATAATTATTGTACTTAAATAGGTTACTTTTTGTACATCAAAGTTTATTATGTTTATATAATATTTTAAAATATTCAGAGTAATATCAACTAACTTTCTCTAATGCTTCCATTCTCAAAAAACTGAAATCAGCATGTTTTATTAAAG
>VOFC01001398.1_pt1 | contig 26001 bp, 29 predicted proteins | sample 5384161 | NCBI WGS metagenome assembly VOFC01 (sample SAMN12384722, study PRJNA508395) | human gut metagenome | isolation source: healthy gut B | host: Homo sapiens | reverse complement strand
TCCTTCGCCTTCGGCTCAGGACTTCATCATCACGGGTCTGACTTTAAAGCTGGTGGCGTCGGGCGAGGTTACGATCGACATCAACAACGGCGAGAAGGTCATCACGACGGAGAGCGGCTCGACGCTTCTGTCGACGCTGGCCAACAACAAGGTATTCCTTCCGTCGGCATGCGGCGGCGGCGGTTCGTGCGGCATGTGCAAATGTCAGGTGCTCGAAGGCGGCGGCGATCTGCTGCCCACCGAAACCGGATTCATTACGCGCAAGCTGGCCAAGGACCACTGGCGTCTGGGCTGTCAGGTCAAGGTGAAGGAAAACCTCAGAGATCAAGGTGCCCGAATCCGTGCTCGGTGTCAAGAAGTGGGAGTGCACGGTCGTTTCGAACCGCAATATCTCGACCTTCCTCAAGGAGTTTGTCGTGAAGCTTCCCGAGGGTGAGCAGCTGAAGTTCCGCAGCGGCGGCTACATCCAGATCGACATCCCGAAAGTACGATGCCATCAAGTTCTCCGGACATGGACGTGGACGAGAGTTCCGCGCCGACTGGGACAAGATGAAGATGTGGGATCTGGTGACGACGAACCCCGAGCCGACGTTCCGCGCCTACTCGATGGCGAACCACCCGGCCGAAGGGAACATCATCATGCTGAACATCCGTATTGCCACGCCGCCGCCTTCGACCGGGCCACGGGCTCGTTCATGAAGGTGAACCCGGGTATCTGCTCGTCGTACATCTTCTCGCGCAAACCGGGCGACAAGGTGACGATTTCGGGACCTTACGGGGAGTTCTTCCTGCCGGACAACCTGCCCGACACGCAGGAGCTGATCTTCATCGGCGGCGGTGCGGGTATGGCGCCGATGCGCAGCCACATCATGCACCTGTTCAAGACCGAGAAGACGAAGCGTCCGGTCTCGTTCTGGTACGGTGCGCGCGCCATGAAGGAAGCCCCTACCTGCACGAGTTCCACGAGATCGAGGAGGAGTTCCCGAACTTCAAGTTCCACCTGGCGCTCGACCGTCCCGATCCCGAGGCCGATGCCGCCGGGGTTCCCTATACGCCGGGCTTCGTGCACAATGTCCTCTATGAGAACTATCTGAAGAACCATCAGGCTCCCGAGGACTGCATCTACCTCATGTGCGGCCCCCCCGATGATGATCGCCTCGGTCGTCAAGATGCTCGATTCGCTGGGCGTACCTCCCGAGAACATTCTCTACGACAACTTCGGCAGTTAGTCGAGGTCTCTGACTAAAAGCCGGGGTTCGGAACAATCCGAACCCCCGGCTTTTTGCTGCCCGGGCGGATGTGATCAGAGCAGTTTGCCGGTCAGGAAGAGCGCTGCTACCGAGAAGTAGATTACGAGTCCCGTAACGTCGGCAAGCGTGGCCACGAAGGGTGCCGAGGCGGTTGCCGGGTCGAGCCCGATGCGTTTGAGCAGCAGGGGAATCATCGCTCCGGCGAGTGTTCCCCCACAGCACGATGAAGAGCAGCGAGACGGCGACGCTCACTCCGACCCATCCCCAGAACGGGCCGTAGTCGTAGAGCCCCGTGGCCTGCCAGATGACGATGCGGATAAAACCGATCGCCCCCAGAATGGCACCCAGCAGCAGTCCCGAGAGCAGCTCCTTGCGCAGGACATATCCGATATTGCGCATCGAGAGTTCGCCGAGGGCCAGGGCCCGGATGATGAGGCTGGCGGCCTGCGATCCCGAGTTGCCGCCGCTGGAGATGACCAGCGGCACGAAGAGCGCCAGGACAACGGCCCGGGCGATTTCGTCGTCGAAGTGCCCCATGGCCGAGGCCGTGAGCATCTCGCTCAGAAAGAGCACGACGAGCCATCCGGCCCGCTTCCGCACAAGCGAGAACAGCGGGGTGCGCGTGTAGGAGAGTTCGAGCTCCTCCGCCCCGCCGAACTTCTGAAAGTCCTCGGTGGCCTCCTCGCGTTCGATTCGGAGGATCTCTTCGGATGAAACGACCCCGAGCAGCGTTCCGGCCGAGTCGGTTACGGGAAGCGATGCGGGACCTTCGCTGCGGAAACGCGCGGCGACGGCCTCCCGCTCCTCGTCGGCGCGGAGCACCGTGCAGCAGAGGGCTCCGATCCGGGAGATCGGCTCCCGGGCGCGGCGAGCAGCAGGTCGCGGATGCCGATCGTGCGAAGCAGCCTCCAGTCCCCGTCCACGACATAGAGCCAGTCGAACCGCTCCGTCCCGGCTCCGTAGCGTCGGATCTGCTCGAACGCCTCCTCGGTCGTGAATTCGGGCCGCAGGGCGATGAATCCCGTGCGGATCATCCCTCCGATGCATGTTTCGAATATCCCAGATAACGGAACAGCGCCTCCCGGTCCGTTGCGGAGAGCCGCTCCAGAAGATGTCGCACGATGCATCCGGGCAGCTCTTCGAGCCGCAGGTCGTCGTCCGCCTCCGGTGCCGGCAGGTAAACTCCGGCGCGGATCTGCGTGCAGAGCATCGTGATGAATGATTCCCGGGCGTCGCCCTGCAGCGATTCGACGACCGCTGCAGCCGATGCCGTCGGCAGCAGCCTGAAGAGCAGGGCGCGTTGGGGAATTCGGATGTCGGTGATGATTTCGGCCGCCTGATGCGGGTCGAGTGCGGCCATTACCTGCCCGAGCCGCTTCCAGTCGCGTGTGTCGAGCAGGAGTTGCAGGTGCCTTTCGAGTGCTTCCATGGCATTGATCTCCTTTTAGTCCGCAAGGAGACCGTTGCCGGATCCCTACGGATTCGTGAATAATTCGGTGAATGCGCAAGTACGATCCGGGCCTTCGTCCATGATGTCTCGGTTTTATCGGGTGAATATTCGGTTCCGGCGTCCGTCCTGGCGAACGCCGCCCCAAAGATAGCGGGTTCGGGTTGAAGAAAGAGCTGTTGCCGGCCGAAATCCGCTCTTTTGTCTGTCATTTTCCGCCCGAAGGCCACTTTTTGCCCGTCGGACAGCAGCCCTCGGACCCGGTCCGGTTTGCAAATGCCGGGTAAAACCGCCCGAAGGTTCATGATTTCCGGAATTTTTCGCTATATTTGTTCGGCAGCCGCCCGCGTGCAGGGGTTCCGGTGCGCGGTTGTGGCCGCCGCAAAGCGGCATATACCGTTCTTTCAATATTAACCCTAAAAACCGTATCTACCGAAATGAACACTCCTCCTATTTTCTGGCTGGTGCCTGCGGCCTCTGTCGTGGCGCTGGCCGTGGCGTGGATTTTTATTCGCTCATGAAGCGGGAAGACGAGGGCACGGAACGCATGTGCGAGATTGCAGCCCATGTCCGAAAAGGAGCCATGGCCTACCTAAAACAGCAGTACAAGGTCGTGCTGGTGGTCTTCATCCTGCTGGCGCTCTTCTTCGCCTACCTGGCCTACGGCGCGGGGGTGCAGAACCCTTGGGTGCCCTTCGCTTTCCTTACGGGTGGTCTCTTCTCTGGTTTGGCTGGTTTCTTTGGCATGAAGACCGCCACCTATGCCTCTGGTCGTACGGCCAATGCCGCCCGGCAGTCGCTTGACTGCGGACTGAAGGTCGCTTTCCGCAGCGGTGCCGTGATGGGACTGGTGGTAGTAGGCCTCGGTCTGCTCGACATCTCTTTCTGGTATCTGATACTGAACCACTTCACCGATGTCGCCGGCCCGCAGAAGCTCGTCGTCATCACCACGACGATGCTGACCTTCGGCATGGGAGCCTCGACGCAGGCGCTCTTTGCCCGTGTCGGCGGCGGTATCTATACGAAGGCTGCGGATGGGGCGCCGATCTGGTGGGCAAGGTCGAGGCCGGCATTCCGGAGGACGACCCGCGCAACCCGGCCACGATTGCCGACAACGTGGGCGACAACGTGGGCGACGTGGCCGGTATGGGGGCCGACCTGTACGAAAGCTACTGCGGTTCGGTGCTGGCCACCGCGGCCCCTCGGCGCCGCCGCCTTCTCGACGGCCGGCAGCGAGGCTCTGCAGCCAAGGCCGTGCTGGCTCCGATGCTGATTGCCGCCGTGGGTATTCTCCTTTCGATTATCGGTATCTTCCTCGTGCGGACGAAGGAGGGCGCCTCGATGCGCGAGCTGCCCGCTCGCTCGGCGTGGGCGTCAATTTCAGCTCGGCGCTGATTGCCGTGGCTACGTTCGGCATCCTCTACCTGCTGGGTATCGAGAACTGGATCGGACTGTCGTGCTCGGTCATCACGGGTCTTGTGGCCGGCATCGTGATCGGTCAGGCTACCGAGTACTATACGTCGCACTCCTACAAGCCGACGCAGAAGATCGCCTCGAGTTCGAAGACGGGCCCCGCCACGGTCATTATCGCCGGCGTCGGGTCGGGCATGATCTCGACGGCCATCCCCGTCGTAACGATCGGCGTGGCGATCATCCTGGCGTACCTCTGCGCGATCGGGTTTGACATCCACCACATGATGACGCCGCACAACCTTTCGCAGGGTCTCTACGGCATCGGTATCGCGGCGGTGGGCATGCTCTCCACTCTGGGAATCACGCTGGCCACGGATGCTTACGGCCCCATCGCCGACAATGCTGGCGGCAACGCAGAGATGAGCGGCCTGGGTCCGGAGGTCCGCAAGCGTACCGATGCCCTCGACGCACTGGGCAACACGACAGCAGCCACGGGCAAAGGCTTTGCCATTGGTTCGGCAGCCCTGACGGCGCTGGCTCTGCTGGCTTCCTATGTCGAGGAGATCCGCATCGGCCTGCTTCACAACGGAGTTGCCGAGTTGACGCTTTCCGACGGAACGACGCGGCTGGTTGAAAATGCCTCGATGCTCGACTTCATGTCCTATTACAACGTTTCGCTAATGAATCCCACGGTGCTCATCGGTGTCTTTATCGGCGCGATGATGTCGTTCCTCTTCTGCGGTCTGACGATGAATGCCGTGGGCCGTGCCGCCGAGAGCATGGTCGAGGAGGTGCGCCGCCAGTTCCGCGAGATCAAGGGCATCCTCACGGGCGAGGGTACGCCCGACTATGCGCGCTGTGTCGAGATCTCGACACGCGGTGCGCAGCGTGAGATGCTCTTCCCGAGCCTGCTGGCCATCGCCGCTCCGGTCGTTGTCGGACTGGTCTTCGGGGTGGCGGGCGTAATGGGTCTTCTGGTCGGCAGATTGAGTTCCGGCTTCGTGCTGGCGGTCTTCATGGCCAACGCGGGCGGTGCGTGGACAACGCCAAGAAGATGGTCGAGGAGGGCCACTTCGGCGGCAAGGGCCCGAGTGCCACAAGGCTACGGTCGTGGGCGATACGGTAGGCGATCCCTTCAAGGATACCCGGGCCCGTCGCTCAACATCCTCATCAAGCTCATGTCAATGGTTGCCATCGTCATGGCCGGTCTTACCGTGGCCTGCCACCTCTTTTTAAACAGGCAACCGGGGCGTCAGGCCCCGGCATACGTTCGGTCCGGAGGCAAAACCCTCCGGACCGGCTGTTTTTTCCTCCCGTGATGCCGCAGCCGGCTTAAAGACGGCCCCGGATTTGCTTCTGCCGTCGTTTTGTCGTATCTTTGTGAGCGTATGAAAACATCGTTTTCGATCTGGGCGGCGTACTTTTCGCCCGGGACAGGCACAAGTGCAGTCCCCAAATCCTGAATTTTTCAGTTTCTCCGTGCCCCGCGGATGCCCCTTTTCTGGGAGGAGTACGACCGGGGCACCTCGACTTTCGACGAGGTCGTCGATGAGTTGTGCCGCCTGACGGGCCGTCCGCGTGAGGTCTGCGTCGGCGTGATGCGCGAGGCGATCAACCTGCAGGAGCCCGTTGCGGCTACCGAATGCCTTGTCGGCGAACTGAAGGCGGCCGGCTACCGGCTCTATGTGCTGTCGAACATGTCGCGCGAGTTTATCGACTACCTGCGCCGCTTCCCCGTTTACGCCCTCTTCGACGGTGAGGTGGTCTCGTGCGAGGAGCTTGTGGTGAAGCCCGAGCGCCGCATCTACGAGATCCTGCTCGAACGTTATGCCCTGCAGCCTGCCGAGACGCTCTTTATCGACGACAGGGATGCCAACATCCTGGCAGCCCGTGCGCTTGGTATCAACGGCTTCCGTTTCGACCCGCATGATGCCGGGACGTCGTGCGACGCGTTGCGCCGGCTGCTGCTCTGACGCGCGTGCCGCTCCGCGGAGCCGTCCGGCGCTTTGCGGCGGAGATGCTCCTGCCGTATGCTCCGAATGGACCGTTTACACCTGTTTTTAAGTGAGAAATCGTTTTTTGCAGATTTTTCACGAAAAAGTTGCATATTCGTGAGGGTTTATTACCTTTGTTATTCGAATAACCATAAACCGGAATAGGAACCTAAAAGTCTTATCACAATGGCGAGAAATCTCAAAAATCAGAGACCTTACGTTGCGTGACGGCCAGCAGTCGTCCTTCGCGACGCGTATGAATCAGGCGCAGATCGATCGCTGCCTGCCGTTCTACAAGGATGCGAATTTCTATGCGATGGAGGTGTGGGGCGGTGCCGTGCCCGATTCCGTGATGCGCTACCTGAACGAGAACCCCTGACGCGCCTCGAGACGATCCATAAGGCCGTCGGCAACGTGTCGAAACTCACGGCGCTCTCGCGCGGCCGCAACCCAGTTCGGATACTCGCCCTATACGGACGAGATCATCGACGGCTTCTGCCGCAATGCGATCCAGAGCGGTCTGGGCATCATGCGTATCTTCGATGCCTTGAACGATGTGGACAACGTGAAGTCGACAGTCAAGATATGTCAAGCAGTATGGCGGTATCGCCGACTGCGCCGTTTGCTATACGGTCGATCCGAAATATCCCGAGCTGGGCTTCTGGGCCCGCCTCATGGGTAAGAAGAACCCCGCGCCGGTCTTCACCGACGCCTATTTCCTCGACAAGGCCCGTCAGATGGCGGCTCTCGGCGCCGACATGATCACCATCAAGGACATGTCGGGTCTGATTCCGCCGCGCCGCGTGGCGACGCTCGTGCGGCTCTTCAAGAAGAACCTCTCCATCCCGGTCGATTTCCATACCCACTGCACGCCGGGCTACGGACTGGCTTCGGTGCTTTCGGCCATCATCGCCGGGGTCGACGTCGTGGACACCAACTGCTGGTACTTTGCCGGAGGTACGGGAGCTCCGGCCATCGAGCTGGTCTATGTCTTCTGCAAGAAACTGGGTATCGACCTGGGAGTCAACATGGAGGCCGTGGCGAAGATCAACACGCAACTGCGTGAGATCCGCAAGGAGCTCAACCAGTCGGTCTTCGGCACCGAGAAGCCCGAACCGAAAGCCTTCAATCCGCTGACGGACAAGCTTCCTGCCGAGATCGAAGCACTCTTCGACAAGGCGATCGAGGCTGCACAGCGCGATGACGAGGCCGCAACGATCGACCTCTGCCGCAAGATCGAGGCCTACTTCGGCTTCCCGGCTCCGAACGAGCTCGTGCAGAAGGCCGAGATCCCGGGCGGCATGTATTCGAACATGGTCGCCCAGCTCAAGCAGTTGAAGGCCGAGGAGATCCTGCCGCGGGCCATGGAGCTGATTCCTTCGGTGCGTCTGGCCGCCGGTCTTCCGCCTCTGGTAACCCCGACGTCGCAGATTGTCGGCGCCCAGGCCGTGAACTGCGCCCTGGACGAGAAGGCCGGACGTCCGATGTACACCAACAAGTCGTCGCAGTTCGTGGGACTCGTGAAGGGCGAGTACGGACATACGCCCGTGAAGATCGACCCCGAGTTCCGTTTCAAGATCTGCGGCGTGCGCGAGGAGACGCCCTACGATACCTCGAAATACAAGATGCAGCCCAATCCGGAACTTCCCGAGGCCGGCGGTGTCAAACTGGCCGCCAATGAGAAGGAGGTGCTGCTGCTGGAGTTATTCCCGCTGGTGGCGAAGACCTTCCTGACCAACGAGAAGAAGAAGGCTTACGAGGCTTCGAAACCTGCCGAGCCGGCTCCGGCTCCCGAGGCTCCCGCAGCTCCCGCGGCTGCCGCCAAGGCACACGATGCCATCACGGGCAACACCGTTACGGCTCCGCTGCCGGGCCGCATCATCTCGATCGACGTGAAGGTCGGCGACGAGGTGAAGGCCGGACAGGAGGTGCTGGTGCTTGAGGCCATGAAGATGGAGAACTCCGTAACGACCGACTACGCCGGCAAGGTGAAGCAGATTCTGGTCGAGGTGGGCGAGAATGTCGCTACCGACACCGTGCTCATCGAGATCGAGGGGTTGCGGGTGCCGTAGGCACCTCTGCTGCTGAAAGGGCCGCCCGTCATGTTTCAACATGACGGGCGGCCTTTTCATGTATGCCGGGCCCGGGATCTGATTTTACGGGAATACGATCGGGAAGACCTTCGGTGTTTGCTGTCGGTGCTGTTTGTGTACAAAAAAAGAGTTGCGAACCGTTTCCGATCCGCAACTCTCTTGGTTTTCAGTAGCGGGAGAGAGACTTGAACTCTCGACCTCATGATTGTCAAATCGCCGCTTTATGTTTTTATTCTAATTCTACATGTCCACCAGTATTGTCTATATAGATATGAACATATTTAACCTCTCTTGTCCCGTCATAATATGTGCGAGTTATCTTGTACAAGTGGTCATTGACTTCCTTGTGTATGTTTTCAATCGTATCTTTGGGTTCGAATGTGAGATCGTCATTGTTACTTTCAAAAATAGCGATTTTCTGTGATTCTTCCGCATTGCCAGCATGACAGTTGGTATATTGAATCTGTGTAGAATTCACATTGTATATCAAACATTCGCTATATTCATTTTCATTGACCACGAATCTCCCTTTTTATTGCATCATCAAAACTCGTATTTGCTTTTTTCGAAATTAAAGTTGAATAACGGGTCGCAGTTTGAGATATCATATATGGAGTGGTCGTAATTTCTGTCATTCTTCTTTTGATATAATTATATGGTTATTATCATATTTTTTTGACAAGTAGCCCTTATATATCGATAGTCTCCTTCTGTAATGTTATATCGCGTATGTTGGTTGCCGTTGTCGTATCTGATTAAGTCCCAGGTAACCAAAGACCTGTCGTTGGAAACATATGCCATCATGAATAAAAAGCAATCTGTATATACACATAAATTACTTATGAGAATACTTTCCGGATCATCATATTCCCATAGAAGCGATTGACCATATGCTGTTGTTGTTGTTGGCTTTGTCATAGTCGGTAAATTCATGTAACAATTCTTTTTTGATGATTTATCAAAAACAGCAAACCAGAAATATATATCCTTATATCCAGCCAATACAATGCTATTGGGAAATTGAGGTAATTCAGGATAAGACACTGTGCCATCTGATGTGCCGCACCAAAAGGTTATTGAAAGCCTGGTTTTATCAATACCATTCAATTCCAGTAATTCATCGATAAAAGATTTCTTCTCATTGGTTGATGATTCGGAGCATGATGTTGTAATAATAATCAATGCCAGTAGTAATAGTTTTCTCATAGGGTCCTTTTTATTGAATGTTGAAAAGATTGGGTTTCGTTTGTTATTTATCCGAATTTATGCTCGGATTTCTGAAAAAGAATGTGAATACAAAAATTGCGAACCGTTTCCGATTCGCAACTCTTGGTTTTCAGTAGCGGAGAGAGACTTGAACTCTCGACCTCATGATTATGAATCATGCGCTCTAACCAGCTGAGCTATCCCGCCATTGCTGAAATGCGTGTGCAAAGGTAATGGAAAATTTCATATTTGCAAAAACTTTGACCGAAAAACGGGATAAAATTCGACCGGCGTTTTTTCTTGTGCAACCTCCGTGGCATTGATTTTGAGCCGTGTGCGCTGAAACTGTCATAAAGGGAAAAACATGCCCACTCCTTCTGCCTTGCATGAAAACCTGCTTCGTGTATTCGGAGTTGTCAAGCTCCTCGCCGGATTGATTCTTTTGTCGCCGTATCGTGGGAGGTGATCCGGGGGATCATGCCGCCTTCTCCAGTTCCTTTCTCTTCGTGCAGTTCGTGGTCTGTATGATCTTTTTGTGATTTCTTCCTGCGGCTGACCGTTGCCGATCGCGGAACGCACTTCGTGTGGCGCAACCTGCCGTTCCTGCTGTTGTCGATTCCTATCTGACGCTGATACATTGGAGCGGCGTGGAGCTTCCGCGGTCTGGGCATGTTCTTCGGCCTGATTCCCTTGTTGCGGGCCTTCCTGGCGCTGGTGATCGTCGTGGGCTGGCTGGTAAGCCGGAACGTACAGCGGCTCCTGGCGGCCTATATCATCACGGTGGTCGTGTTCACCTACATCTCGGCACTGATTTTCTACGACTATGAGGCATTGGTCAATCCCGATCTTCACGGATTCGGCAATGCGTTGTGGTGGGCCTGATGAATGTTACCACGGTCGGGGCCGCGATCTTCCCCGTGACGGCCGTCGGCAAGGTCTTCAGCGTGCTGCTTCCGTCGTCATGGGCATGATGTTCTTCCCGATCTTCACGACCTACATCCTGCATGAATACGCCTCGGCCGAACGCCGGGATTCCGACGTATAGGCGGACCGGGCAGGTGTGCGATGCGACAAAATGGCGGCAGGAGGCCTATTCTATCGGGATTTTTCGTATCTTTGACGGATCATTGTTCGTTCCTTCAAACTACAAAACCCAGATTCATGACACCTGCTGCAGTTATCGCTACCGTTTTGGGCTATATAGCCGTTCTTTTTGCCGTAGCCTGGATATCGGGCCGCCGCGCCGACAATGCCGGATTCTTCACGGGGAACCGACGCACCCCGTGGTACATGGCCGCCTTCGCCATGATCGGAGCCGCCATTTCGGGCGTAACCTTCATTTCGGTCCCCGGCTCGGTTTCGGTCGATGCCTTCTCCTACATGCAGATGGTGCTGGGCTTTACCGTCGGTCAGTTCATCGTGGCCTTCGTGCTGATACCGCTCTTCTACCGGCTTCGGGTCGTTTCGCTCTATGAGTACCTTGACAGCCGCTTCGGCGTCGCCTCGCACCGTACGGGAGCCTGGTTTTTCTTCATTTCGAAGATGCTGGGCGCCGCGCTGCGCGTCTATGTGGTCTGTGCCGTGATGCAGCTGCTGGTCTTTTCACACTACGGTTCCCGTTCTGGGGCAACGCCCTCGTCACGATGTTTTTCGTCTGGCTCTACACCCGGCAGGGCGGCGTCAAGTCGCTGATCTGGACCGATACGCTCAAGACTTTCTGCCTTGTGGCGAGCCTCGTGCTGTCGATCATATACATCATGCGGGCCTCGATTTCACGATGGCCGACACGGTCCGTGAAGTTTCGGCGTCGCCCATGTCGCGCATTTTCTTCTTCGACGATCCCGCTTCGGACCGCTATTTCTGGAAAATGTTCGCCGCGGGTATCGTCCTGCTGGTCAGCATGACGGGCCTCGATCAGGACCTCATGCAGCGGAACATGAGCTGCGCCACGCCGCGCGATTCGCAGAAGAACATCATCCTCACGGCCTTCAGCCAGATGTTCGTGATCTTCCTCTTCCTGGTACTGGGCGTCCTGCTTTTTACCTCTATATGGACCATGCCGGTCTGGCCATGCCCGAAAAAGACCGATCAGGTCTTCTCGCTTTGTGGCGGTCGAGGGCGGCCTTCCGGTCATTGTCGGCGTGCTGTTTGTCATCGGACTGATTTCGAGCACCTATTCGGCAGCAGGTCGGCCCTCACGGCCCTGACGACCTCCTTTACGGTCGATATCCTCGAAGGCCCGAAGCGTATGGACGATGCGCGCCTGACGCGCCTGCGCAAAGGGGTGCACATTGTCATGCGCCCTGGGGATGGCGGCCGTGATCCTGGCCTTCGAATACTGGGCCGACGACAGCGTCATCAACCTGGTCTCACAAGGTGGCCAGCTACCACCTACGGTCCGATCCTCGGGATGTTTGCCTTCGGGATGGTGACGCGCCGCCGGGTGCGTGACCGCTGGATCCCCGCTGGTGGCGCTCCTGGCCCCAGTGTTGAGCGCCCTGCTGCAGTGGTGGGCCCGCGAGGCGTGGGATTACCAAATCGGTTTCGAACTGCTGATCTACAATGCCGCCTTTACGATGATCGGCATGTGGTTACTGTTACAAAAGAATGAAAAATAAACTGTTATACCTGCTTATTTCGCTTTTGCTTTAAGTGGCGCCACGGCCGCGGAGATCGGCTCTGCGACGCGGAGCGAAATTGCCCGGACGCTTTCGCGGATCGTTTCGCGCGAGGTGTCGGGCGGTTACCAGAAGGCGGGAACCCATCACCGTCCGGGTGCAGGGCGTGAAGGCTTCGCGCCGCACGTGCGCATCTACGCCTCGATCGGCCTTTCGTACTACCCTTCCGTGTGAGAATACGCGGGCGATGCGCGATTCGGTGCGTGCGCTGCTTCCGGCGGAGTTCCGCAAGGCGCAGATCGAACTCTACACCGATAACCGCGAGGTCTCGGAGCCGATCCCGTTGGCGTGCCGCGATGCGTCGCAGGTGCGGCGGCTGGTCGAGAAGCGGAAACTCATCCTCTTCACGAACCGCTCCCGCCTGTCGGAGCGTCCGCTGGTGACGTGTCTGTCGACGGCAGCACGACGCCGACCAAGGACTTGCGGGACGCCATATCGCCCTGGTGGCAGAGCCACGGACGCTATTTCGACCAGACGGAGAACCGCTGGAGGCAGCGTTCGGCGCTCTGGCAGACCTGCGGAGGACCTCTATACGCAGAGTTGGCGTGCTGCCGTACCTGGTTCCGATGCTCGAAAACGCCGGGGCGTGCGTGCTGCTTCCGCGCGAACGCGACGCAGCGCCACGAGGTGCTGGCGGATAACGATGCCGGGCAACGGGAATATACCGAACAGGGGCCTGGGGACCCGGCGGTGTGGGCTTTGCCCCGCCGACAGGTCTACCTGACCGGCGAAAACCCCTTCCGGGGGGCAATGACGCCGGATCCGAGCGTCACGCACCGTTCCGGACAGGCGGCGAGTGGCGGGCCACGATCCCCGAGCGGGGCGAATATGCCGTTTACGTGAGCTATGAATCGACTCCGGAGAGTGTCGACGATGCCCGCTATACGGTGCACCACCTGGGCGGTGAGACCGAGTTCGCCGTCAATCAGACGATGGGCGGTGGAACCTGGATTTATCTGGGCCAATTTTTCGTTTGCCCCGGGTGAGCAGCCGATCGTGACGCTGACGAACGCGTTCGCGGCGTGCCGGGCGGCTGGTTTCGGCCGATGCCGTGAAGATCGGCGGAGGGTACGGCAATATCGGCCCGCACGCCGTATGCGACTCGCTGCGTGCGGCGGATCGGGGAGTATATGGCCGAGACAAGCGGTTATCCCCCGTTTCTGCGAGGGGCCGTTACTGGCTGCAATGGGCCGGATTCGACGAGAAGGTCTACTCGCCCAAAGAGGGACGGATGACTATAAGGACGACTACATGTCGCGCGCCCACTGGGTCAATGCCCTGATGGGCGGCTCCGGAGCGGATGCCCGACTCGTGCGGATCTGCGCATTCCCGTGGATCTGGCGCTGGCGTTCCACTCGATGCTGGCGTGCGCGACGGCGACGATTGTCGGCACGCTGGGCATCTTCTATACGAAGGGAACAAGGCGGCCGTTTCGAAGGAGGCGCCGACCGCTACCGCTCGCGCGACCTGACCGGATCTGGTGATGACGCAGATCGTCTCGGACATCCGCCGGACGTGGGAGCCCGACTGGAACCGCCGGGGATTGTGGAACCGCGCCTATTACGAAGCGCGCGTTCCGGGGGCTCCACCATGCTGCTCGAGCTGCTTTCGCACCAGAACTTTGCCGACATGCGCTACGGCAGTGATCCGCGCTTCAAGTTCCTCGTGTCGCGTGCCGTTTACAAAGGCATTCTGCGCTATGTCGCCTCGCAATACGGGACTTCGTATGTCGTGCAGCCGCTCCCGGTCGAGGGGCTCTCCACGGAGTTTCTCGAAGGGGACGGGTGCGCCTCTCGTGGCGGTGTCGCGGATTCGCTTGAGGCTACTACGGCCGCCCCTGACGGCTATGTCGTCTATACGCGCATCGACGACGGAGGTTTCGACAACGGCCGCTATACCGAAGAGGAGTGGTTTACGACCCGCCAGGAGCCCGGCCGCATCTACAGCTACCGCGTTGACGGCCGTCAATGCCGGGGGCGAGAGCTCCCCGAGTGAGACGGTGGCCGCCTGCCGTGTGCCCGAGGAGCGGGGGCGTGTCCTGATTCTGAACGGATTCGACCGGGTGAGCGCCCCCGAGAGTCTGCGCAGCGATTCGCTGGCGGGATTCTTCATGGACCGGGACAGGCGGGGTTGCCGACCGGCATGGATATCTCCTTCATCGGTCCGCAGCGGGTGTTCGACCTTTCGCAGGCGCGTTGTGAGGTCGATTCCCTGGCGCTCGGCAGCTGCGGCAGCGACTATGCCCGGAGGTGCTGGGCGGCAATACGTTCGATTACGGCTATCTGCACGGGCGTTCGGTCGCCGCGGCGGGTTATTCGTTCTGTTCGGCCTCCGCGAAGTGCGACCGCCGGCTGTGGGCGATCCGGCGGAGTTCCGGTGGTGGATCTGATTCTCGGCAAGCAGCGCAGGACCACCGATGGGGCGCGGATTCCTGGATGCGGAATTTGAGACGTTTCCTGCTGAACTGCAGGATAAAATAAAGGGATTACCTCCGCAGGGCGGCAATCTGTTCGTGTCGGGGTGCTACCCGCTTTCGGACCTTTGTCCGCAGGTGCATCGGCGGCGGACTCCCTTTTGCCCGAAGCCTTTGCCGTACGGGGGCCGGGCAGTGGACGGTTTGCCGCGAACCCGCCGTACGTCGCGGACGCGTGATGGTCGTAGCCCGCAGCCGACTTTTCGCGCGGCGCCTACCGCTTCAACAGCGACTGGCGCCGGGATTGCTACCGGGTGGAGACGGCCGACCGTCCCGGAAGCGGCGGAGGGTGCCTTCCCGTGATGCGCTATGCCGGAGGCGACGGCCGCGGTGGCCTATGACGGTTCCACGACGGGCGACACGGGTGTTTCCGCCCGGAGTTTCGTTGTGGGATTTCCCTTCGAGTCGCTCCGCTCCGAGGTCGAGCGCGACCGGCTGATGCACGATGTGCTGCAATTCCTTACCGGAAGCAAAGATTATTGATTGTTAATGTTTTAAAACAGTTATCGAATATGTCGCTTGAACAACAGATCTCCAAAGGGGATCATGGAGGCCATGAAGGCCAAGGACACGGTGCGGCTCTGAGTGCGCTGCGCAATGCCAAGAAGTACATCATCGAGGCGAAGACGGCCGGTCCGGAGGTGACGGAGCTTCCCGACGCCGACGTGCTGAAGATCATCTCGAAGCTGGCCAAGCAGGGCAGGATTCGGCCGCGATCTTCCAGGAGCAGAACCGGCCCGGACCTGGCCTCGGGAGGAGCTGGCGCAGGTGGCCGTATTTCAGGAATTCCTGCCCAAGCAGCTGACTGCCGAGGAGCTTACCGCCGAGATCCGGGCCCCCATCGCCGGGACGGGAGCCACGTCGATGACGCGACATGGGCAAGGTGATGGGTGTCGCCACGAAGCGCCTGGCCGGGCGGGCCGACGGCAAGGATATTTCGGCCAAGGTCAAGGAGTTGCTCGCCTAAATCCACCGGCATGCATCTGCTTGAAAAAGCTGCACCGCAACGTGAGGACCATCGCCATGCCGTCGGCCATGGGGGTGGGGGCTTGCTCTGCCGTCCCGTTGTGGCGCTTGAAGCCGCAAGTCATCAGATGATCACGCCGACGCTGATCTTTATGATGCTGTTCGTTACCTTCTGCCGCGTAAGCCCCAAACAGATGAAACCCTCGATGCTGCATCTGTGGCTGCTGCTGGTACAGATTGTCCTGTGTCTGGCGGTCTATCTGCTGCTGGCTCCGCTGAACGAAGTCGTGGCCCAGGGGGCTGGTCTGCATACTGGCCCCCTGGCGATGGCCGCGGTGGTCATCGGCGGCATGCTGGGGGCCAACGTCGCCACGATGGCTACGCTACAGCCTGCTCTGCAACATGGCCGTCGCGCTGCTGGCTCCGATGATTCTCACCTTCACCGGGACCGGAACCTGCACCTTCGCGCAGATCCTCGCCCGGATCGCTCCGCTGCTCGTCGGACCCTTTGCCGCCGCGCAGTTCTCCGCTTCGTCTTCCCGAAGCTCGCCCAGTGGATCGGGGAGCACGGGCAGATCTCGTTCTACATGTGGCTGATGTCGCTGATCGTCATTATCGGTCGCACGACGAGCTTCATCATCGATCTGCACGACGCCTCGATATCCACGGAATTGTGGCTGGCCTTTTGTGGCTCTGGTGATCTGCCTCGTGCAGTTCAAGATAGGCCGCATGCTGGGACGCCGCTACGGCGACGCGGTGGCCGGCGGACAGTCGCTCGGGCAGAAGAATACGGTGCTGGCGGTGTGGATGGCCCAGGCCTTCCTGAACCCGTTTCATCGATTGCTCCGACGGCCTATATCGCCTGGCAAACCTGGTAAACTCCTATCAGATATACCGTAAGGATCACGAATCGACCGTGCGATAGAAGTGAAAGTGTGCATCTTTTTAAAAATCATATTTTATGCATGAAAATTCCATGAGAATCGCATGGTTGATCCTGTTTTGTGCGATGTCCGTCGGCGCATCGGCACAGGATGTCATTGTCAAAAGGAACGGTGATGAAATTCAGGCCAGGGTACTGGCTGTTTCCGATTCCGAGATCGGTTATAAAAAGTGGTCCAATCCCAACGGGCCGACCTATACCCTGCCCAGGGACGATGTTTTCATGATCAAGTACGTCAATGGCGACAAGGATGTATTTAACGATGAATCCCGGTCCGTTGCCCCGAACGAAGATGCTTCGTTTGCCTGCATTGCCGGATCCCCCGCGGCAAACAATGCGGAACTCATCAGGAAATATGGGTCGGAGATACGTGTAACGACCGATCCTTCGGAAAAACCCGCCAAATGGTTTTTCCCGGTCATGGCCGTGGCGGAGTCGTCGGTACTTTCAAACGGGGATCTCGAAATCGCCATAGTCCCCCATGTGGTTAGCTACAGCGGCACCATCTCTCTGATACGTTACTATATCGAGATGAAAAACAAGACCGGGAACACGATCTATGTCGATAGGGCGAATACGTTCAGGATAGATCCGGATGGTTCGTACAAATCCTATTTCGATACGAACCAGATCAACATAACAGCGGGTAGCGGCTCGGGCGCTGGACTTAACCTGGGCGGCATTGCCAACGTTTTGGGGATAGGGGAGCCGTGGGAACGTTGGCCAATGCGACCTCCGTTGGCGGAATGTCCCAGAATTCGGTTACAAAAAACTATTCGCAGCAGCGTATCTTAACGATACCGCCTCAGGCAACGGCAAGCCTTTCCGAGTATAAGCAGGTACAGGTAAGAGGCCAACATTACGAGAAGATATCGGAGGCGGAGTCCTGGGGCTGGGAACTCGATGCTTCGGGCACCCTGAAAAAGGCGAATGTATCTATTACGACGAGGAAGAATCACCCTATGAAGCCAAATATTACATCACATACTCCACGCACGCGGATTTCTCGTCGTATTCGATACTGAATTTTAACGTTTACGCCCGGTGTATCATCGGAGAGCGTTATTTCGATTCTTACAACAAGGCCCAGTTTATAAGAGGTATCCAGAAATATCTCCCCGACTTCTGGGACAATCCCGATATCCTCGTAGGTGATTGCCGCTCTGTCGGCAAACCCTGATAGCCGCGTTTCCCGGGTTCATCCCGTCATGCGGCGCTGGCCCAAGGCGGTATTTCCGTGCAGGAGGCTGAAGGCGAAAAACCGGTTCTTCTCGCTGCGGCTTCTGGGGAACAAAAAACAGAACGGCCTGATTTATCAGGTCGTTCTGTTTTGTTATGGAACCACATGCCCCGGTCCGGGGACTTCGGGATGGTCGTACGGCCGTTACTTGCGGAAAAATGAAGTAGACGGCCAGGATCATGCAGAGGAATCCGGCGAGGTGGTTCCAGCGCAGGGTGTCGGACTTCATGAAGACGAGCGCGAAGACCGTGAAGACCGAGAGGGAGACAACCTCCTGGATGACCTTCAGCTCCCAGATCGAGAAGGGACCTTCCGAATTCGGCCGAACCGATGCGGTTGGCCGGAACCTGAAAAACAGTACTCGAACAGGGCGATGCCCCAGCTGAAGAGCACGATGGCCATCAGCCCGAAGCGTTCGAGCTTGGATTTGAATGCAATGTGTCCGTACCAGGCCAGCGTCATGAAGGCGTTGGAGATGACGAGCAGCGCTACGGTGGATATACCTCGGAACATATCAGGATAAAATTTGGGTCAGCTCTTCATCCGTGATTTCGGCATAGGTGTCGATGATGCGGTCGGGGGCATCCTCCGTGCGGAGCGTCTCGCGCGGAAGGGTCGTAGCCAGGGCGACGATGCGTCCCGCGCCGGCTCTCCGGGCCGATTCGATCCCCGCCTTGGCGTCCTCGAAGACGACGCATTCGGCCGGTGCGACCCCGAGAGCCTCGGCGGCCCGGAGGTAGATCTCGGATCGGGCTTGCAGCGGGAGACCCGGTCGCCCGAGATGCGGGCGTCGAAGCAGTCGTCGATGCCGCAGTGCCGCAGGACAAACTCCACGTTGGCCATGCACCCCGAGGAGCCCACGGCGCAGCGAATCCCCGTGCACGGAGCCGGTCGAGCAGTGCGCGCAGTCCTTCGATGGGGGCGGATCTCCGGAGCGTATAGATCGCGGTAGATGGCCTCCTTCTCGTCGGCCAGGGCGTCAATGCCTTTTTGCGCGGATCACCTCCTCGGGGGAGGATGCGGCGCATGATGTCCTCGTTGCCCATGCCGTAAACACCCTTTGAGCTTCTCGGCCCAGTCGCGGATGCCGTAGCGGTCGCAGAAGACCGAAAAGGCCCTCAAGTGCGCCGGCGTGTTGTCCACCAGCGTACCGTCCATGTCGAACAGAGCGGCTTTTTTCATCGCGGATTCGTTTTTTTCGGGCGCAAAGATAGCAATTTTTCGCGACCGATCGTCTACTGCGAAGCAAACCGCACCGTTTAGGGTCAGAATTTGAGCTGAATGCCGAGATTCACGGCAAAATTCTGCACCTTCTGTCCGGGCAGCGGCTGGCGGTGGGTCAATCGCCAGATGCAGTCCACGCGGAAGAGGCGGAAGATGTTCTCCACGCCGACGCCCGCCTCCACATAGGGGGTGCTGACCGAGCCCATGCCGGCCGGGAAGAGCAGCGGGGCTCCCGAACCGGCGCGCGATCCGTCGTTCTTCGGCGAGAGCGAGCCCCAGACGCCCTTTGCAGACCAGCACCTGCGCCACTTGAGCCGCTTTGATGAGCGGCAGGCGTCCCAGCAGCAGCCCGTTGAAGTGGTGCTCCCAGAATCACGACACCCAGCTGTCGGAGGCAAACTCGTAATAGTTCATGCACGAGAAGGCGTGGGGGTCGTAGAAGTAGGTGCCGTTTCCTTCGTGGAGCTTGAGCAGCGGATAGGGGATGTGCCGAAGAGCCGTCCGCCCTGGATCGAGATCGTCGAGTAGCCGCACGGCGGCAGGTTGGCCCGGTAGCGGATGTTGCCCACCAGTGCGTAGTACTCCGGGCTTCCGGGCAGCAGATCGGGGATTCCGGCCGTGAACATGAGCGAGACGACGGGGTAGCGCGATCCGGAGATACTTCTTGTCGAAGGGGCGGCGGAAGACCGCTTCGTTCTTCGACAGACGGATGCCGATGCTCACCGTCGCATCGTTGAGCGAGTGCAGCGGATCACCGCCGCCGGGACGGGAGCATCGGGACGTAGCGGTTGCCATGGATATGCTGCATCCGCAGACCGACCGTCGTGCTGATGCCCTGACGCCATTCGTGTTCGTAGGAGGCTTCGCCGCGGTCGACCATCGAAAGACGTTGATCCCCGCGCGAGAGAATCGAGGTGAAGATGCTGTTTTCGTTGAGTATGTTGTAGCCCGGTGCTGAGCTGGATGACGTCGTGCCGGGCCGCGAGGGTCAGCTTGCGGGTCAGCTGCCGTTTGAAGGCGAACTCGACCATCGCGCCGCCCTTGAAACGCTCGTCGCGCGTACCGTAGGCGACGTATCCCGCCCAGACGCACCGTCCGGCTCACGGCCGGGGTGGTGCGTATGCCCAGCTGCATGCGGAAACCCTCCGCATCGTTGAAGCTGCCCAGCTTGTGGTAGGGACCCAGCCCGATGTACTTCGTATTCCAGTAGCCGCTCAGCACCGTGTTGATGACGGTGTAGATGTTGCGGTAGAGGGCGCCTGCTTGACCGAATCGACCATGCGGTAGATCTGCCGTTCGCGGTCGCTCAGCCGATAGGGGCGGATCTGCTCCCAATACTCCTCCGAGGTGTTGTCGGGTTCAAACTCCTCGACGACGACGTTGTTGTCCATGCGGCGGATTTCGTCGGGGATCGGCTCGCCGATCTTCGGATCGGAGTAGATCACTTCGCGCGTGCCGAGAAACGAGGTGAGTTTCGAGGAGTCTGCCTCCGAGATCGAGAACTCGGCCGATATGCGGTCACGGGCCCGGAACCAGCCGCCGTCGGGCAGCCGCTGGTTCTCGCTCTCCAGAACCAGATGTTTCACCCAGTTGACGTTCGTGCCGCGCGGCATGCGGGCCGTGGCCGATTCGAGGGCGAAGCTCGCCGAGTCGATGTTCACCTCACCGTCGAGCACCGGCGTAGCCAGCCGTTTGGGATGGAAGCGGATCTTGTAGATTTGCGCCCCTCGTGGCACGAGCTGTCCACGAGGAAGTAGTTGTAGAAGGCGCGGCCGTATTCCGACAACGGACTGGCAAAGCGGGCGTTGAACAGTACGATGTAGTTGTCGTAGAAGTTCACGTCGCCGCATTCCGCCGGTGAACTGTGCCACGGCGACGTTGTTTTCGACGCCCGAGACCGGCTGGCGCGGATCACCTCGCGCTTTGAACTCCGGCGAACGGCTTCGGTAGAGCTCGGCGGTCGATTCGGCGATCATGGCCGGAAGGTAGACCTGTCCGGTGAGCGCCGAGGTGTCCATGTAGTTGAATATGAAGCCGAAATTACGCTGAAGGCGCCGGTTGCGGAACCCCGGGCGGATGTTTGTCAGGTCGAGCTCCGTCTTCGTATAGGTCCGACAGTGATAGGTGTCGTGGCGGTCGGGATCATTGCGCGACCGGTTTCGGCGAACCCCTTCGAGAATCGGGAAGGCGGGATTCTCACCCGGGGTGATGACCACGTCGCCGATCCCGAATTCGACGGCTTCGAGACTGAAGTCCACGCGGTTGAAGCTGCCGTATGCAACCGGCTGCGTACTTGTGGCATATCCGATCATCGAGGCCTGCACGCAACTGACCGTGTCGCGGGTCTCGAGCGAATAGATGCCCTGTTCGTCGGTTGTGATTCCAACGGTCGTACCGGGGAATATCACACTCACAAAAAGATAGCGGCGTTCCGCTGCTGTCGGTAACCTTTTCCTCTCACACGGGTTGTCTGGGCGTGAACCCCGGCGCTTCCGAGCAGGAAGGCCAGCAACCCGAAAATCATTCTCCGTACCATAGTGCGGGCAAATGTAGGCAAAAAAGTTCAGAATAGAAGAAAATAAACTACCTTTTTGCGGCAAATCAGTTGAAAATCATGACAGATTATGGCACACGGAAAGATTGAAAAAGACCAATGCGGCGCGGTTGCTCGACCGGGCGAAGATTCCTACGAACTGGTCCCCTATGCCGTCGATGAGGAGCATCTCTCGGCGCAGCACGTGGCCGAGCAGTTGGGCGAAGATATCGAAAGTGTCTTCAAGACACTCGTTCTCAAGGGCGACCGGACGGGTTATTTCGTCTGCGTCGTTCCGGGACATCACGAGGTCGATCTCAAGGCTGCCGCACGCGTGTCGGGCAACAAGAAGGTCGATCTGATCCCGATGAAGGAGCTGCTGCCCGTGACGGGGTATATCCGCGGCGGCTGCTCGCCTGTGGGGATGAAGAAACCCTTTCCGACCTTCATACACCGGTCTGTCGAGGGCCGTCCGTTCATCTATGTCAGCGCCGGTGTGCGGGGCCTGCAGCTCAAGATAGCCCCCGAAGCCCTGATCGGTTATGTGCACGCCCGGGTGGAGGATATCAGCCGCGAGGCGTAGGGGGCTCCGGCGCCATCTCCACGAAGCGGGCAAGAAATTCCCGCAGGAATCGGCCCGGCTGGCCTCCAGTTTCCGGTCTACGGCGCTCCAGTCGATCGGTGAGTCGAGAATGGCCGCAAGGTCCGTTTCGATGCCATGATCCGGTTGCTCAAGCCGAGAAGTTCGAGCAGGAGGCGACTCGCGCCGATCCGCGCCGGCGGTTGATGCAGGCGGCAAAGGATTTGTGGAAGAGGATGCAGAATGCGCAGGCGTGGAACGAATCCGTAACCACATGCCGGGCGTTGCGCAGTTCGGTGAGCCACTGTTCGATGCCCGGCATCCTGCCCCTGCTCTCCGAGGTGCGGTCCGTGCGGCGCAGGATCCGCAGCCCCCGTTGCGATGCTAGACGGCCCAGGGCCCGGCGCATGCCTCCCTTCAGCCGGAACAGATAGCAGAAAAGGGTCTCTTCCGATGCCGGGGTACCCTTGAGAAAGGGGGCATAGTCTTCGGCCGTGAGCAGCAGGGTGGGATCGAGAACCTGTCGGGCCCCGTCGTATCCGAAGTAGTCGCGGCACTGTCCGATGGCCGACCTTTCGCGTACGGAGACTCCCGAGAATCCGGTGATCAGGCGGGCGCACTGCTCCCGCTCGGCCGGCGTGTATTCGCATGCCGTGGGTCCGAACGAGGCGGCGTAGGAGATTCTCCGCAGGGATGTGCCCTCCAGAAACGAAAAAGAAGTAGCGTGTGATCTTTTTGGCATAGCGCGGCCGCCATACCTGGTCGCTGCCGACGATGAACAGATCGAAGTCTTCGTCGCGCAGGGCGATGAAATCCTCTTCGTCGTAGACGGAAAGGTGCGCGGGGAGAGGTGCCTGTAGATGAACTTTTCGATCTCGGCCATCTTGTAGCCGCGGGTGCGGGCGTCGTTCAGCTCCGCGAAGATCTCCTTGTGGTGAAAAAAAGCGACTCCACGGCGCGCCGCAGCACGGTCCGCAGGAAGAGATTCCCGACGGGCGGCTCCTGCCGGTGGTTGTCGATGAGCCACACGTCGTGGCCGAAGCGTTCGAGGTAGCTTTTTTTCAGGGCGAAGGCCTGGAGTACACTGCCGTAGTTGGTATAGAGGGGAGGGTCAGAAGGGCGATTTTCATGTTGGTCTTATGAGGGTCTGGGGTGGAAGAGTTCGCTGAGTTTCGACAGGAGCGGGTGTTTGCGGGGCGGCCGGACCATCCGGCGGAGCAGGTCGACGACGGAGCCCGCCGCGGCCAGCTCGCGGAAAAAAACTCCGCGCAGGGGTGTGCCGCCACCTGCTCGCTGAAGCCGCCGTTGCGTGCGCGTACGCGTTCGTCATAGGAAAGCGCGGCATGCTCGGTGTCAAGCGCCCGGAAGTGGGCGGCACCCGCCTCGGTATTCGCCAGAACAAGGCTTGCGCCGCGGTCGTCGTCGAACTGCGGGGCCGCTTCGGCGACGTTCCACAGATCGCACAGCGTAAGGTCGCTGCCGCTGCGCCCCGACTTGAAGGGACATGCGTAGCAGCTCGGACGCAGGGTCAGCTCCCGGCGAAATCCCTTCATGTAGGGATCCTTGCGGGCGGGGATGCTTCGCGTGCCTTTCTCCGTGCACACCGTGAAGCGGTAGTGCTGCCATCCCGAGCGGCTTTTTGTCCCGGAAATCGATACGGAGAATCCGTCTGCCGCCGCTGATCTCCCGCAGGTAGCGGCGCCACAGCCCCGGACTCGGCACGCCGTGGCACAGGCATTCGGCCGTGAGCAGCCCTTCCGGCCGGGCGCCCCGAAGCAGGGCATGCAGCCCGGCGATCTGGCAGGGAGTTCCCGTGAAGAGTACCCGGCGGCCCTCGCGCAGGGATGCGATGACCTCCGCGTAGACGCCGTCAAGACGACTCTGCACGTATTTGGACTTGAGAAGCGGTCGAATCGCCTCAAGTGTCTCCGCCCTGCGATGAACCACCTCGCCCTCGGGTGTGAAGGCGGCGCCGAAGACAACGCCGCCGCTGCGGATCGTCGCTGCGGCCAGCAGCGGGAAGATGCCGCCCGAAGAGCCGGCGGCGCACATCGCCGCATCCCGGGTCCGTGCGGCAAGGCACTCCACGGGGGTGCGTGCGGCCGCGGGATGCCGCTCCGGACAGATCCGTTCGCACAGTCCGCAGCCGGTGCAGCGCTCCCCGATCCGTTACGGGGTAGCGGAATCCCTCCTCGTCTTCCTCCATGCGGATGCAGTGCTGCGGACAGCATACCGCGCACGTTTCACATCCGCAGCAGAAACGTTTGTCGCTGACGGGTTGCATTGATGGATTCGGCTGAAATTTTGTTCGAAGATACGCTTTTTTTTCGCAAAAGCGCGGCCTTTGTCCGATTTTTTGCAACTTTTTGCCGGATCGATGCGGCCCTGCATGGTGCCGCGCCCGCTTCTGCCGGTAGTGGAATGTCCGATTGGCGGACTCCGACCGCGTCTCTGGCGGGCGGTATGAATCTCGAATAGGACCTTTCGTTTCTGTTTTTCCGGGTGCGCGGGCGCAATTTTTTCGTAACTTGCACACGATTTGACAGGCCTGTAATTTCGGGTTCGCGGCATGCGGATCCGACACGGAAGAACATGTTCGGGAAGATCCTCAAATACCTGTTGCGCGGCGTGCTCGTCGTCGTGCTGCTGCTGGCGCTGCTGCCGGCGCTGCTCTATGTGCCCGGCGTGCAGCGACGGATCGTTTCGCATGCGGAGGTGTATCTCCCCGTTCACTCGGTATGGATCTCTCCATCGGCCGCATCCGTTTGGCCTTTCCGTTGCATCTGACGGTCGATCGGGTGGTGCTGCTTGAAGAGGGGGGATACGCTGCTTCGCTGCGGCCGCCTGGAAAACGGCGGTTGCTCCGCTGCTTCTGCTGCGGGGGGTGAAGTGGCCGTACGCATGCTGGATTTGTCGGATTTCGGCCTCCGTTATGCCGATTCGCTTGCCGGAATGCGGATCCGTGCAGCGGTGGGCCGCCTGACGCTGCGGATCGGTCGGGTCGATCTCCGGAAAAGGAGTCTTACGCTCTTTCGGGCCGATTTGGCCAGAGGAGATGTGGATCTCGGTCTCGAACCTTCCGCGGCACCCGCCCCGAAGAACGATACGGCGGCGCTGCCGTGGCGCATCGCGGTCGGACGTTTCACGGTGGCGAATACCGCATTCCGGATGCGGACAGCTCCCGAAGGGATGGCGCTGGAAACGACGCTTGTGCAGGGAACGGTGGAGGGGTGCGACGTCGATCTTGCCGCTTCGCGGATTTCGGTGTCCCGTCTGGAACTGGACCGGGGTGCATACCTCTGCCGGATGGCTTCCGGTCCTGCCGCCCAGGCGGAACCTTCGGCATCGGTTGCCGTCGAATCCGCCCCGGCTGCCGTGCCGTGGCAGGTCCGGTGGCCGGATCACGCTGCGGGACAACCGGGTGGCCTGCGAAACGGCGGGACATCGTCCGTCGCGGGTTTTGATCGAAGCCCTCGAACTGACGGGGGCTGAATCTGGTGGTCGATTCGCTGTGGAACCGCGGCAGCGACGTTGCCCTGCAGCTCGGGACGCTCTCCTTTTACGGGCGGGCGGATTGACCGTAAAGTGATGCCGCGGGGCGTTTTCGATGGACAGTACGGGTGTTTCGCTCTCCGGATTCCGGATCGAGACACCCCCGGTCGCAGCTTGCAGCCGAGGCGCATGCCGGGGCGGGTATTGCTGCCCTGGATCCGCTGACGCCGCTTTCGGCCGAGGTGCGCATGACATTGTCGGCGGCGGACCTGACTCCTGGGTGGTGCTCCCCGAGACCCTTCGGAACCGAGTTCTGTCAGGGACGCCTTTCCGCTTCAGGGAACCCTTGAAAACATGGATCATGCGTCGCTTGACATATCGGTTCCTGAAATGCTGACCGTGAGGGGCATCCGGCTCGGCGCGCAATTTGACCGTGAAACAGAATGCCGGGGCCTCGGTCCGTTTTGCA
>VOFC01001212.1_pt1 | contig 26001 bp, 33 predicted proteins | sample 5384161 | NCBI WGS metagenome assembly VOFC01 (sample SAMN12384722, study PRJNA508395) | human gut metagenome | isolation source: healthy gut B | host: Homo sapiens | reverse complement strand
ACGGCCACGACACGGGCGGCCTTTCTGGCGGAAGTGACCATGCGCGTGGAAGAAGATCCGCGCGTGGTGGTGGGGAGCGTCAAAAGCAGTCTGCTTGCCTGGAATGAAAATTCCATCACCGTGGCCGTGCAATGGCGTTTCATCGGAGAAGACCAGCCGTTGAACCTGGTGCTTACGGCGAACAAGAGTGTGCGGGAACTGGTCATACGCGACGGCAGATACAACGAACCGGAGGCGGCGCTATGAGCCTACGACTTTCCAAAGATATAAGCGATATCCGCGCCGGACTTTTTGAACGCATCGAGTCCGTGCAGGACGAGTATGCGGCCAAGGGCTGGCTGCCTGCACGCCTCAATCTGAACAAGGGCATCGCGCGGGGCATCATCGAGCTGTTCGCCTGGGGCCTGTGGCAGCTCTACAACTTTCTTGCCGTCATCCATAGGCAGGCTATTCCGCTTGAGGCCACGGGGGAGTGGCTGGACACGCACGCGGCACAGGTGGACGAAAGCCGCAAGCCCGCCACAAAGGCGCGAGGCAATGTGCTGTTTTTTGCGCGGGGATCAGACCGGGAACGTGCGCATTCCCGCCGGGCGTATCGTGCGGACACAGCCCGACGGCAAGGGCGATATCTACCGTTATGTGACGGATGAGCTGGCCGTACTGCCGGAAGGCGCGGCATCCGTGGCCGTGCCCGCCACGGCGGAGGAATACGGCCAGGGAGCCAACGCCGCCGTGGGGCAGATATGCGAGCTGGTGACGCCGGTGGAAGGCATCGCGGGTGTGACCAATGAAGCGGGCTGGCTGCTGGAAGAAGGCGCGGACGCGGAAAGCGACGCGAGTTTGCGGCGGCGCTATGTGCTGGCCTGGCAGAGCCAGGCGGGCGTGACCCGCGCGGCCTATGAAGCCGCCGCGCTTTCCGTTCCCGGTGTGGTGGACGTGTATGTGGCGGATCAGCATCCGCGCGGGGAAGGCACGGTGGACGTGGTGGTACAGGGCGCGGCGGGTATGCCTACGTCAAGCCTGCTGTCGGACGTGCGCGCCGCTCTGGACGCGGCCATCGTCATCAATCACGACCTCCTGGTCAGAGCTCCGGAGCCGGTGAACGTGTCGGTCAAGGCCGTGCTGGAACTGCTCTCCGGGGACGCCGACTCCGTGAAGGCGGAAGCGGAAAACTGGGTGCGTTCCATGTTTTCCTACGGCGACGACCCGGATATTCCGCGCTTTTCCATCGGCAGGGACGTGGTGCGGGACCGCCTGGCCTCCGGCCTTGTTTCCATCGCCGGGGTGAAGCGCGTCCGCTGGGAAAGCCCGACGGAGGATGTGGAGATTCCGGCGGGCGGTCTGGCCGTACTGGAAGCCCTGACCTGCAAACGGTCTGGGTGGCGGAGGAATAGGCCATGGCAAGCCCGTTCTGGCAATATTTCCATGACAAGCTGAACTGGCCCGCCATATTCCGGCCCGGTCCTGTATCGGCGCTGACCAAAGGGCTGGCGCTGTATATGGACGACGTGCGGGAGGACATTTTGTGGCTGCGCCGTCAGTGGAACCCGGCCACGGCGGACGATGAGCTGATAGCTTCCTACGGAGCCAGCCGGGGCATCCTGCGCACGAAGTACGACACGGATGAAAGCTACCGCCTGCGGGTGGTCAACGCCTACGCCTGGCACAAGTTAGGCGGCAAGGTGCAGGGCCTGGTGCGTATTTTGGCGGAAAACGGCTTTGCGGGCGCGGTCATCGAGCCGGTGAACGACGTGCGCCGCCATGATGCGTCTTTCTCCCATAGCGGCGCAAGCACCTATAACGACGGACAATGCTGGGCACAGTTCGACGTGAAGCTGGTGGAGATCCCGGCCCAGGGTCTGGATACGGAAGTTCTGGCCTGGTTCCGCTGGCTGGTGAACGAATACAAGCCTGCGCGTTCCATCCTGCGGGCTATGTCCTGGAAGACCAGCCTTGAGGATGAAACGGCCTTTACGGAAGCGGACGGCGTATGGCTTGCCGTAAGGCCTGAGTATGCCGACCGGCGCAAGTGGGGCTTTCCGCTGCATGACGGGAGCATCCGGTACAACAACGGCCTTTTCCGGGCGCATGATGGGCGGCTGTTCCACGACGGAAAGCACCGGTACACACGCTGGGAGCCCTTCGGCCATCTGCATGACGTCCGGCTTGAGCAGCTCGACGTGGCCGTGCAACCCGTCCTGGCGGATGCGGTGCGCTATGTGCCGCTGCATAACGGCGCGCTGCGCTACGAGGGCGAAGGCCGCCACGGGGCGCTGGAAAGCGCCGCCGTGGACGATCTGCAAAGCCGTGTGGCCGTTCCCTGCCGGGATGTGGCGGAAGTGCGGGAAAGCGTCGCAACCGCCCTCAATGTGACCGCGCGGGACGACGTGGGCCGCTATCACGACGGCAGCATTACCCACGGGCAGCGCTACATCAGCCTGCGCAACGGCGCGTTTTTCCATGACGGTTCCCGCAGTCGCGGTCCGTTCGGCGGGCGTGCGGACTTCTCCGGCGTGCGCCACGACGGGCGCGCCCGGCATGACGGCACGGCCCGGCATAGTCTGTGGGGTTGGCTGCCCACGGCGGGGGAACGCGCCCCGGTGTTCACCTATGCCACGTTGTCCGACGTGTGCGCCGTGGCGGTGAGCATGGAAGGCGCGGCAGGCATGGAGGACGCTTTTTCACTGACGGAGGACGTGACCGTGCGGGTGCTGCGCTACACGCTGCATAACGGCACGGCGTTTCACAACAGCGGGCCGCAGTACGGCGGCAAGGAGCTTGTATGAATTTCAGGGATGAAGCCCGGCTGCATGGCATTTTCGAGATCCGCGTCATCAAGGCGGGCCGGGAACTTGAGCACTACCGGGACGACAACATGATCATGAGCAGCGCGCGGGACGCGCTGGCCCGGCTTATCGGCGGGGCCGGTTCGGGAAAAACGGTAACGAAGATCGGCGTAGGCACCAACGGCAACGGCCCGACGCCGAACGACAAGGGACTGACCGGGGCCTATTCCAAGCCGGTGTCGGGCTGCACCTATCCGGCCACGGGGAAGCCTGTTTTGCTTTCACCATCGGCGCGGGCGAAGCCAACGGGAAGAGCATCCGGGAGTTCGGCCTGCTCTGTTCGGACGGGACGCTGTTCGCCCGCAAGACGCGCGGCGTCATCGAGAAGGCGGACGACATAGAAATCACGGGCACCTGGACCATCAAATTCTAGGAAGGGACGCATGGCGAATCTGAACGAAATTGCGCAATGGGAAGAAGGGATCTACCGCATCGAACAGACGGACCCCGTCGTGGGCGGGGAAGACGGTATCGACAACATCCAGGCAAAGCAGCTCGGCAACCGTACCTTGTACCTGAAAGAGAAGCTGGATGGGATGCAGGACACGGTGGAAAGCTATTCCCCGGAAATGCAGGAAGCGCTCTTTGCCGGGCTGAAACTGGGGCTTGACCTGGGCGCGCTGGCCATGAAGGAGCATGAGCAGACGCGGCTCACGCGCTTTCAGGAAATACGCGCCACCATCAAGAACCGTGGCATCAAGTCGGGCGTAACGCTCTCCAAAAGTTCTACGGCCACGCGAAACATCAGTTGCAGCGACGGCGTGGTGTTTATGAACGGGCGGGAATACCCGGTGGCCAACCAGACGAACACGGCCAGCGTGGCCAGCAACACCACGGACAAGTCGGGCGTGGTCATCATCTACATGTTCCTGACGGAAGCCGGGATTATCGACGTGGCGGCCACCACGCTGAACGGCCCGCTGCCGGAAGGCGCCATCGAGCTGGCCCGTGCCACGGTCCCGGCAGGCAACACGGAAGCGACCGATCCTTATCTGTCGAAAGTCACCATCACGGACAGCGCCCGCCGTGAACCCGGCTGGCCCAACATCCAGAAGTCGCCCGCCACGGTCTCCGTGCCGCTGAACCGTACCCTGCCGGACGCGGAGTATCTGGTAAATGTGGAAGTGGTGGGCAGCACGGGCGGACGCCTGCAAAACGGCGACGTGTACGCGACCGCCAAACTCAAAAACGGGTTCAAGCTGACTACCAGCGGCACGGCGGATGCTGTGGACGTGCGCCTGCTGGTGTCGCATCCCGCCATGTAAGGAGACACTATGCAGATCGAAAAGAACGGTTCCGGGCCGTGGCCCGATGTGGAAATGGACGGCGTGACCGTCACGCTGACGGTAGGGGAAAACGCCCTGTCCTTTGACTGCGCTGCCCTGCAGGAAGACGGGCAGGTCACGGTGGACGTGGTGCGCGGCCATGACGGCGCTCTTGCCGTGGGCGTGGCTAACGGCACGGAATATGTGGCCAACCTGATCATCCCTCCGGCCCGCTATGAAGACGTGCCGCTTCCGGCCACGCTGGAAGAGCCGGAGCTGCCGGAAGACCTGGACCCGGCGTGCCTTACGTCCCTTCCGACCACGGAGCGCGTGCGGTGCCGCTGGCTGCTGAAGAAATGGAAGCCGTGCGGCTGATTCTCTGACTGTAACCGACAACATGGAGGCGTAACTATGGCGACCATCATCACGAAAGATGCCCTGCGTTCCAGCGTGGAAGCGGCCACGGGCGGCCTGTGCACGGTACTGTATGACGACAAGGGGCCACCCCAGTTTCATGCGCCGCATCCCCAAAATGCGCATCGAGGACCTTTACCCGGACCTGGGTATGACCGGCACGCATCCGGCCTTCATCGTCAACGGCGTTGAGAAAAGCGAGCTTTTCATCGGCATGTATCCGGCGTCTCTGGTGGACAGCTACGCCGTTTCCCTGCCCGGCATGGACCCGGCCAACTATCTGAGCTTCGACAGCGCCGTGTCCTACTGCAAGAACAAGGGCACGGGCTGGCACCTGATGACCAATGTGGAATGGGCGCTGCTGGGTGCCCTGGGCATCAAGACGGGCTTTCAGCCGCGCGGCAACACTTACTGGGGCCAGCACCACGAAGCCAAGCACGAAACGGGCACGCTTGCCCCAGGCGCGTCCGGGCTTGGCGTGGTGAACGACGATCTGCACGGACGCACGCTGACCGGCTCCGGGCCTGTGAGCTGGCGGCATGACAACAGCCCCGCCGGTATCGCGGACCTTGTGGGCAACGTGTGGGAATGGACGGGCGGTATGCGCCTGAACGCCGGGGAGATCAACATCATCAAGGATAACGACGCGGCGGCCCATGACGTGGACATGAGCGCGGAAAGCAGCGCCTGGAAGGCCATCCTGCAGAACGGCACGCTGGCCACGCCCGGCACGGCGGACACGCTGAAATACGACGCCGTGGGTAGCAACGGCACGGGCGCGGTCAAGCTGAACAAGACCATCACCAGCCAGTATCCCACCCCGGACACCACGGCGTCGTCTTCCTGCTCCTTTAAGTCCATGACGGCGGAAAGCAGCGTCACGGTGCCTGCCATGCTGAAACTGCTCTCCTGTATCCCGTGGACACGACCAATCCTGTGGGTTCCATCTGGATGCGGAACAGCGCGGAGCGCCTGGCGTTGCGCGGCGGCCGGTACGTTAATGGCAGCGGCGCGGGCCTTTTTGGCCTCTCTGAGTAGCCGCCGGACGAATCGCAATAGGATGTGGGTTTTCCGGCCCGCTTTTATCCTGTAATTCCTGATACTTGAATCCTGAATCCCTGACCTTACCATCATACATGGAAAAAATTGCGGGATATGCTATTAACCCTTACCGGCGAAGCCGGTCGCAATTTTTTTTGTGCGGAAGGGGGTAACGGGATGGCTGAATCCGTCGAGCGCGGGCTGGTTCTTCAGCAGAAATGGGAGGACCTGAGCGAATATCTGTTTGCGTGTGTCCTTCGGGACATGCCCAAAAGCGAACGCTTCACGCTCGGCTCGGACATTCGCGCGACGGTCTGGGAGGTGGAGGCTGCCTTGGTGCAGCTTTCCCTCCGTGCCGGGAACCGTTGGGCATTGTTGAACCTGGTGGACGTGAAGGCCAAGGTGCTGCTGGCCATGATCCGGCTGGGAATCCGCATCGGGGCCATCCCGCAAAAACGCTATGAACCGCTTTCCACCCGTCTGGTGGAGATCGGAAAAATCGTTGGCGGTCTCAAAAAATCGGGTGGGGAACGCCCGGACCGCTGACAGGGAACGGCCCGGATATGCAGCGATTTGGCGTTGCGCGGCGGCAGATACAATAATGGCAGCGGCGCGGGCCTTTTTGGCCTCAATCTGAATAACAACCGGACGAATCGCAATAGGAATGTGGGTTTCCGGCCCGCTCTCGCTCCGAATCGTCAGAAGCCCGGCGGCTATGGCTGCCGGGACGGTACAGGAGCAAAAGGGGGCTCGTTCCTCCCCGGTGCGCGAAGCGGGGAAACAGCAGCGCTCCCCGCGCGGCAAGTAGGCAGCGAACGCGGCGCGGGAGCCCGTTTTTTTGACAAGGAAGTTGACGGCGCAACGCCGCCAGCGGGGAACGGCCCGAATATGCGGCGGTGTGGCGTTGCGCGGCGGCAATTACAACAATAACAGCGGCGCGGGCCTTTTTGGCCTCAATGTCAGAAACACACGCACGCTCCGCAATAGGAATGTGGGTTTCCGGCCCGCTCTCGCTCCGAATCGTCGGAAGCCCGGCGGCCATGGTTACCGGGACGGTACAGGAGCAAAAGGGGGCTCGTTCCCTCCCCGGTGCGAAACGGGGAAACAGCAGCGCTCCCCGCGCGGCAAGTAGGCAGCGAACGCGGCGCGGGGAACCTCTGGAGGACAGATGCCGAAGACGGCCCGCCATCTCTGGGAAAAGGTGCTGGCGTGGGAGAACCTGCACACGGCGGCCAAAGAAGCGTCACGCAATAAGCGCTACCGCCGCGAGGTCCTGCGCTTCAATGCCCGCCTGGAGGAAAATCTGCTGCGGCTTCGGGATCGCCTGCGCTCCGGGGAATGGAGGCCGGGGCCGTTTCGGGCCTTCGAGGTCTTTGAGCCGAAGCGCCGTCTGGTCCATGCGCCCTGTTTTGCGGACCGCGTGGTGCATCATGCCCTGGTGCAGCATCATCGGGCCTTGCTTTGAGCGGCGCTTTCTTGCGCAGAGCTTCGCCTGCCGCGTCGGCAAGGGCACCCACGCCGCCAGCGACTACCTTTCTTCCCTGCTGCGCTCGGCAGAGGCCAGGTGGGGCGGCGTGTACGTCCTCAAGGCGGACGTGACCAAGTATTTCTACCCATCGACCACGACATCCTGCTGCGTATCGTGGCCCGTACCATAGGGGACCCGGATGTGCTCAACGTGTTGCGCGTTTTGGTCAAGGAAGCCGATTGCATCGAGGGGAACCGGGGCCTGCCGCTGGGAGCGCTCACAAGCCAGTTGCTTGCCAATGTACCTGGATCAGCTCGACCACTTCATCAAGGATACCTTGGGGGTGCGCTATTATGTGCGGTATATGGATGACTTCATCCTGCTGCACGGCGACAAGGCGGAGCTGTGGCGGCTGTTGGCGGAAATCCGGGACTTCCTGGCCTGCGAGCTGCATTTGACCCTGAACAACAAAACACGGGTATTTCCGGCATCCCACGGCGTGGATTTTGCCGGATACCGGCATTTTTCAGGCTACAAGCTGCCGCGCAAGCGAAACGTGCGCCGGGCAAGAAAGAGATTTGCAGGCTTATCAAGATGCTACGCGGATGGGCGCGTAGATATAGACACCGTGCGCTGCTGCGTCGCCAGCTTTGTGGGCTACATGAAGCATTGCAAGGGGATGGAAGAGTGCGGAAAGCACTCTGAACGCACTTATTATAGTCAAAAAACAGCGAAAAAGACAAGGAATAACGGGCGAAAATCCTTCGCATGGAACGCGCTGTTTCCGGGCAGAACGCGGACTTTTCCGGCATAGTGAGGGCTGACAGAGGCGGGGGCGCTGGAACGCCCCCACCGGCGGGCTTGGGAGAAGCCCACCACGGCCCCACAAGCGGAAGGCAGCCGCTTGCAGAGTATCCGCCTGTCGTGTCTGTCCGCTAGGGACAAGGCATGGTCTAGCATGGCGGACCGGCTGGGGCAACCGCTGGAAATGCTGAAAATGAAGGACAAGAAGGAAATCCGCTGTGGCCATTGCAACAAGCTGCTGGGCAAAGGAACCGCCCACGACCTGGAAATCAAGTGCCCCCGTTGCGGCACGCTGAATCATCTGAGGGATAGGATCCCCGGCTCCGAGCCGTCCGACGGCCAAGACGGAGCGTTTTATGCTGGTTCCGAAGAAAAAAATCAGCCACTGAGACCATCATCACGGTAGGCCCCTACCGCATCCCGGTGAAGCTCGACACGTTCAAGGCATGGGAAGCCGCGCTGATGCGCGACGCGGGCTTCACCGACAGGGAAATCAAGGCGGAGATCCTGCGGAGGCTCGGCTATGGCCAGAATTGAGCTTGTGCCCGTTTCCGCTCTGCGGCCCGCCCTGTACAATCCCCGCGAGGCCGACGCGGAGCGTCTGGACCTGGTGAAGCTGTCCCTGCGCAAGCTGGGCTTTTTGCTGCCGCTGGTGGCCACCCCGGACGGGGAGATCCTGTCCGGGCATCAGCGGCACGCCGTGGCCGTGGACATGGGCGTTTCCCGTGTGCCCGTGCTGCGTGTGGATGTGCCGGAAGCCCGAAGGCGCGGCCTCAACATCCTGTTCAACCGGGCCACCAACGACATCCCCTTGCAGGATACCGAGCAGGACATGGAGACGGCCCTGCGCGGTGCTGACGCGATCCCTGGCGGACACGTTGCCGGACATCGCTCCGGACGGTCCGGCCTTCTTCCCCTGCATGGCCACTGAAATGCGGGACGTCCTGCCCCTAGCCCGCCAGAACGTGCCGCACTTCGTGCGCCATGCCGCTAATGGGGCGGATGCTGGCCAGGCTCGGTGTCCATCTGCCCATTGTCGTCACGCCGGACGGCTCCGTCATTAACGGCGTGGGCAGGCTGGAAGCCGCCGCCCGCAAGGGCCGGAAAGAGATCGCCGTGGTCACGCTGGACGCGGACCGGGCGGAACTAGCCCGCGCCATGCTGAACCTGTTGTCTATGGACTTCAGGTTCTCCGGTGACAGCGCGGACTTTTTGCGGTATGGCGCGTTCCGGCGGGACTGGCTGCGGCGCACCTTTCTGGGGCGGGCCTTCGTGCTGCCGGTGTACCGGCACAAGCGGCTGTCGGATGTGCGCCTGGATGAGAAGTTCATGGCAAAATGGAAAGCAGCCTGTGGGGACACGGTGCTGGACTTCGGATCCGGGCAGGGAGATGAGGCCAGGATGCTCCGGGACGCGGGCATCCGCGTGACCGAGTTCGAGCCGTACCCCGCCTGCAACAACGTGGTCAACCGGGAGCAGGGCCGGGCTTCGGCCATGGGCTTTCTGTCTGCCGTGCGGGCCGGTACGCCATTCAGCGCCATCTTTGTTTCCAGCGTGCTGAACAGCGTCCCCTTCCCGGAGGACAGGGAACATATCCTGCGCATCGTGGCGGCCTTGTGCGGCCCGGAAACGCTGGTATGCGCGGCGGCACGCGGCACCAAGAGCAGCGCGTGGGGCTGGGTCCAGGAAGGCGAATCCCTGAGCCAGCGCGCCTCCCGGTCCTGCAACTTCCCGCTGCGTATGGAAAAAGGCGTGGTGCTGGGGGATATTGCCACGGCTCCCAAGACCCAAAAGTTCTTTGAGCAAGCGGAATGGCTGGAGCTGTGGAGCCGGCACTTCGGCTCCGTGGAAGCGGGCCTGTCCGACGGCATGGTGACGGTTCGTTGCCGTAAGCCACTGGCCTGGCATCCGCGAGACCTGGCCGAAAGCCTGCGCTTTGAGTTTGATCTGCCGTACCCGGACGGGCAGCGTATGGGGCTTGTCCGACTGGCCCTGCAAGCCTTTTCCATGCGCCTGGGGCTGGACCTGGAGGGCGTATGAGTCAGGGAAAAGACTGGACCTTCCACGGCTTCGCCGGAGAGTTTGACGGGCATGTCCGGGAGCAACTTCCCTGGTATGAGCTGGCCAGCGCCGCTATGGGGCTGATTGCCCGCCAGTACATTCCAAAAGATGGCAAGGTCTATGATCTGGGGGCGTCCACGGGCAATGTGGGGCGCGTGCTGGCGCCTACGCTTGAGGCGCGCGGTGCGCGGCTGACGGCCCTGGATGAATGCCCGGACATGGTGGAGGCCTATAACGCGCCAGGGCGGGCGCTGCGGGCCGATATAACCCGCTTTGACTACAAGCCCTTCGACGTGGCCGTGGCATTCCTGGTATTCATGTTCCTGGCTGTGCCCGCCCGTAGAAAGCTGCTGGCCCGTCTGCGGCAGCAGCTACGGGCGGGGCCATCATCGTCTTTGACAAGCTGGTGCCGCCCGGCGGCTATCCGGCCACGGTTCTGGCAAGGCTGACCTGGGCTTCCAAGCTGGATCAGGGGGCGGAACCCGGAGCCGTGGTCAGAAAGGAACTCTCCCTGTCGGGAATCCAGCGACCGCTTTATCCCGGAGAGCTGGGAGAGGACGCCGTGGAGGTTTTCAGGTTCGGGGACTTCGCGGGCTGGATTATTGAGGGCTGAAAAATGGGCGTGGTTTTGTGTATGTTTTGACACACAGAATGCCCCGCAAAAATCGCCATGAAAAAAACGTGCCAAAGCATAAAAAGTGCTCTGGCACGTTCTCGTTTATCGTGCGGGAGATTCTCTTTTATCTTGCGACCTCACACTGGCCATGTGGCTGTAAGCTGTCACGCAATTTGAGAATCTCCGTCACGCGATTTGAGAACGGCGCTCGGCACTTTTTCATAGTTAGCACAGTTGTTGTGTAAAGATTTTCCCGAACACAAAGGGGCGTAGGTACCGTGTCGAAAATGACACACCCACGCCCCTTATGTTCTTTTTTTTGCCTACTGCCCCAGCCTGTTTTTTGCCCACGGCGGGTTCGAACGTGGCCGCACGGGGGCCTGCGGACTGGCGCAGCGCTCCCCTGGACCAGGCGGGCCTTTGCTGGCCGATGGATACGAATGTGCTCCGGCAGCATGACATGGCCCTGAAACAGCCCCGCCCGGAATGGGAAAAAACACAGAAGACGAAAAAAGCGGCCAGCCTGTTACAGCTGACCGCTTGCGTTTTTTGTGGTGCGCCCGAAGAGATTCGAACTCCTGGCCTACAGGTTCGTAGCCTGTTGCTCTATCCAGCTGAGCTACGAGCGCGTTGTGAAAAAGCTATGTATAGCAATCGCCCTGTCCTGTCAAATACTTTCGCGCAAAAAATCATTTTTTGTGCGAAAGCCGCTGCCTGCCTTCCGGCTTCCGGTATGGCAGAAGGCGCAAGGCAGTCCCTTTCCCCGCACTCGCTGCCACCGGGCAGGGAGCAGCACAGCAGGCCAGGACAGCGAATATGCCCGACAAAAAACGGAGCGGCGATCGATGGAAGTAACGTCCCCGCAGCGCCGCCGCGGGGATCGCCCCGGCAGCCAGAGCCACAGACTGCGTAGGCAGGACGACAGGAATGTCTTTTTGATGCGAGGCAGCGCCGCCCCCTGCATCACAGGGCACAGGCCCCACACAGCAAAGAACACATTCCAGATTTAGGGAACAAAAAACGGGCCCCAGCTTCACTGGAACCCGTCTGTTTTTTATGGTCGGGATGGCGCGATTTGAACGCGCGGCCTCAGCGTCCCGAACGCTGCGCTCTAGCCAAACTGAGCCACATCCCGTTGCAAGAGGGGACATTACGCCGAAGCCGCCTTCCATGCAAGCTTTTTTTGCAAAAAAATTTTTCCGGCCATCTCCGCCCTTTTTAGATCCCGTGGCATCTCCGGCAAAACTTTTGGGAATATCGGGCAATTAGGATTTGACTTTATAAAAAAAAAAGGAGCTACAACGCTCCTGCCGGTACGCCTGCCCGGTAAAAATCTTTTGAGGTTGCTTTATGTCGAACACAGGATCCACGGACAATTTCGGCTACAGCCAGGAATTGAAGCGCGAACTCAGCTTCAAGGACGTATTCGTTTACGGCATGCTGTTCATGGTGGTCATCGCCCCCATGTCCATCTATGGCTACATTTCCAAAGACAGTCATATGATGGCGCCCTTCGTCTACTTTGTGGGCATCTGCGCCATGTTCTTCACGGCTCTGAGCTATATGAAGATGAGTAACCGCTTTCCCATCGCCGGTTCGGTCTACGCCTATGTGCAGCGCGGCCTGAACCACCATGTGGGTTTCATTGCCGGCTGGCTCATACTGCTGGACTATGTGTTCGTTCCCGCCCTGCTCTACCTGCTGACCGCCAACTGGTGTGTGGAACTTTTTCCGGCCACGCCCCGCTGGCTGTGGGTCATCGTGTTCGTGGGCATCAATACCCTCATCAACGTCCGCGGCATCACCTATACCGCGCGTGCCGACTGGATCATGTTCTATGTGGAAGCCGTGGTCCTGGCCCTGTTCATCGGCTTCGGCCTCAACTATGTCCTTGGTGAAGGCGGCGGCACCGGCCAGCTGGTCATGGATCCCCTGTACCGCCCCGGCGAGATGAACCTGCAGTTCATCGGCCTGGCCTGCACCATCGCCTGCCTCTCCTTCCTGGGCTTTGACGGCATCTCCACCCTGGCCGAAGAGACCCACCGCCCCGAAGTGACCATCGGTCGCGCCACCATGGCCGCCCTGCTCTGCATCGGCTTCCTGTTCATGCTCCAGACCTATGTGGCCACCATCATCCAGCCCGACATGAGCAGGATGAACCCCGACACGGCCTTCTTCGACGCTGCCGAGCTCGCCGCCGGTGACTGGTTCCGCAAGGTCCTGCTGGTGGTCAACATCCTGGCCGTGGGCATCGCCAATACCATGAACGCCCAGGCCGCCACCTCCCGCGTGCTGTACGGCATGTCCCGCGACAACGTGCTGCCCGGCGTCTCCGGCCTGTTCCGCAAGGTGCACCCCCGCTTCCAGACCCCCTACATCGCCACCATCGCCGTGGGCATCTTCTCCATCCTGGTGGCCGAGCTCTCCACCGTGGAAGACCTGGCCCGCCTGGTGAACTTCGGCGCCCTGACCTCCTTCATCCTGCTGAATCTCGCCGTGTACAATTTCTTCTGGCGCCGCGAGAAGATGCGTGGCGGCAAGGCCCTGCTCAACTATGTGATCTGCCCCTTCTGCGGCGTGCTCATCCTCGGCTATGTGGGCTCTCCTTCGACAGCATGACCCAGATCGTGGGCTTCAGCTGGCTGGCCGTCGGCCTGGTCATCGGCTACGTCAAGAGCAAGGGCTACAAGGTCGTCCCCGAAGCCTTCCGCAAGAGCGATATGGTGTAACCTTCAGTGCAGGAGTTGAATCATGCAGTACTTTGACAAGGTCGTATATACCTTCAGTGCCGACAACGAACCCACCGGCAGCATCGACTCCGGCGAGATCGTCATCTTCCGCACCCAGGACTGCTTCAGCAACCAGATGCATTCCGAAAGCCAGCTGGTGACCAGCTGCGACTACAGCAAGATGAACCCCGCCACCGGCCCGCTGTTCGTGCGCGACGCGCGGCCCGGCGACGTCATCAGGGTGGAACTGCTGGACGTGCAGTGCGACACCATCGGCACCACCACTACCCTGCCCAAGATCGGCCCCCTCTGGGACATGTGCGAGACCCGCACCAAGCGCATCCCCATCGAGAACGGCAAGGCCGTCTTCAATGACGTGGCCTTCCCCATCAATCCCATGATCGGCGTCATCGGCGTGGCCCCCCGAAAAGGGCAAGAGCGTGCCCTGCGGCTACCCCGGCCGCCACGGCGGCAACCTGGACTGCAAGCTGATGGTCAAGGGCAACACCGCCTACTTCCCCGTGCGCGTGGAAGGCGGTCTGGTGCAGATGGGCGACATGCACGCCGTCATGGGCGACAGCGAACTGTGCGGCACCGGTCTGGAGATCAATGGCACCGTCATCGCCCGCGTGAGCGTCATCAAGGACTGCCCGCTGGAATGGCCCGTGCTGGAGACCGCCGACACCTGGTACACCCTGGCCAGCGCCGCCGGTTATGAAGAAGCCCTGCGCCACGCCAGCGTACAGATGCAGGGCCTGGTGGCTGCCGCCACCGGCTGGGATGCCACCGACGCCTACCTGTACATGTCCCTGCGCGGCGATCTGGAGATCTGCCAGGCCTGCAAGCCCTGCGAAGTGGACCTCATCGTGCGTCTCGGTGTGCCCAAGGCCGACATGAAGCGCCCCCTGGTGGGCTAGGGCCCGACCGTCCGGCGCCACCATACAGGAAAAGGCTGTCCGTTATTGCGGGCAGCCTTTTTTCATGTCCTTTTGCCTGAGGAACAGGCAAGACGCTATTTCTTCCTGTCGTGCCGGGAAAGCCGCTCCAGTAGACGGTCATAATAGGTGTCGTCATCAAGATTCAGGGGGCGCTGGTGCTTCATGCGGGCCTGCAGGATCATGAACCGCAGTTTCTGCATCTGGCGCACGCGCTCCTGCTCGTCCCCGCAATGTTCCAGCATATCGGCCAGATTGCTGATCTCTTGCGTTCGGCCAGCTCCGGCGGCACGCAGCCGGCGTTGCGCAGCACCTTGTAGGCCATGCGCAGTTCCGGGGGGACATGGCTGTCGTCTTCCAGTTCCAGCGGCCTGCCCCGGCCGGGGAGGTCATCGAAATCCCCCCTGGCCATGGATTCTTCGATACGGCGCTCGGCAATGGACTGGATGACCGACCAGGGACTGACCTCAGACATGTTTTTCCTCCGTATCGGGAGCATCGGCCCAGAGTTTTTTCCACTCCATGATCAGCTTGAGGGCCGCCAGCGGCGAAAGTTCCTCGGGATCGAGATCCCGCAGCAGCAGGACCAGCGGATGCGGCCCGGAGGACGGTGCGGCCGGGATGTCGATGGGCAGTGCCGGGGGCTCATCGCGGGCGACCCGCTGTTCCATGCCGGGAAGGGCCAGCGTCTCCGTCTGGGGCGACATGCGCCGCCCCTCGCCCCGGCTTTGCTCCAGTTCCGCCAGGATGGCCCGTGCCCGCTGCACCACCGGCGCAGGCACGCCTGCCAGACGGGCCACCTCCACGCCGTAGCTGCGGTCCGCAGGGCCGGGCACCAGCTTGTGCAGGAAGAGGATGTCGCCCCCGTATTCCCGGATGGCGATATTCATGGTGAACACCCCGGGCACGCGCTTTTCCAGCGCCGTCAGCTCATGGTAATGGGTGGCGAACAGGGTACGCACCTCGCCGTGCGCCCGGGCCGCCAGATCCTCCACCACGGCCCAGGCCAGGGCCACACCGTCATAGGTGCTGGTGCCGCGCCCGATCTCGTCCAGGATGACCAGGCTGCGTTTGGTGGCCTGCCGCAGGATGCGGGCCGTCTCCATCATTTCGACCATGAAGGTGCTCTGCCCCTGGGCCAGGTTGTCCGAAGCGCCCACGCGCGAGAACAGCCTGTCCACCAGCCCCAGGCGCGCCCGCGTGGCCGGGACCATGGAACCGGTCTGCGCCAGCAGGCAGATGATGGCCACCTGCCGCAGCACCGTAGACTTGCCCGCCATGTTGGGACCGGTGAGCAGGCACAGGCGGCGCCGGGCATCCAGCGTGATATTGTTGGGCACGAAGTTGGCCGCGCCGATCATGGCTTCCACCACAGGATGCCGCCCTTCCTCGATGAGGATGTCGGCACTGCTGTCCAGCTCGGGACGGCACCAGCCGTTACGGCGCCCCACCTCGGCAAGGCTCTGCCAGTAGTCCAGATGGGCGATGACGTCCGCCATGTGCAGGATGCGCTCCCGCTGCCGGGCCATGAAGGTGCGCAGATCCTGATAGAGCTGATACTCCAGCGTCTTGCGCTTTTCGGAAGCGGAAAGGAGCGCCTCTTCCAGCTCCTTGAGGGCGGGCGTGGTGAAGCGTTCGGCATTGGCCAGGGTCTGGCGGCGGATGAAATGTTCCGGCACCGGCCCGCTGTGCGCGGCCCTGCTCAATTCGTAATAATAACCGAAGACCCGGTTGAAGCCCAGTTTGAGCTTGGCGATGCCGGTCTCCTGCTGCTCGCGGGCCAGTTCTTCCTGCAGCTTCTGCTCGCCGTGTTCCACCAGATCCAGCAGGCGGTCCAGCTCGGCGTTGTAGCCGGCCCTGAACAGGCCGCCGTCCGTGATGACCACCGGCGGGCTGTCCACCAGCGCGCTGCGCAGCAGATGCGCGCAGTCCGCCAGATCGTCCCAGCCCTTGAGCAGATCATAGATGACGCGGGGCGCGTTTTCCCCGTTCTCCTGCCCGGGCAGCGGATATGTCCCGTCCAGAGGCTGCGTCAGGGCCGCCAGCACGGCAGGCAGGGCCGCCAGGCTGTTGCCGAGGGCGATGAAGTCCCGCGGGTGGCCCGGTTGACCGTCACGCGCGTGGACAGGCGCTCCAGGTCATAAACGTCCTTCAGGGCTTCCCGCAACAGGGCCCGGCGGTTGTCATCATCGTGCAGCAGGCCACGGCGTCCTGCACGGCCAGGATGGGGGCCGCCTCGCGCCACGGGTGCCGCAGCATGTCTTCCAGCAGGCGGCCGCCCATGGGGGTCATGGTATCGTCCAGCACATGGCGCAGGGTCCCCTTGCCCTTGCGGCCATTGAGGCGCTGGAAGATCTCCAGATTGCGTTCCGTCACGTCGTCCACCAGCATGTGACGGCCCAGATCCAGCGGCTGGAAGGGCATCAGATGCTCGGGGCGGCGCTTCTGGGTCTGCTCCAGATAGACCAGCAGCGCGCCGCAGGCCCGCACGAGGCAGGGCTTGTTCTGCAGGCCCAGGGCTGCCAGTTCCTGCACGGACTGGGCTTCCAGCAGACGGCGTTCGGCCCTGCGGGCGTCGAAACCGGCTGCCGGGCGTCGCAGCAGGCGCACCCCCTCCAGCAGGCATTTGGGCGGCAATTCCTTGTCGTCCGGCACCAGCAGCTCGCGCGGGGACAGTTTCTGGATCCATTGCCAGAGCTCGGGCAGGCGTTTCACCTCCATGCCGGACCACTGGCCCGTGGAGATGTCCGCCCAGACGAAGGCCCCGGTGTGTCCCTCCCAGAAAGCGGCTCCCAGATAATTGTGGCTGCGGGCATCCAGGTTGGCATCTTCCAGCACGGTGCCGGGCGTCACCACGCAGGTCACGGCCCGTTGCACGAGCCCCCTTGGCGGCCTTGGGGTCTTCGGTCTGGTCGCAGATGGCCACATGGAAGCCCTTGTCGATGAGCTGGGCGATGTAGGCCTGCGCGGCATGCCAGGGCACACCGCACATGGGCACGGGATTCTCCGTGTCCCGGCTGCGGCTGGTGAGGGCGATCTGCAGTTCCCGGGCCGCGGTGACGGCATCGTCGAAGAAGAGCTCGTAAAAGTCGCCCATCCGGTAGAACAGCAGCGCATCAGGGTAGCCGGCCTTGATGCGCAGATACTGCTCGAACATGGGAGTCAGCTTGGGAGTTTTTTCTGCCATATGCGTAATTGCGCAGCGGCGCCATCCAAGGACGACGCCGCTGCAGAAAAATGCGCCTGATGCGCGGGGAAAAGGGACTAGGCCTTGTCAGGATCGGGAGCGGTCACTTCTTCCGGCTGGGCCTCGGCCTTTTCCTTGACAGGGGCGGCTTCGATGGCCTGGGCCTTTTCCCGGGAAACCTTGCGGAGGAAATCGCCGCGCGCGGTCTCACCGTCCAGGCTCTTCTTCAGCTTGGCCACTTCACGTTCCAGAGCGGCCACGCGCCACTTGCTCTTCATGTAACGGGCCGTCAGGTGCATCTTGTCCCACAGCAGCAGGGCCACGGCCAGCAGGGCCCCCACGAAGAAGGCCACGATGACGATGAAGTAGAACGGCAGCGGGATGGACGTCATCTCAGGCACGAAGAAGAGATTGAGCTTGAGCGTCATGGCTGTCGACAGGGCCGTCTGGTTCTGGAAGAAGAAGACCAGACTGAAGAAAATCAGCAGAACAAGTAACAGGACCTTTAGATAGCGCATAGTCTCCTCCTCTGCGCGGTGGTGTTCAAAACCTGTCGAAATACGGCTTCAGATGGGCATAGCTGCTGCGCAGGTGTTCCGGGATCGTGCGCACTTCGTCCATCACGGCCATGAAGGAAGAATCCCCGTTCCAGCGCGGCACGAGATGGAAGTGCAGATGTTCCCGGATACCGGCTCCGGCAGCCTGCCCCTGGTTGAGGCCGATATTGATGCCTTCGCAGTGAAAATGTTCCTGCAGCACCAGCGTGCAGCGCTGCATCAGGTCCATGATCTCGTGCGTCTCATCCTTTTCAAGCTGGGCCAGCGCCATCACATGCCGATAGGGACAGACCATGATGTGCCCGTTGCTGTACGGGAACTTGTTCATGATGACAAAAGCATGCCTGCCCCGGTACAGGACAAGCCGTTCCTCATCCTCTTCCCTGCTCTCGGGAAGACAAAAGACACAGCTGTCCGGCTTGGGGCCAAGGATGTACTCGATGCGCCAGGGCGTCCACAATTGTTTCATTTTCTTTTCCTCAATACACGGCTTGCGCTCCAAGGGCAAGTCCTGCCCGGGATGCCGTTCTTTTATTTGGGAAATACGCCTTCCTGCCGGGCCATGTCCAGCGCCAGGCGGCGCTGGCTGTCCGCATCCGGCGTCTCTCCGTCCAGCTTGCCGGCCAGCACGGCCCGCAGGATGCGTCCGAACAGCGGCCCAGGTGCGATGCCCATGTCGCGCAGATCCCGGCCGTCGATATCCGGCTTTTCACGGCGCCACTGGGTGATGTAACGGGAAAGGTTCTTTTGCAGCCCGCTGTCCTCCACACCGGCCATGATGTAGAGCAGGAATTCCAGCGAGAACTTTTCCAGCAGCAGAGAGAGCCCGCTGATCCGCCCCGTCCCGGCCTCAAAGGCCTTTTGCCAGCGGACCAGCTTGGGCTGCACATGCCGCATGGACTCCCGCTGCTGCAGTATCTCCTGCTTGCGTCCTTCAGGCAGGCCCAGGGCGGTGAAATTGGCGGAGACTTCGGCACAGTTCAGCCGGTGCCCCAGCGCCAGGAAGTAGATCAGCCAGTTTTCGACGCGTTCATCGAAATACAGCAGGCGGTACCAGTTGAGCATGGAGCGCACCTGCTGCAGGATCTGGCGCTTGCTCGGTGTCAGGGCCAGTGAGGGCCCCAGGGCCCGCAGCAGGCCCAGGCCGTCCAGACGTTCGAAACAGGCCGCCGGATCGTCTTCGTCACATATGTGGGTATACTCGTTGAAGATACGCTTTCCGGACAGTTTGTCCAGCATATGCAGGCTGAGCAGGTTCTTGATGAGCTTTTCCGCGCTGGGCCCGATATGGAAGCCATACCGCTGTTCAAAGCGTACCGCACGCAGACTGCGCGTGGGGTCTTCCACGAAACTCAGGGTGTGCAGCACGCGCAGCACGCCTTCCTTGATGTCCCGCTGCCCGCCGAAAAAGTCCACCAGCTGCCCGTAGGGCGTACAGTCCAGACGGATGGCCAGGGCATTGATGGTGAAGTCGCGCCGGAACAGGTCCATCTTGATGGATGAAAGTTCCACCGTGGGCAGGGGCTGCCGGGGACTCGTAATACTCCAGGCGCGCGGTGGCCACGTCGATACGCTGCTCCACACCGTCTTCGTCATGGTAGATGACCATGGAGGTCAAAAACTTGCGGTGCTCGCGCACACGGCCGCCCAGTTCGGCGGCCAGGGCCCTGGCAAAGGCCACGCCCTCGCCCTCCACCACGAAATCCACATCATGGTTGGGCCGGTCCAGCAAAAGGTCGCGCACGAAACCGCCCACCACATAGACAGGCATGTTCAGCCGCTGTCCCAGACGGCCCGCCAGCTCCAGCAGATGGCGCACCCGCGCGGGCAGGCGGTCGCGCAGCAGCTTGGCCACATTGCGCTCGCGCGAGCTGTTCTCCTGATAGTCCAGGACCTGACCGGGTTCGGAGGTCATGACGTTGATGAGGTCCGTGCGGGTCACCACCCCCACCACCAGTTCCTTGTCCACGATGGGCACCAGACGCTGGCGGCCGCCCACGATGATGGACGAGATGTCCCGCAGGGGCGCATCCGGGGCCAGCGTCTTGATATTGCGGCGCATGTAGTCGTCCACGGGCCGTTCGCCCAGCTTGTGGCTGGTGGCGCGGGAAGCCGTCTGGGCATCCAGGATGCCGATGCAGTGCCGTGTCCCGGGCCGGAAGACGGGCACGGCCTTGAGGCCGAAATGCATCATCAGGGTATCGGCCTCGCGCATGCTGCGGTCCGACTCGATCCCCACCGCCGGGGACGACATATAATCGCTGGCGGTCTTTTCCGGCCCTGCCTGCATGTTGCAGGTTGCGCACGATGGCGTCATGGACCTCGTTGAGGGTTAGGTTGCGGATGGATGCCGATGCGGCATAGGCATGGCCGCCCCCGCCCAGCTCCGCACAGATGCGGCCCACGTCGATGGCGTCGCTGCGGCTGCGGGCCACCACCTGCACCCGGTCCTCCATGCGTCCCACGGCAAAGAGGACGGTGAACTTCTCCATCTCCATCAGCCGGTGGGCCAGATAGGCGAAATCCCCCAGATAATGTTCCATGGAGGCCTCGGCGATGACCACCGGCTCGTTGTTGATATGGTAGACGCGCGCCGATTCCAGCAGGCTGTTGAGGGCCCGCACATGCAGGCTGGTCAGCTCATGGGCCGCCATCTCGTTGATGGCATTGACATCCATGCCCTGGGTCAGCAGCCAGGCCGAGCTTTCAAAATCCAGCGGCGTGGTGGAACTGTAGGTGAACGAGCCCGTGTCCCCGTAGATGCCGAGCCCCAGCAGGGTGGCGTCCGCGGCTTCCAGCACGGCCCCCCGCTGCCGCAGCTCCCGCACCAGCAGGGCCGTCACGGACCCCACGGTCTCCACATGGCTCGTCCGGGCCGGGACATCCTCGGACGACGCCGGATGATGGTCCCAGACCTCGACGGACACCCCTTCCCTGTCCAGCAGGGCCGATACATGCCGGACACGCTCGCGCTGGCGTGTATCCACCAGCACGAGGTGGGTGATCTCGTCCCAGGGGATGTCGGCAGTTTCGGTCAGGCTGTAGCGTTTGGCATCCAGCGAGGCCACGACCTTCTGCAGGCCGCGTTCCTGCGTCCCCGGGAACAGCAGCAGGCTGCCGGGATACAGGAAATGGGCCGCCAGCATGGCCGCGAAGGAATCGAAATCGGCATTGGCATGGCAGGTGACCAGGACCCGGGGAGAAGATGCGGACATTACGACTGACTCCGTGGATGGAACTGCCTGTGCAGGGCATGGAGACGTTCGGCCTGCACATGGGTATAGATCTCGGTGGCGCTGATGTCGGCATGGCCCAGCAAAAGCTGCACGGCCCGCAGGTCAGCCCCCCCCTCCAGCAGATGGGTGGCAAAGGAATGGCGGAAGGTGTGCGGCGATATGGAACGCCGTATGCCCGCCAGCAGGGCGTATTTTTTGACCATCTTCCAGACATACTGGCGGCTCAGGCCCTTGCCGGAACGGTTGAGGAAAAGATGGCGGCTCTGGGGCGAAAACTCGTCACGCCAGAAGGACAGCCACTGCTGCAACAGGTCGAGCACCAGGGCATGGAGCGGCACCAGCCTGTCCTTGGCGCCCTTGCCCGACACCAGCACCAGCCCCCGCTGCATGTCCACATCCGCCACCAGCAGGTTGCAGACCTCCGAGACGCGCAGGCCCGCCGCATAGAGCATCTCCAGCAGGCAGCGGTCACGGCGGCCGCACTTTTCGCGCATGTCCGGCAGTTGCAGCAAACGGTCCATCTCGGCCTTGCTCAGGACTTCCGGCAGGTACTGGGGCAGACGCGGGCTTTCCAGCAGGCTGGCGGGGTTGCTCTCCAGCAGGCCTTCTTCCACCGTGTACTCGAAAAAGCCCCGCAATGCCGACAGACGCCGGGCCAGCGTGCGGCCCGCATTCTTCCGGGCCCGCAGCCAGGCCAGGTACAAAAACAGATCATGCTCGTCGAGGCTGGTCTTGTCCCCGGCGTCCAGTTCCTCAAGAAAAAGGAAAAAATTTTCCAGATCCTGCCGGTACGAGACCACCGTGCGCATGGAAAGGCCCCCGCTGGGCCAGCAGGTACTCCCCCCAGGCCGGGATCTGTTTTTCAGGATCCGCAGGGAGCGATCCGTCGCCTCAGGCAATACGCTTTTTTTTCCGTCATGTCATCATGCTAGCTGCCTTGGCCGGATTGGGCAAGATTTTTGACAGCATCCGGGCAAATGTCTACAAGGAGGCCATGACCGCACCGACCATCACCGTTTTTGTCTGTCTGGGCTCCAATACGCCCGATGCCGCGCATATGCTCTCCCTGGCCGTGGAGCGGCTGCGTGTCCTGCCCCGTGCACGTGTGGACGCGCTTTCCGGCGTCTACCTGACCGAACCGCAGGACTATGCGGATCAGCCCTGGTTCCACAATCAGGTCGTCCGCATGGAGCTGGAGGCCGACTGGACCCCGCAGAGCTTCGTCCAGGCATTGCTGGCGGAGGAAGAACTGCTGGGCAGACAGCGCAGCAGCGACCCGGCCCTGCGCTTCGGACCGCGCTGCATCGACATGGATCTGCTGCTCTTCGGGGACAGGCACTGTGATGCGCCGGAAAGCATCGTCCCCCATCCGCGCATGTGCCAGCGGGCCTTCGTCCTCATCCCCCTGTGTGATGTGGGCGCCGCCTGCCGCATCCACGGCCGTACCCCGGCGCAATGGCTGGCCGGGCTCAAGTATCGACAGGAAGGGCGGAGAATTTTTCAGTGACGCGCAAAAACTCTTATGCTATCCTGGGTTGCGATAAAGCATGAGACCCTGCCCCGCGCAGGAGAAGGAGAGCGACCATATGTGGAAATGGCTTGTGCTGGGTCTGGCCGTTTACGTCCTGTACCGACTGTTTGCCAATGATTTTCTGAAAAAGAAAAAGGAAAACGCCGAAGACCAGGCCGCTGAGGTCGAGCGCAAGGTCGCTGCCGGCGAAATGGTCAAGGACCCGGAATGCGGCACCTATGTCTCTGTGGACGGCAACATCTCCGTGCGCGACGGCGACCAGGTCTACCGGTTCTGCAGCTACGAATGCCGTGACAAATTCCTGGAGCGTCTCCAGAAAGGTGGACGCGAACTCCCGCCCCGCGACTGAGCGGCATTGTTCATCCCCATCGCAAAGCCCGTCAACGCACGGGCTTTTTCGTTGGACGGACAGCGGGGCCCCACGCCCGCGGGAAAGCCCCCCGGGGAGGGACGCCCGTTCCTCTTCCCTGCACGATGCCTCCCGGCAATCATAAAATCGTCGTTTCCGACGCTCCCTTCCCTGTCGTCCATGCGGCGGCAGGTCCCCAGATATGGACTGCCCGGAGCCCCGTGACCGGGCCCCGGGCAGTTCCCCTTCAATCCGTGATGGGGAGATGCCAGTGCGGCTCCCCGCCCAGCGGATGGACATGCTCATGGCTATGCCGGACGTCTGGCGCGCAGCTCAGTAGGTGTCCTTCCCGGATCGTCCAGTACTCCCCCGCAGACACGGGAAAGAAAATCCCAGTCATGGGAAATGACCATCCGGGCCGTGGGCAGGTCGCACAAAATGTCGATGAGCCGCTGCCGGGCCTCCTGGTCCAGATCATTGGTGGGCTCGTCCAGCAACAGGGCCTCCGGTTCCATGGCCAGTACCGTGGCCAGCGCCACCAGTCTCCTTTCCCCGCCCGACAGATGGTGCGTGAGGCGCTGCTCGAAACCGGCCAGGCCCAGACGCCGCAGTGTGGCCCGGGCCTGTTCCGCGGCTTCCGCCGCCGAAAGGCCCAGATTGAGCGGCCCGAAGGCCACATCCTCCAAGACCGTGGGGAAAAAGAGCTGATCCTCGGCATGCTGGAGCACAAAGCCCACCTTGCAGCGCAGGGCATGGAAGTCCTTTTCATCATGCAGGGCCTTTCCGTGGAAGCGTACCAGCCCCTTGCCGGGACGCACCAGCCCGGTGATGCAGCGGAACAGGGTCGTTTTGCCGCTGCCGTTGGGCCCGTAAAGACCCGCCCGCTGACCGGCGGCCAGCGTGAATGAGACATCATGCAGGACACGACGCTGCCCGCGCGTGCCCGAATAGGTCACATCCACCTTTTCCAGACTGAAAATACTTTCCTCAGCGTTTACCGACCGGCCCACAGGATGCTCCCTCCTGCTTCTGTCCACAGGATGCAGGCCAGACAGGATGCCGTGGCCAGCGCAAAACAGATATCCACCGGACGCAGACAAAAGCTGTCCAGCGAATGAAAACGTCCCGAAAAACCGCGCAGGCGCATGGCTTCATGCGTACGCTGGGCACGCTCATGGCTGCGCACCAGCAGCAGCCCCAGCAGGGAGGCCACTGTCCGGTAGGTATGCAGGTCCGTACGCGGCCGGAACCCGCGCAGGCGGGCCGCCGTCACCAGATCCTCCCATTCCGCGGCCAGCAGATGGATATAGCGGCCGGTGAACAGGAACAGGAAGACAAGTTTGTCGGGACAGCCCAGACGCTCCAGGGCATGGCCCAGCGTCGCGGCGGGCAAGGTGGCCACCAGGGACAGGAAAACACAGGCAATGGCATTGGACTTGAGTGTCACTAGCAGGGAAAGGTACAGGCCTTCCCTGCTGACCTGGATGAAATGCCACTGCCAGACAACTGTCCCGGGCGTCGTCCAGGGCGTGACCAGCCACAGGAACAGGATGAACATGTTCACTGCCGCCAGGCGCCGCCACAGGGGCCGCAGGGGAGCCCGCGCCAAGCCCAGCAGGACGCAGCCCAGCCCCAAGCCCAAGCAGCAGGCCGTCACCTGCCGCAGCAGGGCCAGGGTCACGGCCAGCAGCACGGCCAGCAGCACGCGCATGCGCGGATCGATCTGCCGGATGAAGGAATCCCGGACAAAAGGCTGGTCAAACATCGGATCATGCTAGGGCCGGCGCCGGGAAAAGTACAGTCCGATGCCCACCAGGCCCATGATCCAGCCCAGACCGCCCACGATGTCCCGCAGGCCGGGCTCCGCTTCGCTGCCGGCGGCAATGGCACGCCGCACAGGGGCCAGATGCCGGTCCAGCGCCGCATCGACGATCGCTTCCACATCCTTGCGGCTCAGGGTCGCCGTCACGCCGGCCGGAGCAGCCGCTCCGCTCCGCCATCCGCGGCCGGTCCGGCTGAAGGGGCCCCTGTCCCGTCTTCCGCCACCGGCACCGTCGTCCCCGTCCCGGCAGCAGGCAGCAGACTGGAAAATTCAGCAGCATCCATCTGCCACTCGTTCTGATGCCCTTCCCCGGCCAGGATGCGGATACGCAATCCGTGCCCCTGGCGAACGACCGCGGGGACCGGGAAGGCGAACGCCCCTTGCCCGTCCGTCCTGCCCTGCAGCAGTTCCGTGCCGGTCTGCGCGTCAAAGACGATGACCGTCCCCTGCCGTACCGGCGAATCCCGGCGGAAAGAGCATTCCACCCGCACGGTCTCCCCTTCCAGCCAGGCGAAGATATTGACCCGGTGCGCCTGCGCGGCCCCGGCAAACACGAGGAGCAGCATCAGGCACAGGCCCCCGCACAGATCCTTGTAAGAGCGCTCATGCATCCTCCTGTCCGTTATCCGGCTGCACCGGGGCCATGCCCAGCAGCTCCGGGCGCACACGCATGATGAAGGAGACCGTGAACATGGTGATCAGCCCCTCTGCCAGCATGACCGGCAGGTGCGCCAGCAGCAAAAGCTGTGCCGCCAGCCAAAAGCCCTCGTCCGTAAATGCCAGCGCCAGCGCCGTCAGCACGGCGGCCAGGGCCACCCCCAGGGCTCCGCCCATAAAGGCGCCCGCGCGCACGCCTCCCATGCCGGGGCACAGACGGCAGACGGCCCGGAAGACATACCAGGAAGCCACAGCGGCAAAGCCCATGGTAAAGGTATTGACCCCCAGCACCGTGATGCCGCCGAACTGGAACAGCAGGGCCTGGAGCAGCAGGGCCACGAGGATGGACGGAAAGGCCGCCCAGCCCAGCAGGACACCCACGAGTCCGTTGAGCACCAGATGGGCACTGGCCAGGCCCACCGGCACATGGATGAGCGAAGCCACGAAAAAAGCAGCCGACAGGATCCCCACGGCCACCAGACG
>VOFC01001188.1_pt1 | contig 26001 bp, 31 predicted proteins | sample 5384161 | NCBI WGS metagenome assembly VOFC01 (sample SAMN12384722, study PRJNA508395) | human gut metagenome | isolation source: healthy gut B | host: Homo sapiens | reverse complement strand
CAGTCACAGATAACGCCACTTCTACTAATGATGATTCCTTCAATTCCAGCTATAATAATATGGCAGAAACAGACATTTATGATAATTGGATTACAGGTTAGGAAGGACTGATTCCTTGTATTCCTCTGACTGCTTCTCGAATACGTCCATAGATGGCATACTTACTACTCTTACATCTATTCCTGCATTCTTAAGCTCTGCCTTTGCTGATACAGCAAGGTTTACTTCAGAACCACTTGCAATAATAATTCCATCTGGAGTCTCTTTATCTGAATCCTCAAGAATATATGCTCCCTTAAGTGCTTCCTTTGATGAGCAAGCCATCTGTGGAAGGTTCTGTCTTGTAAGAACTAAAGCTGTTGGCTCGTCCTTAGATTCAATAGCATATTCCCATGCAAGTGCTGTCTCTGTTCTGTCACATGGTCTGAATACTGTGAAGTCCGGCATTGAGCGGAATGCTGCAAGCTGTTCAATAGGTTCATGTGTTGGTCCATCCTCACCTACACCGATACTGTCATGTGTGAATACATATGTTAGTGGAAGCTTCATAAGTGATGTAAGTCTTGCCATTGGCTTTGTGTAATCACTGAATACGAAGAATGTTGCAACGAATGGTCTTAATCCACCATGAAGTGCAAGTCCGTTTCCTATTGCTGCCATAGCCTGCTCTCTTACACCAAAGTGAAGATTGCTTCCTGAATAATTATCCTTAGAAAAATCTCCTGCATCCTTCATATTAGTCTTGTTAGATGGAGCAAGATCTGCTGAACCACCTATAAGATTAGGCATTACATTCTTAATCATGTTAAGAATTGTTCCGCTTGAACTTCTTGTTGCTTCTGCCTTCTCTGGCTTTGCAAGGTATTCCTCAGAATTGAATAAATCGGACATATCACATCCATTGTAGTACTTATCCCAGAGTTCCTTCATCTCAGGGAACTTCTCACAGTATTCAGCAAAAAGCTTATTCCATTCTTCTTCCGGTTCAGCCATTCTTGCAGCTATCTCTTTATAATGGTCATATACTTCCTGTGGTACTTCAAAATCACCCTTGCATGGCCAGTTAAGGTTTTCCTTAAGTGCTGCAACATTATCAACACCAAGCGGCTCACCATGTGCGCTTGCCTTACCCTGCTTAGCAGGACAGCCGTATCCGATAAGAGTATTAACTTTAATAAGTGATGGTCTTGTCTTATCAGCCTTAGCCTCTTCTATAGCCTTTCCGATAGCTTCAATATCATTGCCATCAGCAACCTCGATTGTCTGGAAGCCAAATGCTTCAAATCTCTTCATTACATTTTCTGTAAATGCAATATCTGTGCTTCCTTCAATAGATATATTGTTAGAATCGTAAAATACAATCAGCTTTGAAAGTCCTAATGTTCCTGCGAGTGAGAAGCATTCAGATGAAATACCTTCCATCATGCAGCCGTCTCCACCAAGTACATATGTGTAATGGTCAACTACATTGTATCCGTCTTTATTGAATACAGATGCAAGATGTGCTTCTGCCATAGCCATACCTACTGCCATAGCCATACCCTGTCCAAGAGGACCTGTTGTAGCTTCAACACCTACTGTATGACCATACTCTGGATGTCCAGGTGTCTTAGAACCCATCTGTCTGAAATTCTTCACATCATCTAAAGAAAGATTGCCAATTCCAAGTAAATGGAACAATGAATAAAGAAGCATTGAACCATGTCCGCCAGAAAGAACGAATCTGTCTCTGTTCTCCCATTCTGGATCAGCCGGGTTGTAATTCATATGGTTAGTCCATAATTCATAAGCTGTTGGTGCAGTTCCAAGTGGAAGTCCAGGATGTCCTGAATTAGCCTTCTGGATTGCATCTGCTGACAATACCCTGATTGCATTAATTGACATTTCATCGATGTTAGTCATATTTTCCTCCCTGTGTAAGCACATCTGTGCATAATATTATAAGTTATCTGTCTTTAAAATCTGCCTCTGTCAAGAATATAACATCACCATTCTCGCTTCTCTTCTTCTTAAGTCCACCAAAGAATCTTCTTGATGCTCTTCTTTCAGAGTTGACAATTGCCTGATTGATAATTTCCTTGATATCATCAAGTTTAATATTATCATTCACGTTATGAAGTTTGTCAATCTTAAGATACAGTTCCAGTAATGCATCATCATCAACCTCATACTGTCTCTTTCTTGCAAATCTCTTCGCCATCTCAACAAGCTCATTAACATTATACTGCTTAAGAACAATTCTGTGATTGAATGTCTTGGTAAGCTCAGGATTAAAGTTGATAAGAACGTTCATGTCTGTATCTGAATCTTCAAATATGACAATCATTCTTCCTGTATCCTGTTCAAGACAGTTAAGCAGTTCATTAATTCTCTTAGGCTGGATTGTTCCTGCGCCTTCAACGATAAGAGCTGTTCCCTTAAGTCTTCCCATTGCCTTGGCAATACCTCTCTGGTTAATACTCTCTCCTGATGTCTTAGCAATCTTCTTTGGCTGGTCTGGATATAAAGTATTAATAGCTCTAATTATAGTTCTTGCAAGGTCTGTCTTATCAGAACTTGAATTACCAGAAATAAGAATATTTCCTGATGCTGATGAATTCATCTGCATTTCATCGTCAATTGTATCGAAAAGATCAGCTAACTGTTCCTCAAATCTTCCTCTGCATTCTTAAGTTCTTTTACTGTATTCTGTTCAAGGATAAATGCTGCTTTGCCTGTTCTCATGGCAAGGTCACGTCTGGCTGAATCAAGTGCAACCTCTGCCTCTGCAAGTCTTTTCGTTATCCTCTGCTTCATCGAATTCTGTGCCTTTGTTTAAAAAGCCTCTTCCTTCTTCCTTGCGATTATACGTTCATAAGCCTTGCTCTTCTCATCCTTTTCATCAAGCATACGTTCAAGTTCTGCCTTAGAGAACTCCCTCGTATCCTGCTTTCCATACTTTTCTTCCCTTACAGATTCTATCCAGTCTGTGATACTTAGCTGGCCTTCTATCTGCTCATCCTCTGTCTGGTCATCATTATATGGCTGCTCACTGTCTGTATCTGCTGATGCAGTCTTTGCTAAGGTCTTATCAACATTCTCGTTATTTCTACTATCCTTTCTTTCAAAAGGTGGTCTGAATGTTTCTTCCTGCTCATCTTCAAAAAGATTCTTCATTCTTTGCAAAGCTCTTCCTGAATATTATGTGTATCGTATATACTGTAATTAGGAACTGAAACTTCTATATTCATGGCATCAGCCTGTTCATCTATACGCTTCTGAGCTACACGTCTTCTTCTTCTTCATCTTCCCTGCTTATTTTCTCACAGCTGTTTTCTATCTTTTTCTTAGCATTTTCGATAAGCTCTTTAAGCGATAACGAAGCTTTACTTACATTCTCTGAGAAGCTGTTATCCGAACTATCTGACAGACTTTCTGACAAACTATCCGGCAGACTGCCAGCTGGATTATCCTCTGCGGCTTTCTGCTTTTCTTTATTCTCAGCTATTGCAGCTGCTGCTTCTTTATTCGCTTCGTTCTGTCTTTCAATAGCTTTTACAATCGATTCCTTTAATGCACTGTTCTGGTTATTCTGCACAAGGTCTATTGACAGTTCATCACTATCTTCCGAGCTGTCATTATCATGTTCTGAAGCTATATTCTCTTTGGCTTCGGATGCAGGCTGCTCTTTTACACTGTCAGGCTCAGTTTTCTTAAGCTCATCTGCTTCAAGCACATCTCCAACCTCATCCTTTTTAAGCCGTGCAAGTTCCTTCTGTTCCATGAACATTCTTTCCTTGTTAGCCTCTTCGTCAGACTTTCTTGCATTGATTTCTCCAAGTATCCTTCTTTGTGTATTAGAAAGATTAACTCCAAGCTTTTCCTTAAGTTTGACTGCATTCTCAACATATACGCCATCCTGGAACCATAAAACAAGGTTATCGCATGTCTTAATACATTCTTCCCTGCGTCCTGTTTTATAATATAGGTTAGCAAGCTCATACATATACTTCTCGTCTATCTCTGATTCCTTATAATCTTCCAGTATCTTTACAAGCTCAGCATCTGGTGCTCCCTGTGCCCTTCTTAAATCATAATATAGAATATATCTGTTAACATCATGTGCTGATATCTTAGCATATTCTTTATATAATTCTTCTGCATTTTCAAAATCATTTACCTTTATGAAAAACTCTGTAAGCTTGTATATAAGCTTTCTTCCACCAAGGTTACGGTTGTAAGCAAGTATAGCCATATCCCTTGCTTCCTCGTAATCTCCAGCTGCCTCCTGCACATTGATGACTGTTGCTAGAGTAGACCAGTCTTTGACCTTATTCCAGTTCATTTCTTTAGCTATCTGTGCAGCCTGTTTATACTCTTTCTTAGCGGCAAGCTTCTTAATCTGTTCCAACTTTATATTAAACTCGTATTTATCCACGTTAAAGACCTCCAATGTGTCAATAAATTGACCCTCATATCTAAACACTCCATATAATTTTATCACAGCAGAGTATTGTTGTAAACCGCCAGTTAATGTAAAAAAAGGCTTAAATCCGGCTCGAATCCGGCTTGAAAAGCAAGCTGTTATAACACATACAGACTATAAGAAATCAAAGCTTGCCTGCTCATAATTCATTCTGGTGTATTCTAACTCCTGTTGTTTTACGTTGCTGTAATAATCAACAACAACTGTCTGCTGCCTGTTATCTGCCATCTTCTGTCCTAATATGTAGTTGACATCAAAGCGTGCTGTTATAGCAGGCGTTGCACCTCTTGCCGGAACTATAAGCTGTATATGATTAGCCTTCAGAAGCTTAAATATAGGCTCCCATATATATATGTCCTTTGCAGCGCCAAAAGGATTATCTATAAATATAGTATTTCCCACAATTCCGCCATCCATAACTGTATTAATATTCGATATATAGTTTATTATTGCAATAAGGAACTGTATATAAATACCCTGTGACTGTCCTGTTGAGCCTACGGCTTCCTCATATCTTAAGTACCTGCTCTGATCTTTTATACGTTCTCTCTTATACAGATTAATCCTTATTGAATTCATATCTGTTACTATAACAGAGAAAAGTCTTTTCCATGTAAGTCTGTTTCGTATATATCTGAACCTTTCCTCAGGATCTTTAAAGCTTTCTGCTGCCTCTAGTCTCATCTATATACTCTGACATTCTTTCCTTTGTATACACTCTCCTTAACATATGGAATATTAAGACCTATTATAGATATATCTTCTTTATCCATCTTAATATGTGAAAGCTTAGGAAGTCTTTCAAGCTCCGTACGTATATTGCTGCACGTCTGTATACAACGGTTTTCGAAGTTATCCTTTATTCTCTCCATATCTTCGATTCCCTTGTGTACTCTTGTCTTTTCAAGTTCAATATAACTATTCGTCTCATCAAGAGAAGCGATCAGTGCACTTGTCTGCTGCTCATCCTTTGGCATGTTTACTGACATACTTATCTGCACGGCAAGATCCTCTGCATTATAGCTCTTTAGTGAATCTATAAGCTTACTCTTATATTTTACGAATTCATCTGTTTTTTTTATACTCCAGCTTAAGTATTGCTGAATATTCTTTTGCAGTCTGCTCATATTCCTTATTCAGGTTATTATAATCCCGATACTTTATGTCCGTTTTTTTCAATATTTCTTCATCAGGTATATTTATTCCTGCACCTGACATGATTCTTTCAATATCTTTTCTGCATACCGGATATCTTTAAGCTCATTCTCAAGCTTCTTTCCTGCTACCGTTTCCTTCTTTATACCATCCTCAAGCTCTCTTGTTATGACAGTATTATTCTTAACATAGCCATCCGGATCGTCACACTCAAACTCTTCATATGTTCCATACCTTTCTTCAATCTGTGATATAGCATATGAAACACTTCCCTCAAGTCTGTTAAGCATAGCCTCCTGCATGCCAAGTTCACGGTCTGAATCATTATACTGTTTGTTAAGTTCTGTTAATTCATCTGATATCTCATGAAGCTTTTCCTGGCTGCTTACCGATATCTTTCCCTGAAGATACAGCTCTTTAAGTTTTTCAGGTTCTTCACCTCTGTAGATGATAGAATCAATACATTTTTTTCATTGATGCTTCAAGATGACTCTTAAGTGCTTCCTTATCTGTAAGGTCTGCATTCTTATTCATAAGAATATCTTTAAGTCCTGCGAAACGTCCTGTAATCTCCCTTATATTTTCTTCATCATACTCTGTAGTATCTGGCTTTTTGTTTCCATCCGCTGGTGTATCATCCTGCACATAATACTTTGAGAAAATATTTTCCCAGTTGTATACAAGTTCTGTGTATTTCTTATCAACATTATCCTTGTATTCGTTAATCCTAAGATACTCTTCCCTTGACTTGTCAAGCTGTGCTGCATACCCGATTATCGCACGTTCTGCCTTGGCAAGCTTGTCATTATATGCTTTCAGGCTGTTCCTCTCTTCTGATATTTCCGCATACAGGTCTGATATCTTCTTTAACCCTTCTGCCTGACCTAGTGCACTGTCAAGCTGTTTTTTAGATTCTCAAGTTTATTGGCATCCTCTGCCTTTTTTTCTTTTTATATATGTCTATGCTTCCATCCACCTGTGAAAGCTGTTCTATAACCTGGTCAAGCTCCTGCCTTGCATTTTCAACTGCTTTAGTATGGGTATTTCCTGAAATAGCTTCGTATTTTACAACAAATGTATAATCCTCCCATACTATCTGTTTTCTGCCATTAAGCTTCTGCATATCTTCATTCAGGTTGCCGAGTTCTTCCTTTGCTGTCTTAATCTCAAGTCTGCGTTTCGTATCATCCCTTAAAAAGCTCATATCTTTAAGTGCGAATACCATCATATCCTTATCTATGGCAGCCTGCTGGCTATCAAGTACCTTCTCACTTATGACTGGATATATCTGTGTACCTCTTCCAAATGTATTTAAAACATTATTATTCTTAACTCTGTCAAAATCATTTTTTATTATAAAGCTGTATTCAACAAACGGAATTCTTTTTAAAACATTTTCTCTTTGGACATCATCAAGCTGTGAAACCCATACATGACCTTCTATAACATCTGTGCCATATGTATTGTAAAGATAATCCTTAAACGCCCTTCTATCAGGACTATCCATATAATATGAGCCGGAATTGAGTGCTTCTATATACTGGTTAAGCTTATCATACTCCCTGGATTTTTCATTGTACTCTGTATTCATCTTTGTATATGCTTTAAGTACAGCCTCATCAAGATCATCGGCTAATCTTACACCATATACCTTCTCTATATCTGCAAGTCTGTCGGCATTATCCCTTAACAGCTGCGACTGTTCATCCATTCTGCTGATATTTTCCTGCAGCATAACCTTTTTGGTCTTTAACAGATTAATCTGCTCCTGTACCTTATATATCTGCTTTGTGTCCTCTTCAAGCCCGCTCTTTACACTATGTATATCACCGCTTATATCTGATATATGGTTATTGCATTTTTCAAGCTCAGACAAAGCTGTATCTGCAACAAGTACTCCATACTGTCTGCAAAGCTCCTGCTGTCTTATCTCATCCCTGCTTATTTTTTCCTGCATGTTATCCCTTAAGCCAAGAACAACTGCGCAGTCTTTTTCTGCATTTCTATGATTATCCTTGCCTCTGCAAGTATGTCATATGCCTGTTTTTCATCCTCTGCTGCGGCATGTGTCATATCCTCAAGTTCACCTACATGCTTTTCATAGTATATCCTGTACACGCCTGCAAGCCTTTCAAGCTCAGAGGTTATGTCTTCATCTTCCCTCATTCTGTTATCAAGTGCTGTATCAACCTTTAACAGTTCTTTCTCATACTCTATATAATCATAATAATCATTGGCTGATTCCATAAGCATAAGGCGCTTCTTTACAGCAGCTATCCTGCTTTGCTTCTGTGTAAGAAGTTCTTTTGACTTCTTTACAAGCCCCTCAACATCCTTAAGTGACTTCTTTTCTGATAATACTTTGGCAACAGCAATACTCTTCTTTTTATCTTCAAGCCTGTTTACAAGGTCAGTATTCCTTTCGTCATGTGCTTCAAGTTCTGACTGCTTGTCTGCTGCCATATGTACTGCCGATGCAAGCATTGAATATAAATCTTCTTCTTTATTTTTCTTATTCTTGTAGAATTCTGTATATGTATCGGCATACTCCTTGAACCGTTCCAGCACTTCCATCTGGTTATCATAACTGCTTATCTGACTGTTCTTTCTTGAAAGCTCTATAAGCTTATCCTTTATATCAAGAAGTGTCTTAGCCATCATAGAGTCATCATTTTCAACAGACAGCCTGTTATTGTAAGATTTCTGTATGATTTCTTCTATAAGAAGATCCTCAACGACCTTGCGGCTTGTTCTATAGTTGGTTTCAAAATATGTTCTTACATGACCCTCAGTTTTGTTAATACCTCTTACTATTTCCCATGCACTTTCATATATGCCATACTTTGATATGAAGCTCTGATAGTCGCCTTTCCTGTCAAATATATGAACCTCTATGTCCTTATCTTCTTTAGTTACATCTCTCAGATATGCCTTTAATCCATTATAAGTTACTCTTTCACCATTGTGCACGAGCGGAAGGTTCTTTATATCATCAGGTCCGAACTTCTTATAGAATATGCAGTAGTTAAAGTACTCTATACTTGTATTATCTGAAGCTGTACTACTGCTGGCTGTCATGCTTCCTGTATCTAAAGCTGCTTCCATGTAAGCTTCTTTGTCTTGTGCATCTTCTCTTTCTTCTGCACTCCTTGCCCTTCTTGCGCAGAAGCCTGTCGTCATATATCTGTAACCATCCCTCTGGCAATGTGAATCAAGCTTCCACTCCACAAGCGAATGTATGCATGTGTTGCCACTGCCTTTCCTGAACAGCTTTTCTACCGGCTGTTTTTCATCAAGTGTGCAGTTTGGTATCATATTCTGCATAAGAAGAAGCATAAGAAGACTCTTGCCACCACCATTAGCAAGATCATATATGGTATTCCTGCAGTTAAAACGCATCATAAAATCATCATAAAACTGAGTACCAAAATTATATTTTACATTATTAACCCTAACTCTGTTAATCTGTGGCATATATACCTCCTTGTTTTTACGAAGTAAATTTACGACTGCTCCTGCATAAGTTCTGCCATGCGTCCCTTATAGCCGTCAAAATAGTTCTCTATAAGTGCCTTGAACCTGTCAGTTGGATAGAATCTGTTCTGTGCTTCCATAAGAAGCTCCTGTGATACACAGAAATTCAGTGCTATCTTTACAAAGCCTGTTTTAGAATTCTTAGCTGCCCTTACATCTGCCGTATCAGCTACTGTTATTACTGGAAGAGCATCCCAGCTTAGTGCTATCTGCTTGAAGCTGTTTTCTTCAACATCATCTATAATCATGCCCAGCTTCTTATCTATTATGGCAGATACGGATGAGTCTACATTTTTTACTATATCCTCAACTCTCACAAACTCTGCGTATGTTGTGCTTGCCGAATCAGTATAGAATTCTGTAATTATGTTATATATTATAAAATATACAAGATATAACTCCCTGTTCACCCTTAATCCAAGCTTATTTCTCAACTCTTCGCTAGTGTAGCCAAACACCTTGTTATTATCCCCTGCACTGACATATAAGCTGTTGTTATATTCATATATATTAAGATTGAACTTCTTAAGCGACATATGAACTATGTCATACACCTCGGCGTTAGTATTGTATTCCTGATAAAGCTGACTGTTATCTTTACTTTCGCTTATCTGTTCACCCATTATAAGCTTTGATACTATATCCAGTGCCTTGTCCAGATTCCTGTTTTCCATATATCCTCCATGTTATCCTGTCCGAATTCTTACAGCATCGTTTCATCGTACTATGTTCATCATACTGTATTCATCATACTATGTTCATTTTACTGTGTTCACCATGCTATGTTCATTTTACTGTGTTCACCATGCCAGCTATGACAAAGCATCATCATAAGCCTTCATAAATGCTACATTAGTAACCTGCATGTATTCACTGTCAGCCTGTTCACTCTCTGGTAAAGTCCCACCTTTTATTATCTTAAAATGTCTGACCTCTTTACCACCAAAACCCTCTTCAAGTATGCCATCAAGAAATGTTTCGCTGTGCATGTCATCTCCACCTATAACATACTCATCTCTCTGACACAGATTAACAAAAAATGCATAATAGTCCGCATTTTTAAGTATAGTATCACCATAAGCCCTGCTCATGTATTCTCCGAATTCATCAAGTGTTAATATGTCCGATTTTTTCAAACACACCTTATCTATACACGTAAGAAGATTCGTCATTATGAATATATAGTTGTGACGGATTCTTTCATCCTCCACTTCATCATCATAGACTATCTTCTCTGGTTCTTTATCATTAACATATTCTTTCTTCTCATATCTCTCAGGCTTTACCATAAGTGCTTCATCTATCGTCCTAAGATCTATAGTCTTTTTAATATTCAGCTTAAATAAAGGATCTATCAGATACTTAAGTGCTTCCGCATTATCCTTCTTTATCATATCCGACAGTGCTGTTGAAAAATCCATATGCAGACGCAGCCTCGACAGCTTAGCCCTTCTTACTGCCTCATCCGTTGTATTCTGCATCTGTGTGCAGTCACGAAGCAGTTCTGCATGCCTGTTCATGGCTATCTTTAGCTGATCCTCAAGATAATGTATCTCCTTCATCGTCCTGTAATAGCTGTCTGTTCCCGATGAAAAGCCTTCAAGTCTTGATATCGCCTTATCTATAAGCTCCTTGTTCTTCTTAAAAAGCTTCTCCTCATCATTAAACCACTTCATGCCAGTGCTTACGAAATCCTCATATGCATCTATACCTGCATTCACATCCTCGAAAGGACTTCCATAACCTCTGCCTTGAGCTTTAAGACGTCCTACCTCTTCGTTGATTCTTTCAACAACCTCTACTCCGCCTTTAAAGTTATTCGAATTAATCATCTTTTCAAGCAGAAGCTGTGAAACACTTATCCTGCTTTCATCTTTTATCTCCTTAGTATCAAGATAGAATTCAATAGCATCAGGGCTTATCGAATACCACACACTGTTATCTCTTATTGTGCTTTCAATAAGCTTCATTCTTGACACCCTTTTTCTTATGTTCAACTGGATCATAATACCTAAACTCAAAAGGCCTGCCTTCATTTTTTATCTTATCGAACACATAATCCGCCGCTTCCCTGCATTCTTCATCCGAAAGCTCAAGACCAAAATCCCTTTTAACAAGCAGCTTAAAGAAATCAAGATATTCATTATATGTAATATCCTTTTCCTTAAAGTTATTCTCCTCAATAAAAAAACGCAGAACAGCCATAAGAATATAACCCATATCAAGCGCACAGTACTTTCCATCCTTATACTGGTCAAATGAAGCGTCCATGAGCCTGAAAAAAGGATAATACTTCTTAAGATTAAGCATTCTTTCCCTATGATCTGTGATTATCTCTCCTATCATACTTCCTGCCATAACACACCTCATTCTTTAAGTATCTGTTTTGTTGATTCTATATTCTTTATAACAATTCTGCTTTCTATACATGATATGATTCTGTGGATTGTAAAGCAATGCTGCAATCCGGCTGCACCAGCAAGATTCAAAGCCACACTATAACTCAGTCCTTCCATCCAACGCCCTAAGAAGTGTAACCTCATCTATATATTCAAGGTCTCCTCCTACCGGCACACCACTTGCTATTCGTGTAACCCTGATTCCAGCCTGTTTTATCATTTTGCTTATGTACATTGCTGTTGTCTCACCCTCCAGGTTGGAATTAGTTGCGATAATAACCTCGTCAACATCCTTCTGAAGTCTTTTCATGAGTTCTGCAAGCTTGATATCTGATGGTCCTATTCCAAGCATAGGGCTTATTGCTCCATGAAGAACATGATATACGCCCTCGTACTTACCTGTCTTTTCATATGCTGCCATATCTCTTGTATGCTCAACTACCATAATCTGCTTATGGTCTCTTTCTGGTCCTTACATATAGGACATAGTTCTCATCATCAGTAAGTGTAAAACACTCCTTACAGTAGTGAATATGCTGCTTTGCATCAATCATTGTGTCTGCAAGGCTCTTAACCTCAGACTCAGGCATGTTTATAATGTGAAATGCCAGGCGCTGGGCGCTCTTCGCCCCAACCCCTGGTAATCTCGACAATTCTTCAATTAATCTGTTAATATGACCACTGTAGATGTCCATTAGAATAAGCCTCCGCCTAATCCTCCAAGTCCTCCAGTAATCTTAGCCATCTGTGCCTGTGACTCTTCTTCGCATTTTCTTAAAGCTTCATTAGTAGCTGCTACGATTAAATCCTCAAGCATCTCTACATCCTCTGGATCAACTGCTTCAGGATCGATCTTAACCTTAGTAACTTCTCTCTTGCCTGTTACAGTTACTTCGACAACTCCGCCGCCTGCTGTTGCTGTGAATTCCTTATTTCAAGGGCAGCCTGCTGCTCCTCCATCTGTCTTTGCATTCTCTGCGCCTGCTTCATAAGATTGTTCATATTGCCAGGCATTCCTCCTGGAAATCCACCTCTTTTAGCCATTATATAAGTTCCTCCTTATCATCTATTTCTATATTCATCCCAACAAGCTCCTCAAGTGCTACATAACGCTTGTTAAAATCTTCATCTTCATCCATCTTGGTTACTACGATTCTGACAGATACCCCTGTCCTTTCTTCTATAAGCTCCTCTAACATGGTAACTGTTTCTTCCCTGCTTATAGCATTGTAACCACTAAGTGATTTTATCATAATCTCAAGACTATTGCCATCCTCTGTTACAGTAACATATGCCTGTTTTAAGAAGTTCATAAGAAGTGCATCATCTATGGATGAGATTATAACATTCCACTGTGATGCTATCTGCTTTATATCATCAGTCACTGCATCATAGTTTCTTTTAATAACTGGCTTGTTATCGTTATTATTAACTCCAGCTGCCACGAATCCGTCAGCACCAGCTCCTGTCATGTCGCTGCCATTCACTCCACCAGACATTATAGCAGCACCTGACTTATGGCATTAAGCATACCCGCAGGAATAAGTTCACCTGACTTAAGTACTTATCTATAACCTGCATGGCATCACCAAGCTGTGTCTCAAGTGTGTTGATATCGTCCTGCATCCGTCATATCAGCTGGATTATCCATTGCTGGTCGCATCAGCTTTATAAATGTAATCTCTGTTTTACTCTCTTCTGTGTTGATGTCTTCATATCGTTGGATAGCTCTGATAACACTCTTATATGTCTCATGAGTGTATCTGCATCAGCTTCTTTAGCAGCTTCTATCATATCAGCTATGTTATCCTTAGATACCTCGATTACATCCTCTATCTTATCAGTATCTTTAGTTGTCTTAATAAGTAAGCAGATTTCTAAGATACCATATAAAATCTGTGACAAACTGTGATAAGGTCTCGTCCCTGCATTATCAAATCTTCCATAAGTGACATGCACACGGCAACATCATTTTCCCAGGATTGTTGAATGCATTTTACTAAATACCGCCGTGTCAACTGCCCCAAGTACATCTAATACATTTTCATACTTAAGGTCTTTTCCCAGATAAAGGCCAGACACTGGTCTAGAAGGCTTAGTGCATCTCGCATAGAACCATCTGCTGCTTTAGCAACATACCTGACAGCCTTATCTTCAACCACTATATTCTCTGCCTTCATCAGCTCTGACAGCCTGTCAGCTATCGTTTCTATAGATATTCTATGGAAGTCATATCTCTGACATCTTGAAAGGATAGTAATAGGAATCTTTGCCACTTCTGTAGTAGCCAGTATAAATATTACATATGCAGGAGGTTCTTCCAATGTCTTAAGAAGTGCATTGAACGCTCCTATTGAAAGCATATGAACCTCATCAATTATATAGACTTTGAATCTTCCTTCTGTCGGGGAGTACTGTACTTCTTCTCTGATCTGTCTTATATTATCGACACCATTGTTAGATGCCGCATCTATCTCTATTACATTCATGGAAGTACCAGAAGCTATTGCCCTGCATGTAGGACACTCACCACATGGGCTCCCATTTACCGGGTGTTCACAGTTAACTGCCTTTGCAAATATCTTTGCCACACTTGTCTTACCTGTACCCCTGGTTCCACAAAACAGGTAAGCATGTCCTATTCTGTCGGCATTAATCTGATTCTTTAAAGTTGTAACAATATGTTCCTGACCTTTGACATCTTCAAAGTTGTCTGGTCTCCACTTTCTGTATAATGCCTGATATGACATAACTTAGGACTTCCTTTCTGTCATGTTGTTTAAAACGCACAAAACCGTGCGTCCGGCTTCGAACTGATATCCACAGACGTTACCGATGCAGTTAGCTCGATCCAGGCTGCCTTCCGGCACACGGAAGGTTTCACTTAATGCTGCTTCATTCCTGACCTGACATGGTTCGTGGATTTCCGTCGTGAAAGACCCAGATGTCAACACCACTTACACCGGGCTGCTCCATAAATATCAGCCCTCTGCCGAACATCACCCCTGCTATAGCGGATTGCAGGTTCAAGGTGCCGCTACTACCCGGCTGCACGGTTCTTTTATTATATATGTTTTATACTAACTCTGTCAATCGTTTTCTTATAGCAACTCATGCAGACTATCTTATAAAGTTAGTTTTTATCTTATCCTCACCACAAGGAAGCTCAACACCCTGCTTTTTTGCAGCATCTATAGACTTAACAAGCCATGCCATATTCTTTCCAAGAAGCCTCATAGTCTGCATGCCTTCCTCATCCCTTACAACTTCTTCAGGTGTGTTTCCATGAACTATGTTCCAGTAGTTAGATGATACAACAGGCATCTGGTTAATCTGGAAATACTTGTTAAGATCATCAATAGTTGACGTTGTGCCACCTCTACGTGCTGATGCCACTGCTGAGCCCGGCTTATACTTCATATCTGCACCAAAAGCTCCAAAGAATCTGTCAAGAAACATCATGATTTCTCCACTGGCTGATGCGTAATATACCGGCGAACCTACTATAACACCATCTGCTGTTTTAACCTTTTCACCAGCTTCTTTGACTACCTCATCGACTTCTCCCTTAAGCACTCTGCTTCCTACATTGATAATCTCTGTTTCTACACCCTCACTTTCAATGACCTCAGCTGCCTTTGAAAGTGCTGTATATGTACAACCTGCATCTCTCCTGCTTCCGTTAATTAACAAAACCTTCATTATTATCCGTCCTTTCTTTACTTGTCTACTGTGCAGCTGACTCAGCTGCCATCTCTTCATTGATAGTATCTTCTGAGGCTGCCATAGCCGCAAGAGTCATTGTAAGCAGCTTTTCAAGTTCCCATCCAAGCTGTTTTGCACCTCTTTCTATAACCTCTCTTGAACAGCCTGCTGCAAAGCCTTTGCTCTTATACTTCTTCTTTAAAGACTTAAGCTCCATGTCCTTTGTACTCTTAGATGGTCTCATAAGTGCCGCTGCCCATATAAGGCCTGTAAGCTCATCTGCTGCAAAAAGCACCTTTTCCATCTCATTCTCAGGTGCTACATCAACAGTTATTCCATAACCATGTGATACTACACCATGAATAATATCCTCTGACACTCCACCTTCTCTTAAAAGTTCTGGTGCCTTTATGCAATGTTCTTCTGGATATAGCTCAAAATCTATATCATGAAGCAATCCTACGATACCCCAGTATTCTGCATCCTTCGAATATCCTAACTCATTGGCATACCACTTCATGACAGCTTCTACTGTAAGCGCATGCTGGATATGAAAAGGATCTTTGTTATACTTCTTTAGTAATGTAAATGCTTCATCTCTGGATATATATCCCATCTTTATTGTGCCTCCATTATGTCTGATTTTTTCAATTATCCTTATAACATCAGAAGAAAAAAGTATACTTCTCCTTTTAAGACTTACATACATACAAGAATACTCTGTTATTATACACCAAAACCAGCAAATATCAATTTTTTAATATTGTATTGTAATTTATACAATTGACACAATCTAACAGACTTTTAATTTTCTATAAACCATATCACTCCAAAAAATATAACCGCAAACACAGTAACCATCTGCATTTGCGGTCAAAAACTTATTCAAAATAGTACAGATATACATCCTCAAGGTCAATATCATTATCAACCTTTACCGCCTCCCCTGGCAGTTCATCTCCAACAAGTCTTAAAACAAGCCCATCCTTTCTTTGTCTTATATTTCCTATATGATACTTTTCCTGAAGGCTGGCAACATCATCCAGCGTGCATGTAAGTTCCCCGACCTTTCCCTGCATTTGCTCAATAAGCTGTGATGGAGTTCCTGTTGCTATAATCTCGCCATTCTTTAACAGAAGAACCTTGTCTGCTATACATTCTATATCACTTACAACATGCGTAGCGAATAATATAATCTTATCCTTAGATAGCTCAGCAATATAGTTCCTGATAGCTATCCTTTCCTTAGGGTCCAGTCCGGCTGTCGGTTCATCAAGTATAAGTATCTTTGGATTGCCAAGCAATGCCTGTGCCAGAAGCACTCTCTGCTTCATGCCTCCAGAAAAGCCACCTATTTTCTTATATGCGACGGATGTAAGATTCACTATTCCAAGAAGCTCATCTATCTGCTGTCCGACCTTTTTTCACAGTCACCTTGCCATTATCATCCACTGATTTTATGGCTTTCACACCTTTTATCTCTGCCATGTACTTAAGAAATGCCTTCGGTGAAAAATCTTCATAGAATCCCTGCTGCTGTGGCATATATCCAACAATCCCACGAAACTTAGCACCTAACTTTAATATATCCAGCGGCTCACCTGATATTGTTTTCTCATTATCATCACAGTTATATTCCTGACTGTTTCCACATGTATTATAGCCATCACAGTATGTTATACTTCCACCATCCTTATCCCTGCTCACGTTATCAGTTATAAGGTTAATCATTGTGCTCTTTCCTGCACCATTGGCTCCAAGTATGCCATACACACCTGGCGTGAAGCTATAGCTTACTCCCTTTAATGCTTTTACGCTGCCATAGGTTTTCTTTAAATCATCAATCCTAAGTTCCATACTATCCACGCTCCATTTCCCGATATATTCCAGTCACACTTTTTTACTGTAATCAATAATCAATGTCCATTTTTTACAATTCTTCTGACGCTTATCACCCAGCAGACCAGTCCGACAGCAACAAGCATAATACCATTCAGCTGATTAATGCCACGTCCCCAGTTTTCCTCAACAAGAAGAGGGGATACGATTGAAATATAGTACATAAGATTAAATCCCAGCATATATAACAGTTGTGGCAGCACAAGTGCCAGCGATACAACAAGCGATAACACATAACCAGACATTGTTGATATAAGTACTACTATACCGGCTATTGCCATAAGTAATACAAGCTTCCATATTATATTACAGATAAGATAAGCCATAAGTGACATTTTAAATGGAACAAATGAAAACCTGGGATAATTCTGTATGGCTATCTGCATATCATCTATCTTATATACCCTTGTAATATTCACGATATCCGGAATGAATATCACTACCCCTATGCATATCGAAACTATAAGTACTGCACACAGCTTCATCATACACCAGCTAAGTCTTCCCCTTTTTGCTGTATGTATAGATATAAGCATATTCTGTTTCTTTTCACCAAGCATCTCTTCAACAGCAAAAGGCATTGTTACCTCTCCGGTTATATTTTTTCCCTTAAGATATTCAAGATTGTTTATATTCCGGTGTATCTCTTCCAATCCTTTTTTATATAACGACACCTGCATTGTGGCTTCGTTCATATCTTCCCTGGTGAATTCCTTGGTTTCATTGGCAAATGCTGTATTTATCTGCTTAAGCCTGTCATTCCAGTACTCACTCTCCTGCTCATATCTGTATACTATATCCGAAAGCTCATCTGATAACTGCATGTCTTTTGCTTCATTATAATATTTCATAGCTACAGCCAAATCTGAATCATATGTATATCCCTTTTTTATACCAGTATTGGAAACAATAACAACCGCTATTGCTAACACAACTATTCCTTTTTTAACCCATAACAGCTTATACAGCTCCATGACAAGTACGGGCATATGACTTAACACTGGAGCTGTCGCTTTAACGATTGAAAATCGTTGAGGCGAAGCCTCTTTTTCTTAATAAAAATACGATTTTCAAGCTACTATTTATTAAGATAAGTGGGATGTTCCAAAAATTGGCGTACTTTAATAAACCTATATAGGTTTTAAAAATTTTTATTTTGATATTTCTAAATTCAGGCACTTTTTAAAGGAAATAAATGTGTTCCTGTCTTCCCGTTCTGAATCTTATTATGAAGTTTATTTATGTTTCTTGCAATTGCTAAAAGAGTACTTTCAGCGAGTACATTCGCATTCCCTTTGCTTAAGTATCTTCTGAACTGCATGTCCTGTTTTATGTCTCCAAATGAACCTTCAGCCTGAATGCTCCGGTTCATCCGATACAATACCCCTTCATCAGATATGATTCGTTCCAAATCCTCTTTTCTGTGTTTTATAAATGTTTTTTAATCTCAACCTCACTAATCTTCAAAATCAAATATTATATTCACATTTCCTTCACCATCAAATTCCTTATAACTTTTAACATATGCGCCATTTGTACCACGATTTATCACTCTTGGATAATCTGCATCATATGCCATAACACTCTTGTGTACATCTTCATTTTTATCAGGCTTCTCTATATTTTGTATCTCTGGTTTCAGAAACAACATCAGCATAATAATAATAAAAACTGGTATAGATATAAGCTTATTACTAATAGTTACTTTTTGTTCTCTCATAATATTGGAAACTCTTTTTCTAACTGCCACTGCTGCACTTGCAAAACCTAATATTCTTATTTGTGTAACCTGCTTAATCTGTGCAGCATTTAAAAGAATATTGACATAATTCTTATTCCAATCCGTTTCATTTATATGTTTATCACAACAATCATAATCACATACAAGCTCGATACATTCAGCATATTGCATATAAAATATCCATATTAAAGGATTATACCAATATATTAAAGACGTTACCCCAGTTATAATCTTGATAATATGATGTTTTCTACGAATATGCATACTTTCATGTTCATATAGATATTCAATATCAACATCATTAACTCTGCTTGATATATATATTTTAGGTTTTATCAAACCATATACTAATGCGGAATTAATATAATCATTCTTATATATCTTTACCATGCAATTTCCAATTAATAACTTCTGTGGAACACTAGTAGATAATATATTTCTAAATCTGATATCAACTACTATATTATAGAACAGCAACAGCACAACTCCTACACACCATATCTTTAAAAAAAATTCAGAGACTATCGTCTGACTATTAAAATCTCCTGTATTAACCATCTTTGTTAATACATATGAAGATGTACTATTCACATTAAATTTAATAGAAAATGGTATTATAATCCTAACCCATACCAACGACATCAATAACATTCTGATTCTTACTGATTTTACATGTGTTATCTTACATATAAGCAAACATGCCAGTATAGCCAATGCTATTTTAATATTATTTTCCAATATAATTTGAATATATCCCATCATATGTATCCCCCCAAAAAACACATTTATTATTTATCCAAATCAAATTCCTTTATTATTGCCTGTTTTTCCTCGTCTGTTATTCCCCGGCACGTACGAAAGCTGCTACGAACTCTGGCAGTGAACCATCGAATCTTGTATCCACCATATTGACACTTTCTATAGTCTGTGCATCTTCCTTCTTAACGAGTGATGTAACTATTGCATTTTCCGACTTTATGATTCCTCTTTCACTAAGTCGTTTTATTACTGTGTATGTTGTTGATTTCTTCCACTCAAGCTTTTCCTTGCACAGCTTTACAAGCTCTGTACTTTTGACTGGCTCATTTTCCCATAATATTTTACAGAAATTATACTCACTTTCATATATTACTGGCTGCATATTAAAACCTCTTTTCTGAATCATCTCTTGGTTTTAGTCTAACACGTTAGACCTTGCATGTCAACCAGTTAAATTGTATTTAGTTCCATTCCTCTGCCAACAGTTACTACATAACCACAACGTAACAATTCCAGATAAACGATATCTTCTAAAAGGAAATTAATATCACGCATATTACCACCAAAAACGGCTTCACCTGATTCCATGAGTTCCTGCTTAATCATCGTTTAATCATAGTTTTCATCCTCCTTTTTGCTTTCTGCTTTGCAGCCACTTCCTTTTTCTCTGCGCTCATTATAGAATTCCTTTTTTAATTATGATAAGATAATATCTGCATGAATTAATCATTATATAAACCACATGCTTGAGGTGTACCAAAAGCATTGTATAAATACGAGGACTGATTATAATATGAATAACAATGATAACTGCAATGGCAGCTGTGACAATAGCCAGAGCATCAATAATAATATCAATACGAATACTACATTTTCCAGTGAAGACATACACTATATGAAGCTTGCCATCAAACAGGCTAAAAAGGCCGCTTTGCTTGATGAAGTTCCTATAGGATGTATAATCGTCTATGATGGAAAAATCATAGGACGTGGGTACAACAGAAGAAACACCGATAAAACAACGCTCGGTCATGCTGAGATTACTGCTATTAAAAAAGCCAGCCGTTATATGAACGACTGGAGGCTTGAAGACTGTACTATATACGTTACTTTAGAGCCCTGCCAGATGTGTGCAGGTGCCATCGTACAGGCACGTATTCCACGAGTTGTCATAGGCTCCATGAATTCCAAAGCTGGGTGTGCAGGTTCTATAATAAATCTTCTTAATATGCCACAATTCAACCATCAGGCTGAAGTTGTACGCGGAGTATGTGATGAAGAATGTTCTACTATGTTAAGCACATTTTTCAAGGAATTACGCCAAAAAAGAAAACTGAAAAAGCCATCATAAAAGGAGCTCTGAAAACTAACGAATAATTTCATTATAAAGCTGATTTAGATTTACACACCAATATAATTATTGAAATAATCGGACATGATAAAACACAGCCATTTAACATAGATATATACAGAAATGAGGATTAACATGAAACTCGAATACAACCTTGGCAGATACTCTCTCAAAGTCCTTAACAAAAGCCGCTCTATAGATGTTCTTGACTTCTACTATCGTAACCGCAGGGACTTTGATAAGTATGAATCAGATAAGCCGGCTTCCTTCTATACTGAAAACTTTATCAGCCGCATGCTTGAGGCTGAAATGAAAGGCCTGCTTTCTATGACATTTGTAAGATTCTTTCTGATGGACAGACACGAACCTGATTATATTCTTGGCTCTCTGTCCTTCTCCCATATAAGCAGAGGCTCATCCCCTTCTGCCAATATGGGATATAAGATAGACGAATATCATCGCAACGAAGGACTGGCATCCCTTATGATAGCCACAGCCCTTGAAGATATCGTTCCTGATATCGGACTTCACCGCACTGAATGTTATATCCATCCGGATAATTCTACATCGCTTCATCTCATGGAGAAATTCGGATTTATCGATGAAGGCATAGCCCACTCATATGTCAGACTAAATGGTGTATGGCAGGATCACAGGCGCTTTGTCTATATTTCCTGATACCAGTATCCAAAGTATGGATTATTGTAGTCACTCCTGTGGCTCTTCTTAAAGTTACAGAATCCAAACATGGATGCCATATAGCGCTCCCTGTTGCAGTACATACCTGGAACCCCTATAAAATAATTCGTATTGTTCTCATTATCACACACTCTTCCAAACAAAAGATGGTGGAAATTATAATACCCATGTATCAGAAAGCTGTTGTTTATAATCTCCTTATCCTTAAGTGGCAGCTTTGATAACATCTGAGGTGTCACTTCTATACAATCATAAAAGTAATCATCATCAAATGCATCCACATAATCAGCCTTTGAGTACAGCTTTTTATATAAGTGCTCATTGCTATCCGCACATTTCTTCTTTGCAGAAGTATTCACCACTGCTGTTTTATCTGCATTGTCTGTGTTGTATGTGTTGTATGCATTATATTCATTGTCAATGTTGTCTGTCTTGTATGTATTATCTATATTGTCTGCATTGTCTGTGTTGTCCATACAGTCCATAGCATGTAATTCTTCCATCTTTTCCATACTTTCCATACTTTCTCTTACGTTAACATCCGCTGCAGCTTCGTTATGTCTGTTTTTTTCATCTTTGTATGCAGCAGCTTTAATTCTGCCATTCTGGCTTTCACTGTATTTGCTTTCCGTATCCTTATATGCAGTATCTATGCCTTCTTTACTCACACATCCTGCATTTTCTTCAGAGGCTTTTTTAACATTCTCCTTAGTGTCACTTATGCTGTACTTTCTTACATCACTTCCCGCGAATTCTATAACGTCAGGATTAACATCATAATCCTCCCACATAGAAAACATCATATAATATCTGTCACCCTTGTTGGCAACAGCTATTCCACATATATCTGATGATGCATAGCCAGTATTATCTATATTACTGGCATTAAATATTCCAGCATATGATGCCATTCCATTGTTTACTATACAATCCCCCACTTTCATAAGCCTGTATCTTCCAGGAATAGATGCATCCCTGTCTATAAGCATATGTACTCCAAACATCTGCGGTGTGTCTGTATACACACCCCTAAGATTAATATTAAGCCTCATCTCACCTGCCCTGACCTCTACCTTTGCAAACCCTACATTCTTATCCTTCACACCTCCCGGATAAGAATAAATGTATGAAACAAACCGCTGATAGTCAGCCATAAAAAACCTCCTGACAATATAAGATTGATATGTAATCTTATGACTGCCAGGAGCTAAATATGTATATCGGTGTATTTATTTAATTTAATTTCCCCACAGCCAGACATGACAAAGCTGTAAGCAGCTGGGCATACTGTGTTCAATGCACTTGAAGTTTGATTGTGATATTTCTTAGTCTTTCCTTGCGCTTGCCAGCCAGCTTCGTACACGGATGTACGAAGCAGCGAAGCCATTATTCCACTATCGCATTCGCAACCTGTGCAAACTGCTCCAGTGTAAGCGCCTCACCTCTTATAGTCAGAGGCAGTCCACATTTTTCAAGTGCCGCAGCAAGCTTTTCCTTGGAAACATTAACATCACCGCTGTTGCCAACACTGTTCATCATAGTTTTTCTACGCTGGTTAAAGGATGCCCTTATTATTCTGAACATAAGATGTTCATCAGCTACATCTACCGGTGGTTTCTCATATCTTTCAAGCTTGATTACCGCCGAATCCACGTTTGGTCTTGGCATAAAACAGCTTGCCGGAACATTAAGCACGATTCTAGGTCTGGCATAGTACTGTACCGCCAGTGAAAGTGCACCATAATCCTTGGTTCCAGGGCCCACCTGCATCCTGTCAGCCACTTCCTTCTGAACCATGATAGTTATGCTGTCAAGAGGAACTCCACTCTCGAAAAGTCCCATAATAATAGGTGTTGTTATATAGTATGGAAGGTTGGCAACAACCTTGATTGGTCTGCCTTCATTCTTCTCATCTGCAAGCTTCTTGATATCAAGCTTTAAGATATCTTCGTTGATAACTGTCACGTTGTCATACCACGAAAGCGTATCTTCTGTAAGTATCGGTATAAGCTTCTTATCAATCTCAACCGCTACGACCTCTCTTGCATTCTCACACAGAATTTGTGTCATTGTTCCGATTCCAGGGCCTACCTCAAGCACGAAATCATCCTCTGTAACGCCAGCCTCTCTTACTATTTTCTCAACAACATTTTCATCTATAAGAAAGTTCTGGCCGAACTTTTTCTTGAAATCAAAACCATATCTGTTAAGAACAGCTATCGTATTAGTCGGATTTCCAAGATGCATGACGTTATCATAATTCTTATTATTCATATATATATTTATCTCCATTTCTGTATCACACATAACATAGACTGTTTATGTTTATTAACACAGCCTGCACTGTTTTATAACAAACCTTAACAACAAATATACATTTTCTGAATAAGTATGTCAATCAGATAACAAAATACTAAAATCACACGTAAATCACAGATACAGTCCATATACTCTGCATGCATTCTGGTATGTCACCTCTGCTATCTGCTCCTTCGTAACACCCTTTATATCAGCAAGCTTTTCTATAACATACTGTATGTTACTGCTGTCATTTCTTTTTCCTCTGTTAGGCACTGGTGCAAGATATGGACAGTCTGTTTCAAGCACTATCCTCTCAAGCGGTATGACATCAGCTGCTTCTACAAGCTTTTTCGCGTTCTTAAAGGTAAGCACTCCGCCTATACCGAAGTAGAAGTTCATATCATAAAATGTCTTAACTGTTTCTTTTGAATATGAATAGCAGTGGATTATGCCTCCAACCTCACTAGCATGTCCGCTTTTTAATATATCTATGGTATCAGCACATGCATCTCTTGAATGGATAATAACCGGCTTGCTGACCTCTCTTGCCAGCTCTAACTGTCTTGCAAACCACTTTTTCTGAAGTTCTCTTCCCGGCTCATCATAATAATAATCAAGTCCGATTTCTCCAATCGCAACAACCTTGTTGTTCGTAAGTGCTTCCTTTTTCAGCCAGTCCATGAAGCTTCCAGCTATATATGAATTATCATTTATAGCTGAGCTCCATGGGGTTTCCCCTCGCTCCAGCCTCTCATAGTCGTCCGGATGAACACCTATAGCTGCATATATATTTTCGTACTTTTCTGCAAGCCTGACACTTTCTATACATCCTTCAAGGCTTGCACCTACATTTACAACTGCTCCTATATCACCGCTGAAAAGACTTGTTAATAATTCATCGCGGTCTTTATCAAATGCTTCATCATCATAATGAGCATGTGTATCAAATATCTTCATTCACAACCTCTCTTATTTCCTGTGTCTGGTGCTTTTTATTAAATCTTGCAAGAACGACCACTCCATCCCCTATGTATATTCCACATTGAAGTGGTGGAAAGTGAATCTATATGCATTATTGGCTATCTGGGTCATATCCAGCCGCTGAATTTGATTGGATTATGTGACCCTATTTACGATATTGGCTATCTGGGTCATATCTCGCAACTGAATTTGATTGGATTATGTGACCCTATTTGCATTATTGGCTATCTGGGTCATATCTCGCTGATAAATTTGATTGGATTATGTGACCCTATTTGTGAAATTGACAATCTGAGTCATATCCAGCCACTGAATTTGATTGGATTATGTGACCCTATTTGCAATATTGACAATCTGGGTCATATCCAGCCGCTGAATTTGATTGGATTATGTGACCCTATTTGCAATATTGACAATCTGGGTCATATCCAGCCGCTGAATTTGATTGGATTATGTGACCCTATTTGTGAAATTGGCTATCTGGGTCATATCTCGCTGATGGATCTGCTTGGAAAGAAAGAAAAAGGTGACCCTATTTGCAACAAAAGCCAATCTGGGTCACCAATCTCCATAATGTATATTAACACAGCGGGTTTTAATATTATATTGCAAGAGCCCAAGGCATTGTCTCGTCAATATATTTGTTACATCTCTTAAAGAGTGTGAATACTTCTGTGATAGCATCTGCAACATGAAGTGTAGACATTTTTTCCTGAACCTTATCTCTTGTTGCTGTTACAACAGCCTTAAGGTCACCGTCAATTGCAGCATCCTCTACGCCAGTCTTGTTTACTACTCCGCCAAAGTACTTGTTAGACATGGCGATAGTTCTGTTAACAAGATTTCCAAGTGTATTGGCAAGGTCTGAGTTCATACGCTCAACTAAAAGCTCCCATGATATAACACCATCATTTTCAAATGGCATTTCGTGAAGAACGAAGTATCTTACGGCATCAACACCAAACATATCTACAAGGTCATCTGCATATATAACATTTCCCTTAGACTTACT
>VOFC01001162.1_pt1 | contig 26001 bp, 43 predicted proteins | sample 5384161 | NCBI WGS metagenome assembly VOFC01 (sample SAMN12384722, study PRJNA508395) | human gut metagenome | isolation source: healthy gut B | host: Homo sapiens | reverse complement strand
TATTGCGTCAGCTACCGGGACAGAACCTATCGGCTGCGTTGAAAGGGGAAATCCGCACCATGAAGAAGATAACTGCTATGGATTACAAGAGAGCTGCCAGAGACGCCGTGAAAATGACCTTCGGCTTTGCGCCCGCCCTGAAGAACATCATCCCTATGGAGGGAGGGCGACAACGGCAAGATCGTCACAGACGTCGCTTTCTGTATCGCAGCCACTGGCAAAGGGTACTCATGGGAGATTGGCGGCGAAGTCGAAAGAGCTGAAGCGTATGACATCCAGCCACAGAACGCATAAGGGCAAGGAGGAAACCAAATGAAAAACGTAAAAGTCGAGTGGTGTGAAAACTTCATCCGGGCGCGGTTCACAAAGCATCATCCATTTCCCGGCGGCGGAATTGAGGTCGGCTGTTTCTGGAACATGGCAGAACGCGCTGGGCTGTGGGAACGTGGAACTTACGGATCGCCGATGAGCATCGCGCTTTCGCACCTTTGCACGGCCGAAACTGTCCTCGACGGAGACGGAAATTACTGCTACACGGTATTCAAGCTGACATAATAGAGTCCCGCCCCGGAGGTTACGACGGCTGAAAGGGTAAATCATGAATAAAATCCGCCGTAAAAATTTGCAGGCCATCATCGACCGGTTGGAGGAGCTGAAAGGCAGTCTCGAAGATCTTCAGGCCGAGGAAGAAGAATACCGAGACAACATCCCGGAGAATATGCAGGAAAGCGAACGCTATGAAAAAGGCCGATGAAGCCTGCGACAATCTTTCCAGCGCCGTAGACAGTCTGGAAGAAGTCATCAGCAGCATCGAAGCTGCTATCGAGTGAAAGGAGCCGTCATGGAGAACAAATCTTGGACAGTCACTTATCGCAATCGTGACAACGGCCAGCGGATCACCGCCGCCGTGTTCGCAGTGGATCAGCAGCAGGCACGAGAAAAAGCCAAAGCCGACGGCCGCGAGGCATGGGAAGTCGAAAGTATCGAACCAAACGAGGAAACGCTGGCGCGGATTCTCATTGCCGAATTTGCCAAGAAGCAGAGCGGACACTTCGCGTGTCCCCGCTGCGGGAAGATGACAATGGACGCAGAGAGTGTCACGCGCAATGCCCTCAGCCGCCGTGTCGGCTGCTACATCTGCGATACTTGCGGAACGGTTGAGGCCATCGAAGATTTCGCGCATAAGCAGGATTCGCTCAGCACGTGGGCAATCGTGAGAGAACCGGAACGATGGCACATGCTGAGTTGGATTAGCGACAATATTAAGATTGATGGCCACGAGGGAATGTGGTACATCATTGACGAGGGTGATTTTCAGATTACCCCGGACGTGAACGGCAAGCCACAGACACTTACCGCGCACCTGTTTCTACTCGAAAGCAGAAAGTTCGGCGACGAAGCTGCGTGTCTGATCGTCGATAAGAAAAAAGCAGATCGTCATGGAGGACGTCTGGAACGGTTTCGACGATTTGGAAGACACCGGGTGGGAGGAAGTGCGGAAGATTGAATGCCCAGTCTGCAAGGGCGAGTTTCTGCGGGAGGACATGACCTTTACGCGCGACTGCCACGGCATCACTTTCCGGCTGGTCTGCTTCGGCTGCTACGAAAAGGTCATGGCAAAAGGCTACGACGGAGCATATTACACCGAAGCGGATGAATGTATTGAGGAGGACTATTGAGCATGAGCAGAGACTGGACACCCGAGGAGCTGGCAGCAGCCAGCTCCGTAATGAAAGCAGCAGGAAACATGAGCTACGAAGAGTTTCGTGCCGCACCAAGCTGACGCTTCGCTTATTGGGACGTGATAGCTGGGATCGCCCCGTGTATGAGTGCGACGGGAAGCTGTTTGTTGACGTTGACCCGCGTAGAAGCAGACCGGCGGACATCTGCACGAAGTATGGAAATGCTTTTGATGGCGAACCGTGTGACCCAATCCCAGAGAATACCATCATTGAGTTTGTTCCGGAGCGCGACACATGGTCGTTCTAAGATAAACGCCTCTGTCGCGTCGCTGCTGGACTTGCAAGTTTAGGCAGCGCAAAGCAACGAGAGAATCAATGGGCAGATATAAAAACGGCGTAGCGAGCCGCCAGAGCCGCGTAAAAAAAACCCCTCACATGACACTTCTGCCATGTGAGGGGTTTGTTCGTGTGTTCAGATAAAGGCGCTGTCCACGTTGTCCGATGCGTCCTGCTCCTGAAAGCCGTTTGCCTTGTCGGCTTCAAACGTGATGCCGCCACGCTTGTGGTCGGACTTGACCAGCTCAAAATAGCACTTGCCGCCCGTGATGATGATAACCTGCGCCAGACTGAGCGCGGCTGTCAACCAAGCGGCAGAAGCCATATAGTTGGACTTGATGCACAGGCGCATCAGGTAAATACATTCCTGCGTGATAAGCAAGCCAGACCCGACCAGCAGGAAGCAGACGAGTTTGCTCGTGTCCAGCTTCTTTCTCCTGCGCTTTTTCTGAGCCATCAGATCATGCCGAGCTTCTGCGCGAAGCGGTAAAGAACCGTGACGAGCTGCTCGCGCGTCATCATGTCCTGCCACATGAAGTTCGCGGAGCCGTCGGGCAGCGGTGCGCCGCCCTGCACGATGCCGTTGTTGACTGCCCACTGGCGAGCAGCTTCGCTCCAATCGCTGCAGTCATTGTCCTGAAGATCTTTCCGCATTTCGCGGAAAAGCTCGGTGAAGGTTGCCTTGTCCATATCGTCGTCCTCCTTTTCTCCGTTTTCCAACACCATGACCGTATGCCCGGACGATACCAGAATATCGCCCCGGCGCAGGTAGGCGTCAGATGTCAGGTACTTCCGGTCAGTCAGCAATTCAAATTCTCCCGTAGCAGGGAAGCAGCGCATCATGCAGTAGGTCGTGCAGGAATTGCCCTGCTTGCGGTAGGTTTCTTTCAGGGCGTCGACGCCAGCGGAAATTGCGCAGAGCATCATAAACGCGCTGCAGTCCGTTTCTACGGGCTTTGCGATCTTGCTCAGAATGAAGTCTACCGCTTCCGCAGCGACGTAGGCTGTGTTGCGACCGTCCTGATCGTACCCGATGTTCTTGTTGCCGACACCAGCTTCGCACGCCTGCGCGGCCAGCTCAGCTTTCCTGCGGTCCTTGAACCGGAGAACGCCGAGCCAGCTTCCAGAGTACCAATGCGCGAAGTTTAATTCGCGGCCGGTCTGATTACCGGGCTTCTGCCCATGTGCGCCGGTTTCGCCGAGCGACGCCTGCCCGATGCGTACGCTCATGTTTCGTCGCCCCCGGAGGTCGAAAGCTCACCGACAGCCAAAACGCCGCTTTTCAATTCATAAACGGCGGACTCGATCATAGCGTCCAGTTTGGCTTCGTCAACCGTAATGCCGCGCTGCTTGAGCCATTCCAAGACATACGCTTTCTTCTCAGGACCGCGACCGGAGCCGTTGTAAATCTGCTCTGCGGCAGATACGGCAATCTTCACCCATGCGTTGATTTCGCCTGCTGCTGGGCTGTGGTCTTGCACTTGATGTACGGAATGACAATGACGGTAATGACTGCTGCGATCAGCGCAAATACCGCCTGAATGATGGTGGTAATGTTGTATTCCATGAATCGTGTTCCTCCTTAGTCATACAGGGCGTGAATACCCTGCTTTGTCAAAAAATCCTTCTGCTTATGCTTGATGTTGGCTGCGTAGTTCAGAGCATCGTGCATATCGCCGTTGCAGTTCGCGTCTAGAATGCGCTGTACTGCCTTGGCGGTTGCTTCGCCGAGCGCGATTGCTGCGCCTGTACTCTGCACCATGAGCAGAAAGAAGTCTTTCTGCGCTTCCTCCTGCTCTTCGGCGCGCTTATCACGCGCCGCAATTTTCCGTTCCAGTTTCCAGACGATAAAGCCCATGATGGCGGACGGAATCCCCATAGCCGCGACAAACGCGATCAGAAACTCACCAGCGTTGATTGTCATAATCACTTTCACCTCTACTTGCAAAATGCAGGAGAGGCAGACCGTGCCGCCCCTCCTGCTGCGTGTCAGATCTCTACTTCGAGATCCTTCAGGATTTCCTCGACCTGCGGCTTGATGAGAGCCGGCACCTGGTCGAGCGTCTTTTTGCCCTTGACGATCAACGTCGCATACACGACTGCCATATCAGCGACCTCCTTTCTGCACAGAATGGTCAAAAGAAAAAGTCGAAGGCGTTTCATACGCCCTCGACCTCATCTTCTTCAAGGATACGCCGGACTTCCTCACGCAGTCGTTCCGGCACATCATCAAGTGTTTTCAGCCCCTTTCGAATCAGCTCGGCATACACTTTCGCCATATCCATCAACCTCCGATCACAAGCTCATAGACGTCACAGAGCGCAAGCTGCGCCTGCGTGATCTGTGCGGACAGTCCTTCATTGACGCTTTGCAGGTCGCTTACCTGCTGTTTCAGCTTCGGAATGGTCTCCTTTTTCGGCTTCGGCCAGCTTCGCCTGCGCGAAATAGCCGTCGAAGCTGCCGAGAATATCATCATAGATCCCGTCATAGAATGGCAGTTCCAGATAATACTCATCGTACTCGAAGCCGGAGATCGTCAGCTCGCCCTGCGTTTCCGAGAACGGAGCTACTGTTCTCATAGAACCGCACAAGGCAGTAGCCGGGCTTGTCAGGCTGCTCCTCCAGCGAGAACGCATTTGCCGGCGCATTGTCGCCTCTTACTTTCATTTCGCACAACCTCCTTCAAGATTCGTACCCCGATAGGGTCAACATACTTTTTCCGCGCCGCAGTGGAATTGCAATGCTTGAGCTGGCCGATCCGGCTCAAAAGCCCCGATGCCGTCCGATACGCGACCCGCTGGTGACGCTCGATCTTCTTGCGCACCTTGCGGCATTGGCGCGTAAAGCGCAGGAAGTTTTTTCGGCGCATGGTAGTATAATCGCGGTAAAAGCGATACCCGACGTAATCCAGCGGCCGCACTTTCAACGGGAACACTTGCCAGTTGCCCTTCATCTGCAGCCGCAGCCGCTTTTGCAGATACTCGGCAATCGCTTTCCGCGCACGGTGCAGCTTTTGTTCGGGCCAAAGAGGACAATATCATCCATGTATCGCACGCTGTACTTCACACCGTCGAGCGTCGTGATGTAACGGTCGAGCGATTCCAGATAGAAGTTTGCAAGCCACTGGCAGATGAAAAAGCCAATGGCCAGCCCCTGTTCGCAGGTTTGCAGGATCTCCCACGTCAGCTTTAGATACTTCTTGTCCTTAATCTTGTGCGCCAGCATCCAGATCAGCTTGCGGCGGTCGACAGAATGGTAGAAGTGGTGAACGTCCATTTTGCAGACGTACCGGCTTCCTTTTTTGTCGTGGTGAATGACACGCTTGCAGCGCCGAAGCGCGTGCTTTCCGCCGCGTCCCGGTACTGATGCGCAGCACCAGTAATTCATCCCGCGCAGGAAGACCGGCGCCGCCGCCAAGACCATCAACGTGTGGACAATGCCGTCGGGGAAGAACGGAACGTATTCGATCTCTCTCCACTTTCGGCTGCTGTTGTCGAAGATCTTGCGCTTCTTCGGCTGGGCTGGGGCGAAAGTCTGCGTCTGCAGAAGATCATAGACGCGGTCCGTGAAGCCGTCCACGTCGGCCAGCACCCGTCTTACGTCGCGCCGATCGTGTTTGTCTTTCGCGCCAAACACAATGGCTTCGCGGATGTGTTCTTTGTCACACATCCATTCATACAGGAATCCTTTTCTTTTTGGCATTCGCACCGCTCCTTGTTTGCCATCGGGGTCTTTCCAGATACCTTTCGGCCGTACTAGAGCCCGTCCTGTAGCGGCAATATTTCCACCAAGCGGTGAGGGAGAATCTGCGCAAAGAAATGGAGCATACAAACAAGTAGGCGGGCGCCGATGTTCGAGTTCGCGTTGGACGAATTGTAGTTGCCATTGAAGAAGAACAGGCCGCAATTCGCAGCGGTATTGTTATAGTAGCCGCCGACGGCAGGCAGACGCCAGCCGGTGTTCGAATACACGGGCGAACCAGAAGCCATCGCACAAGCTGCGCAGATAATCCCGTCAAAATTATACTGTCTATGCGTCGGGAAGATCCGAAAACGGGAGAAAATAACGAAATACGTTATTTTGAAAAAATATACGCGCCGCGCTTCGCGCGGATATATAGAGGAATGGCGCTGCCGCGCCAGAGCGTAAGACGATCCACTCTGAAAACGAAAGCCCGCGGGGGCTGCGGCCCCCGGTCCCCCATTAGGGGACGTAAAGGAGGCGGGCGCCGATGTTCGAGTTCGCGTTGGACGAATTGTAGTCGCCATTGAAGAAGAACAGGCCGCAATACGCAGCGGTATTGTCAAAGTAGCCGCCGACGGCAGGCAGACGCCAGCCGGTGTTCGAAGACGCGTAGTCGGGGACGTAGGTTGTCTGGCTTCCTCCGGTTCCGGTCGGAATGAACGCCCACGGGAGCGCCGTGCAGTTACCAAGCGTCTTGATATAGCCGTCACTGCTCGGCAGGCTGAGTCCTGCCGATGTATAGTTGGCGGACGTATCATCCGCATACTTCGACGGATCGGTGCAGATATAAGCCGCGCGGTTGTTGAAGTTGATGCCGTCGAGCCAGTCGTAGACATTGCCCCACGGATTTTCAATGCCGCGATACTGCACACCACCCGCGCTTGTTCTGGACGAAGCTGCCGTGCCCGTATGGTAGGTCATGCTGTCTGTCGTGCCTGTTTTGGAAACCGACGATACGCCGACAATACCGTTGCCGATCTTGCTCTGGCTGTCCCAGTTTGCATACTCGACGAGATAGAGCAGCCAGACCGCGCACCACGACGCATAATCGTACTGCTGCCACTTGCTGCCCTTGTTCCGGGAGTTTGTGCGGGCTGTGGCGCGTGTGATGTTTGTCAGTGGATTTGCACCAGATTTGGAAGCATAGCCGGAGATCGTATTGTATCGTCCAACATAGCGGCCAGAACCGGGGTGCTTGGAAAAGCCGGTGAACGGCGCGTTTGCAACGTAGTAATAGATCTTGCTCTGGCTGCTGTTATAGACGATCTTGTAGTAAAACTCAGGGATAAAGACCATCGTATCGTAGGACGTGCGGGAGAATCCGGACTGTCCCTTTTTGTACGACACCGCGCCGTTGATGATGTTGTATTCCTCCATGCCTTGCCACGGCATGAATGCGTCGAATGGAGAGCTGCCAGCGCCTGTGCCGATGGCAGCGCTCGGCTCCGAGGACACGGCGGCATTGACATAGCCGTTCGGGTCGTTGCTCGGCGTCAGGCGGGAAAGAGCCGGAGAGGAGTTGCTGTACGTCCAGCAGACGCCGAAGATTGTCACGAACACGCACGACACGGTGCAGGTCTTGCTTGCCGGCGCGTTGTAGTTCGTGTCGCTGGCAACGGAAACCGTGATCGTAACCGTGCCGGAGTTTTCATCGACGCTGTGGACGGTCACAATATTTCCCGAAATGGAAACACTGGCAATATCGGGGCGGTTGGACACGGCTGTGATTGTTCCTGTGCCAAGCCGTGTGACCGTGAAAGAATCTGTCAGCTTTCCGTCTTCCAGCTTGATCGAAGTCTTGCTGAGCGTCAGTGAGCCATCTGCCTTGCCGATCTTCCACGATACGGTTTTCGGCGCGGTCGAGCCGTCTGCCCACTGATAGAGGGCTGTGTCTTTCAGCGTAAACTTCGCGCTGTAATTGCCGGCGTTCGTGCCGCTGGTCGTGCCGCCGAGCGTCATTTTCGTCGTATCGTAGTTGTACCATGCCGGGCTTTGCGAGCCGCCCGAATAGGTCAGGCTTCCGCTCTGGCTCGGCACGGTCACATTCGTCTTGGTGACTGTGATCGCCTGTGTTGCGGTGCAGGATACGCCGCCCTCCGTGTATCGGATGGTGACGCTGGTGCGACCTGCTTCCAGACCGCCGCTTGGCTCGACCGAAACGCCTGTTGCAATCAGCGTGGCGCCGTTGGAATACGTCGCCTTGACAACCATGCCAGCCATAGAAAACGGCTCACCAGCCTTGTATGCGGTCTTTGTAGGCGGCGTTGTGATCTCAATAGACGCGAGCTTGATACCGCCACCGCTCCCGCCGATCATCTGAAATACTTTGCTCATTGTGCGACCTCCGCTCTGTAAATATTTACCGAGATTGCGCTTGTCGGCGTATCGGTGCAGGTGAACGGCATTTTTCCGTTCTCAGTGATGTCTCCCCACTTTCACGCCAGCGTCGCCCCACGCCGTAAGGCTTGCGGAAACCGGCGTCACGATGTAGGCATAACCGGATTCCAGAAACCGTGCGTCTTCCAGCGTCTGCGCAAGATTCGACCAGCCGTTGACCGGCAGCGGCAGCGTGAACGAAACAGCCTTGCCGCTTTTCTTGGAAAACAGATCTGCGTGGGCCTGCGCGGCGGCATTGTGCGAGGTAACCGCTGTAGCGCCAGCGCCTGCGGATTCAAAGTTGCTGCTGTCCTTGAATGCCGCAGAGCCGAGGTCTGACAGCCACTTCATAATCCGACCAAGCAGCACTTTCAGCTCCGAGCCGGATTCGAGCTGCGTTCGCGTCGCGGACTGCGTGAAGGTGGGTTTCAGAGTGCCGCCGTCGCCGTCCGTATTCAGTTTCGCGTCGAACAGGGCTTTGTGTGCGGCCTCGGACTCGTTGTGATTCTTGACGGCGTCTTTCTTTTCCGCTCCGACCATCGCTGCGGTATAGTCGCCGTTTTTCGGAACAACTGCACCGGAGCGGTTATTGAACGAAGTTACACCGCCCGCGGGTCCGAGCAGGCTCACGGGCTCCGGATTCGGAAGACCGCCGTCGTTCGTCCAGCTCAGAATACCGGCGTCGGTCACGTGTGGCGTAAAGATTACGCCAGGATTGCCCTGCGTGCCGCGCGATGGATAGCCTGAATCGACAAATGCGCCCTGTGCGCCATCCCACACGTACCAGTTTTCATTTTCGCCGATATAGCAGGCTCTGCCCGCAGCCGACACCAGCGCGGACGCAGCGGCGCTGATAAGCTCAACTTCGGCGTCGGTGAGCGTTTCAGCAAGGGTGCTGATCGGAACACGGCGTACCTTGCCGCCGATCGATGCGAGGATAAAGTCGGCAATCGCCGCAGAGGCGGCAATCGGCTTGGAATTTACGTTTTCTACTGCCATACGATCACCCCTTACAATTCTGTGACGAGCGCCTGCGGCATGATCGCGGCGTTCTTTCGGTCTTCCGTGATGGCGTTGATCTCACGCATGACAAGGTTCGTGAAAGAGATCCGCCGTGACGATGCCCATGTGAGACAGCAGCCGCAAGCAGTAGATGAACAGAGCGTCTTTGACGCGCTGACAGCCGCAGCGTTCGTTCTGCTCGAAGATTGTTTTCACCCACGCGAGCTTTTCATCGGTCGACAGCGCCATCAGGGTTTTGCGCGTGAAGAACGCGCCGACCGCCGCGGAGAAATAATCGTATGCGACCACGTTGGAAAGGCCGATGGCGGCGTATTCTGCCTTGACGCACTTTGCGGCTTTTTTCGGGCGCGATCTCGCCAGCGTACATTCGCTTGTTGTAGCAGACGATAATCATGTTGAGCGCGTCGACGAGTTTGTCGATGCTGCTGCCGATTGCCGCTCGCAGCTCACTTCGCTGCTCGACGGAAACCGTGTCCGTCTGCAAAGCGATTGCGAGGTTCGCCGCAGCGATTTCGTATTTACTTGCAATTTCCAAAGGGCTACCTCCTTACTTCGATACGGCTGTGCAGTTTGTCCCGCAATAGCCGCAGGACGTCTGGCACGAGGTCGTGCAGCCGGCAGAGCAGAGACCAAGGCACGAGCCGACGCAGCCAGTGTTGCCGCAGGTCACTGTGCAGGACGATTTGCAGCCGCCAGAACAACTGCTGGAACAGCCGCCAGAGCAGGAACCGGAGCAACCAGAGCAGCTGCCATCACAAGAGCCAGAGCAGCCGCCCGTGCAGTTGCCGCCGCAGCCGTAACAGCCGCCAGAGCAGGAGCCTTCGCAGGTGTTCGCACAGCCGCTTCCGCAGCCCGTGCAGGAACCTTGACATTCTCCGGAGCACGTCGTTTCGCAGCCGCCTGTGCAGTCTCCAGAACAGCCGGTGTAGCAAGCTCCCGTGCAGGACGTTTCACAGTCACCCCGCGTCTTATCCGTCATGGGGCGTGTTTCAAAGAGCGTCAACGCCGCTTCAAACTCGGTGATGTCCTCGTCAAACACGATTCTGCGGCCGTCAAGGCTCGGCACTTTCTCGCTGTGGATCTTCGACAGCGGAAGCGCCAGCTTCTCATAATGCTCCACGTCGACGGTGTGATCTTCGGTGGGGCTGTTCGTGTATTCGTATTTTTCGCCGCCGTATTCCGCAACAGATCCGGTATGGCAGCGCCGCAGGCACTCGGCCTTGACACGCGCTTTCAGAGCCGCGAAGCGTTCAGCCTCGATATATGCCATAATCAGCCCTCCTTGGATAGAGATTTGAGCATTTCCAGCTCTGCATCTGAGATGATCTCAAGCGCCCATGCGTCCGGAATATCCAGCCGATACCGTGTCCTCTCGCCCTGCCTGCGGTGCAGCTTGTTCCAGTAGTAGGCGTTCGCCAGGACGCGGGCCTTGTGCATCGGGCAGATGTACGTCACGCGCTTATCCGGAGTCCCTGTGCATTGGTAGTTGTACGCGCTGCACCAAGAGCAGCCGGACGCGATCGGGCACGCAAAGCATTCGTCGGTGGACTGGCTGCGCCGCGTGACTGCGGCCATTTCTGCCACCCGCGCCCGATGTTCCGGAAGAACGTTGATGCCGTGTTCCAGATCGCCGATGGTATAGGGCCGCTGCTCATGGCCGAGGGGAGGTTCCCATGTAGCGCAGGCACGGGAAGAACAGGCCATCGCAGTCAACCGCCAGCATAAGCCCCGTACCGCCGCACCAGTTCTGATTATCGTCCTCCGGAAGCGGATGGCCGATGCTTTCGCTGAAGATCGACAGATACGGCTGCTCGTCCGAGAGCAGGACGAAATCGGCGAGCCGTTTGAGCTGTGTGTAGAGTGTAGCCGCATGGTCGAGCGTCCAGCCCTTTTCGTAAACGCAGTTCAGATTGATCGCCCGATACCCCGCGTCCAGCAGACCGATTACTGCGTGGTACAGATAATCGACGTTGCCGGGAGCAATCGTCATCTTCGAGCCAAGGGCGTTTCCCTTGGTCATGTAATCCTTCGCGGCCGCGATAGCAAGATCATAGCTGCCAGAGCCGTCCGGGAAGACGCGGCAGGAATCGTGGAGCTGCTTATCTCCGTCAACGCTGATGGAGAGCGACAGGTGCTTTGCCCACTTATCCAAAAACACGCTGTACCTCCGGGCGGAAGTACAGCGTTCCGTTTGTGGACATCGACGCTTTCCAGCGCGTCGCCCATGGATGATGCAGGCGGAAGGTCTGCGCCACGAACTAGTCGAGGATCTGGTCGATCAGCGCGACTTCCAGCAGCGGCTCACCGCCGATAAAGTCAAGAACGACCCCGGCAACCTCCGTGGACGTGATGTACTGATTTGTCCGCTCGTCTGCGGCGAGCAGCATATCGACGGCGGCCTTGGCGGTTTCAAGCGACATCTTCCGGTGCGTCTTGCAGCCCTGATAGCAGTAGCTGCAGCGCAGGTTGCAGTCTTCCGTCACCTGAAATGTAATGCACTTGGAGTGCGGCGAGTTGATGCCAAGCTGGATACCCGGCATAGGGAAAAAGCCGTGCCAGCATATCGGTGAAGGTTTCCTGCGGCCTAGTCATCGGTCTGCTCCCGCGGCGTCACCGTCACCGTGGCGGTCGAGAAATCAAGCACCCAGTCAACCGCTGCATTGCCGACGGCAGGAATGATAAACTCGCGTTCCAGCGTCGCTTTTGCGATCTCGTATTCCTTGCTCTTGCCGAGGTAGTCCTTCATCCATGCGTTGTATGCGTCGGTGTCCTTCAAGCCCTGCTTTTGCCGCCATGAGCAGCAGCTCCTGAATGGAATTACGGTCATAATGCAGGGATTCGATGTAATTGGACAGTTCGGCTTCGATCTGAATTTTCATGCGCGTATCCTCCTAAAATCAAGAATAAGCAACCGGAACATGCGTCCACTCCGTACCGTTGTGGTATTTCAAGCCGCCAGTGACGGGCGTCGGGTCGATCCAGAAGAGATTCGTCTGTGTCGGCGGTGTGCTGCCGGTGACAAACAACGCCAGACTGGACAACTTCATAAAGACAGGGGCGGAATCAGGCCCCTGCGCCAGAAGCGAAACCTCCGATGGTGCCGAGACCTGCCCAAGCGATTTCTCACCGTCCGCGAAAACGATGCAGTTCTTTGTCCACTCGTTGCGGCCAGTACCACCGCGCTGCACAATGACCGTGCCATCGTTGATGTCATTTGCGTTGTGCGAGTGCTTCGACGCAGCGGCGCCAATATCTGCGGCTTTTACCTTATGCGGATTGTTGAAGTTGGAAAGGTGCGATTTCAGCAGCGACAGCGCCTTTGCAATCTTTCCGAGGATAGAACCCATCTTCTCACCGGAGGCAATGTCGGACAGCTCGTTTGCCGCGACAAAGGTCGGCGTCTGATCGATCAGGGCTTTGTTCTCCACATTGCCGAGGCCGATCTGCTCCTTGGTGACCTTGTGCGGATTGTTATGGTCGTTCTTGTGATTGTTCAGCTCCGAAAACGGTTGCGTAGACCAACGTTTCGCCGAGCGCCGCAGACACGTTTTTTCGGCCTCGCTGACGAACACCACAAAAAGTCGTACTGCGATGCAAGCAGGCGCTCGACGTTGGGGTTGATATAGTCGGCTTTCTCGACCTCTGTTTCCTCCCAGATGCAATAGCAGAGTTCCTTCGTGGAATCGTCAGGGGTCCTCGACGTAAATGCCAATTTCGGTTGCCCAGAAGCCGGTGATCTCCAGCTCGACATTCTTGAACGACACAGACAGTGTGACGTACTTCTCGCTGCGCGTCGCAGAAGCAATTTTCAGAGAGAGCAACGGGTTCCTCAGATCGTTCGCGCCGTCACCCGGCGTACCGTTGCCGTATTTGATGCGTGTGAATTTGATCGCGTCGCCCATGAGCCCGCGAAGCATGACGTTGTACCCATCCGGGGTCAACCAGTGTGTCATACCGTTGCCTCCTTATCCATCATAATCAGACCGCCGTCCCAGTCGCACAGGGCGTTCCCGGCTTCGTCGCCCATGATGTCAATGTCCGTATTGACCTCGCCCGTGGTGAGCTTGAATTTCTTCGTGACGCTCATAACCGCGCCGAAGTACAGAATCAGCTCACGGACGGAAATTGCACGAATACTGTCCAGCACCGCGCTCTTACGGCTGACAACTTCGAGGATCTGCAGGAACGTGCGGATATTGTCGTTGACCTGTCTGATGTCAACGTCAAAGATGCGATAGTGATTCGGCTCGCCGCCATATTCAAACCATTCCTGCACCTTACCGGAGCCGAACGAAGTGGACAACGCCAGCTCGACGGCGTACTTCGTGCCGAGGTGACGGCGAACGTGCCAGGACTCGCGGAACGTGGCGCGCTTCTGCTCAATATCCCAGTCGTTGTCCCACCAGCTTACGCCGAAGTCGTGCGCAAGCTGGTCGAGAAGATCTTCTGGCAGAGTGTCGATGTGCTGATAGAGCATATTCTGCTCAATCTCGGCCGGCCGCGCCGTCAGGATCTCCGCGACGCCGGTTGCGAGCGCGAGCATTTTTTCATCCTGCCGCAGCACATCGGGGAGGACGTTCAGCAGGTTCTCAACCGTGAGGCCGTACTGCTCATTCATCCTCGTAGCCTCCGTTCACGATTGTTTTCGTTCCCAGCTTTGCAATCTGCGGCGCGGCGTTGTTTTTGCCGCCCTCCAGCACCTTGTAGGTCGGGGGAGCGCAGCACGATCCGCTTGACGCCCGTGTGGAACAGGAGGTCGCGCAGCTTATCCGGGTTAATATCGCGGCCGAGCTTGCCGGACTGCCAAGCGATGTATTCCTCGACGGCTGCGTCTACGGCTTCCTGAATCGCCGCACCGGAGAGCGTCGTGTCGGTGGGGACATAGTAGGTGAAGTCGATATTGTACGAAACGAGGCCGGGGTCTTTGACGCTGACATAATCGGCCAGCGGCCGCACCTTGCTTTCGTTACAGGCGGCAAGGACGGCGTTCTTGATCTCCGTCGTGGCAATCGTTCCGTCGTTCATCAGGACATAAATATCGACGTGCCCGGCACCGTCAAAGGTGAGCGACACGTCGATCTGGCTCGCGCTTGCCAGCGCGCCGTCTGCGGCGATTGCAACTTGCAGCAGACCGTTTTCGTAGGTGACGGTATAATCTGTGTCGGCGCTCGCAGCCGTGCTGCTGCCCTTGGCGTAGACCGCCAGAGAGGACAGGTCGATGGTGTCGCCGCCCCAAAAAGCGTACTTGACGCCGCCTTTCGTATAGAGATCAAGCGTCACTTTCTTTACGACAGCCGGGCGAACGGCCTGTACGTCAGCAATCTCCGTAGATACGGATTTCGCGTGGTAGATGTAGGAGCCAACCGCGCCGGCCGTCGAAAACGCGAACATGGATTCGCGCATCAGCTCGTAGAATTCTTCGTCGCTGGCGATCTCCGAGCCGTCGTCGGAAGTCGTGATATTGGTGCAGGACGTGTAGTAGTCGAACACGTCAACGATCACGTTGAGCTGGCCGACGGCGTAGCCGTTGCCGACCGTGCCGTCCGTCTGGCACCGGATGGCGGTGTCGACGTAGGTATCGCCAGCGTTGATGTAGGCGTCGGCGACAGTTTCCCAGATCAGGGTGTTGCTGGCGTCTGTGACGCGCGTCCCCTTGGGGACGAGGATGGCGAACGTCTGCGCCTCGGAGATCGTAAACCGTTCCGTGCAGTAAGCAGGTTTTGCCTGTGGGCGCTGCTGCAGATAGTACAGTTCTGCCAGCGCGTCAAGGTTCTTGCCTTCGGCGCGGCTCGGAATATTCTGATTTGCGGTGTAGTTGTTGTAGACCCGCTCCTGAATGATGACGCTGGCTACCCATTGCGCGAACAGCTTTTCCGGACTGGCGGGGCGGACGCTTACTCCGGTCAGGTTCTCATAAACGGTAATCAGAAAATTTGTGATTTCCGCAGCGTCGGTCGAAACAAACTGAAATTCGGTATTACGACTCATCGACGATTTCCACCTCCACGATAGGGCTTAGAACGCCCTGCATTTCTTCCTGCGTATCAAAATCGACGCTCTTGACACGGACGCGCGGCTCATATTCCTCAATGGCCTCGCGGATTTGAGAGAAAAGCAGCACCTTTGCCGCAGGAATCGGGCGGTCGATCAAGGTAGCGTCAATACCGAAGCCGCGATACATCGGGCAGGAGCCTTTGATCGTCCGCAGGATGATGGACACGTTCTGCAGAATGGATTTTACAGGGTCGGTTTCGTTCAGGCTGATCGGCCCGATCTCCGACATGGTGATTTTGTAGCCCATAGTGTGTGCCCCTCATCGTAGATATTCCTGCAAGGAAATGCTCAGCGTCGCACTGATGATGTTTCCATGCCCGTCATAATGCTCCGCCTTGGTCTTATGACTCAGGATCGTCCAGCGATAGCGGCCGTATCCATGATTGCCAATCGTAAGCGGCAGCGTCACGCCCTGCCGTTCCAGATCGAACAGCCGCCAAATCTCGGACATTGGGTCAACGCCGAGGGAAGCAAGAAGCTGAATGTCAAAGGTGATCTTCGCAAGGTCTGTGCCGGTGTATTCCGAAATGCTGTTGCCGGCATGGAGATCATGCGTGGCGTACCGTGCAGAACCGGACCATACGAAATTGCTGATCGTTTTCAGCGTGCGCGACGAAACTGAAAAGACAACGTCTCCAAGTGCTCCTACAATCATCCGATACCTCCCAGCACGAAGCCGTCCCCGTTGAACACAGGCAGATAGAGCGTGAGGACGGTGTCGTTGACAAGCGGCATCCACGGCTTGATCGTGAGGTCGTGCTGATGCCCATCCTGCAACTCTGTCTTCTGCTGCGCAGGGTCATAAGCTGGAATGTGCGGGTGCGTGTCCAGCACATAGAGCCATCCGGACGTCATATTGCAGTCCTGAAACTTCACTCGCGCTTTTCGCTTGGCATTGTCGATGTCCGTCACAGTTCCGACGCGAACGAGCCGCTTTAACACTTTTTCTGCGTCCATCAATATCCCTCCAATACCATGCGCAGCGAGATCTGCGTTGTATAGCCGCCGCTGTCCAGCTTGTGGACAGCCTGCTTGATGATGTATTTTCCGTCGTAGCCGCCCCAGCCTTTGAGCGCGACATTGACGCCCGCAACGAGGTCGGTATCTCCCGGCAGCAGGAATTGTGCCTGGCGGCAGAATTTGTTGCGAAGACGGAGATTCTTTTCTGCAAGCTCCTTCGCTTCGTCCACTGTTCCAACCTTGGCGGTAATTTCAAGCTGCTGATTGTTCGGGTCTTCGGTGTATCCCTCGACCTTGGCGATGCCCTCAATACACTGTCCGGTTTCGGGGTTGACGTAGGACACCCGGCACGACGCATACTGCGCATCGGCTGCGCTGGTGCTGAGCTGATACGTCTTATAGCTGTGGTCATAGCGCTTGATGGTGCGGACTTCCGGCTTCTGCTCATACTTTCGTTGATCGAACAGCACGAGGATTCGGTTTGTTGCCTTGAGGGAGATACCAGCATCATGGCAAAGCTGCGACAGAAACTCAATGTCGCTCATGTCGATTTGCTCGACGCGCTCATAATATGGGTCGCTGTCCGATTCATACATGCAGGTCATACCGCCGCTCCCGGCGATTTCATTCGCAATGCCGCTGAGCGTGTAGCTTTCCCATGCCTTGCTCTTGCAGGTCTGCCGGAGCTGCGAAGAAAACGGAATCGAAGATCCTTTGATGCAGACTGTGTTTGGTGGCCCGCTGCAGGAGATGTTGTCAAGCTCAAATTCTCCGCACGGCAGCACCGCATCGGAGCCGTCGCTGTTCCAGTTCTCACGGACAAACACAACGTCCATGGCGAGTCGTTCTTCTGCGCCGCCGCCATCGGAGGATGCACCCTGTTCGCCAGAGGAAGTAGAAGATCCTGAGCCGCTGCTTTGCGTGCCTGCCTGTGCAGAGGCAGCAGAGCCGCTCTGCGTGGCGCCGCCGATTCTGCCCCAACTGATAATCCCGGCTCTGCGGGTGTTGATGTCTGTGATCTGGACGCACGAACCGGTCGCATTGACCATTTGCCCATTGCCCATGTAGATACCCACGTGGTCAACAACGCCCTGCGTGCCGAAGAAGATGAGGTCGCCGGGCTGCGCTGTGGCTTCATTGACCGGTGTAGCCATATCCTTGTAGCCCTGCGCGGTCGTTCTGGGAACGCTGATCCCGGCTTCGTTGAGCGCGTAGTAGACAAGACCGGAGCAGTCAAAGCCGCTCGGACTGCTGCCGCCCCAAACATACGGTGTACCGAGGTATTTGTTTGCTTCGCTGACAACAGCATCGCCAGACGCGCTGCCGCCAGAGGGTGATGCCCAGGACAGCTTTTCAGAGATTTCATCGAGCCACTGCGTGAGCCAGAGATCGTCGCGGTCTTGGATTTTGATTTGCAGATCGTCCGTTTCGTCTTCTTCGTTGTCCGTATAGGAGATCGACAAAAGATACGGCTGAATGGATTTTGTGATGTCGATGCCGCCGAAGGAAATCTCGGCTTTTGTGCGTCTCGCGAGATTTCGGCTGCTCATCGCTGCACCTGCTTCCACGGCGGCAGCGTAGATGCGCTGCGCTCCACCACATCAGGGATTGTCAGCATGACGCCTGCGGGGAAGGAGAAATAACTGAGCAGCGAGCTATTGGCGTTCATCAGATCGTCGGTATAGTCGACGCTGCCCATCTCCTTGTAGGCGATCATATCCCACATATCGCCCTGCACAGTCGTGTAGATTCTGCTCATCTGTACGGCCCCCGTTGCGCGTTGATATTGTCTTCTCGAATCACCGCGCGTACCTGTGCGGCAAATTCCTCGCCATAGGTTTCAAGGCGCTCCATAACGCCGTCATTGACATCGCCCTCGACGGTGATATTGACCTGCACTGGAACGGAGCTGTCCGAAGTGGAAGTCATAGCTTCGATGGCGCTGTGTGTGTCGGCCGCGTTCAAGACCGCTTCGCCGCCGTGCATCATCACAAACTCCGGGCCTTCTTCGCCGACGAGGGCAAGACCGGTCTCGGCAGAGGTTGTGCCGCTGGCATATCGGGAGAACCCGCTCATGCGACGGCTCGAAGCAACAGAATTATTGTTCTGCACGTTTCGGCTGAGAGCAGCGAGTGCGGCGTATCCGAGCTGGGAATACGCCGATTGCACTGTCGGTAGCATTCCGGTTGCACCATCAATGAAGCCCTGAATGGTCGCACGACCGGCTTCCGCAGCTTCCGTGCCAAGATCCATGTCGTCAATGGTGGCTTCGAGGTCTCCACTGATCGCGTCCATAGTTTCAGAGAAGCCGGTGCGGAAGTCTGCGATGTCCTCGGCGGCTTTATTCTGTTCCTCGCGCAGCTTATTCCAGCTTTCGACCATCGCGGCCAATTCTTCATCGCTGGCCGCAGCCATGCCGGCAACCGCATTCACGCTGTCGGAGCTGCCGTCTGCGAAAGAACCGATCATTTCGGTCAGGCCCTCAATATCACCAGCCCTGTCACGCAGGCTGGCCAGATTATCGTTGTAGGTCTGCCAATGCGTGATCTGGCCTTGGAGATTACTGTTGATGCTGGACGCAGAGGTCGCAACGATGCTGTCTGCCTGCTGCCAAAGTGCATATTGGCCCTGAACGCTTTCTGCGGCAGCTTTATAGGCTTCCTGATACGCCTGCTGGAGAGCCTCGACACGTTCCTTGACGCTGCTGATCTCGGTGTTCAGCTCCGTCTGTCCGCGCGAAGCATTTTCGGTTGCTTCGGTCGAATCATCCGTTGCTTCCGTGAGGCTTTCGTATGCGTCCGTTACGGCCTGAATTTCTTCATCCGCCGCACTGAGCGCATTGTTGTCTTCCTCAATCGCTTCTTTCAGGTTTGTAACGTGCGTCGCGGCCTCAATCCATGCGATGTTGGCGTCTGTGACCTCATCGTTGACGGCGTTGATTTCGTCACCAAGGAAGTATTCGGCATCACGGAGAACGCCGGTTTCTTCGTAATAGGCATCAGCCTTTTTCTGCGCTTCGGCGTAAAGCGCATTTTTGCTTGGCAAGCGCGTCATTATAGGCCTGAGTAGCTTCATGCGCGGCTTCCTCTGCATCCGTCAGCTCTGCCCGGCGCTTTGCCCGCTCGATTTCAACATCGGCATACTTCGCATAGATCTCGGAAAGCTCGTTTTGGTATGCCTGTGCGCGGGCATTTTCTACCCATGCGTCCGTATTTGCTTTGAGCGCAGCCGTGCCGCCGTCGATGGAGTCGTTTTCAAGGTCAATATAGCTGGATAGCTCCGGAATGGTCTCAACCAGCTTCATGAGGATTCCGTGATATTCCTGCTGCTGGGCAGTCGTTTTTTCACCAACAGAATCCAGCTCTTTCAGCCGGTCAATGTACTGCTCCGCAACTGTGGCCGTTGCCATTGTGCTGCCGACAGAATCATCGAAGCCAGACTTTGCGTCGGTAAGCGCCTCGTTCATGTCACGCGCAGCTTCTGTCAATTCCTTTACGGACGGAGCCGCACGGTCTTCGGCTGCATCAGCCATTGCCACGATTCCGCCAGCCAGCGCGGCCACGGCGGTCACACCCAACATAATCGGCCCGGCCATTCCACCGAATGTTGTGGCAATGTCCGGCGCTTTAATGACTTTGGAGATTGCGGCGTATGCCGTCAATGCGACCGTTGCACCGCCGACTACGCCCGTGAATGTTGCAACCCCTTGACGAGCGCAGGATTCTCCTGCACAAACTCGCCGAGGACGTTCAGCACGTCCGTACCGGCGTCGTAGGCATCGCGCAGCGCCGGGGTTAAAAAGCATCGCCTACGGCAACCTTGAGGTTGTTGTAGGCGTTCTGCATCATATCCAGCTTGGATTGCGTGGTGGCGTATCGCTTGTTGGCTTCGTTCGTCAGAGCGATATTCTCATCCCACGCGGTATTTGCCGTCTGTACGGCGCTGTCCATCTGGTCTGCTGCCAGAGCGAGGGATTTGAGCATATTGCTCTGGCGAATGCCGGTAAGGCCGAGGTCTTCCAGCACCAGAACAGCGCTTTCGCCCTGTTCGTCCAGATTGCCAAGCCCGCGGATAAACGCTGTCAGAGCGCCCAGCGCGTCCGTATTCCACATTTCCGCGAACGAATCCGCAGACATTCCCGCAACGTCTGCGAAACTCTGTAAAGAATCCTCGCCGGTTGCAACAGCCTTTTCGATGGCATTGAGCGTCTGCGTCATGGCCGTGCCGCCAGCTTCGGCCTCGATGCCGACGGAGGACATTGCTGCGGCAAGCGCCATGATCTGAGGTTCCGTCAGTCCGGCCAGCTTGCCGCCAGAGGCAAGGCGCGTACCCATCTGCGTGATCTCAGATTCGGTCGTTGCAAAGTTATTGCCAAGATCAACGATCACGGCGCCGAGACGATCATAATTGTCTGCGGACATGCCTGTAATGTTCGCGAACCGCGCGAGGGCGGTTGCGGCATCTTCGGCTGTCATGTTCGTCGCTGTGCCGAGCATTGTCATAACGCGCGTAAAATCGAGCAGCGCGTCTTTCTGAATGCCAAGCTGGCCAGCAGCTTCAGCGACAGCAGCGATCTCGGTCGTAGACGCCGGGATCTCCGTGGACATGGCTTTAATTGCGTCCGACATATCTGCCAGTTCTTCGTCTGTCAGGTCTGTCGTTTTGGCGACGCCGGTGATGGCAGACTCGAAATCCATCGACGCCTGCACACACTCGTCAAAGCCTTCCTTTATTTCTTTAAGCGCAGCGGAGATACCAGCCGCAGCAAGAACGCTCGACACCGCGTCCACGGCCTGTGTCGCGCGGCTGCCGAAAGATTCTGCACTATCGGCCGTGTCGCCGAGCTCGCCGCGGGCCTTTGCAAAGGTCGTGCGAAACTCGCGGCCAAGCTGCGCTTCAAGCGCAAATAGCATCTCATATTCTTTCCGCGATGCCAATATCTCCGCCTCACTTTCACTTGCGTTTTTGTTTTCGCTTCTCCATTTCCTCGGCAATCAGCGCATTAGAGGCTTTCACCCATTGCGAAAATTCGCCGAGACGTAGAGATAACCAGAAATCTACCGGAGTGTTGTTCGTCCGGGCCATGGCGAGGCATTGCCTGCGAAGCCATACGCCGCCATCTCCGACGATCACTCCTTGCGCGATAAAAACCTCTTACGGTGTTCCGCAGACGGTTGAAATCGCGGATGCTGAGCTTGCCAAGCGCGTCAAGACCAAGTTTCTCGGTGCACGCCTTGACGCAAACACGGATAAGGTACTCGCTGTCAAAGTTCGCAACGATCACCGTATGCCCGAGCATTTGCAGCTCCCGCTCAATCGCAAAGGGAGTCATTTCCGCTGAGATCTTCAAAGTTGAAGGTCAGCTCCGTGTAGGTTTTTTCATCGTGAACGAGCGGCCTTGCAAGCTGCATCACAAATGCCGCATAGTCGATTGCGGCGTTTTTCTTATCCTGATCTTCCGCAACAGCGAAGATGTCACTGCTTTCCTCTGCGGTCGTTTTCTGAATATTCTTGTTTTCCATGATTCATAGCTCCTTTCAAGAGTGGTGGGGCGACGCATCGCGCGCCGCCCCAAAGATTTACGATTTGCCGAGGGCCTTGCGGGTGTCGGAAAGATAGTCGACACCGTTCACCTCGCAGATGTAGTTGTACGGGTCAAGCTCCATGACCTTCGCGTCATCGATGTACGTCACCCAGCGGCGCACGGCGTAGCTGCCAGAGCCGTCCGTGGGGGAGACGCCGGGGGCGATATTGCCGTTCGACAGCGTCTTCGGAACAAGCACGAGGACGTGCTTGACGGACTGCGTCTTGTAAACGCCCGCAATCGGGTCGTACACCTGCTGCGGCGCGCGCAGGTCGATGTTGTGTTCGCGCGGCTCCAGCAGCTTCAGGCTCTCAGCGCTGAAGGTGCGGAATTTGAGCTGCGCGGTCATGGCGTTCATATGGCCGATGATCGGCGCCTCCACGTTGCCGGCAATGCCAGCACCGGAGACGGTCGCAACAATGAAATCAACATCGGGCAGCGTCACGGAAGCCAGACCGAGGAAGTCTTTGGCGTCTTCGTAGCAGGCAAAGTTGATTACGGCCTGATCTACCATTCCCATTGTTCAGTCCTCCTTCGTCACGCCAACGCGCTCTGCACGTAATCGGTGTCGTATTCGAGTACGAAGTCGATCTCCTGCGCAGGGCTGGGCGGCGTCATGTAGATGTGGATTCTCACGATACCGGCCATGAGGTCCGTCATGGGATTCTCGGAGTCGAGGATCTCAACGCGGGCGCCGAGCAGATACTCGCTGCCCACAAGCCCTGCGAGCCAGTTGTTCGCGGAATCCTTGATGTTGTCCAGCAGGCGCCGGTTCATGGGGCTGTCCGTCTTCGACCAGAACGTCTTGATGAGGGAGTTGCCGACCCACTTGAACATTCTGCTGATCGGGATGAAATAGTCCTTGATGTCGGTGTTGCTGGGGTAGCAGGCGGTGTAGTTGCCCCACGCCACGAAGCCATTCATAAACTTGAGCGCCGTGCAAATGCCGTTGGCGTTCAGAATGTTCGCCTGCTCCAGCGTGAGGGTGACGTCTGTGCCGTCTTCCAGGCAAGCGCCGTCGCACTGGAGGGCCTTATTAGAGGGCGATTCATACGGCACACCGTCGTTGCCGCTGTCCACCTTCGCCATCAGGCCCGCGAGCTGGGTGGAGAGATGGAACTGCTTGCTGCCGAGCTTCACCTGCGGCCAGACTGCAATCTGAGCCGGGTCGATCAGGTTCGTCGCGGACTTCTTCGCGGCGACGGCATCATAGCTGCGCGCGCCGCTGGCGGAGCAGTCAATATCGCAGATGGACTTTGCGCCGAGAATGCCGTTGATGACTTCGGCCTTCGCCGCCATGACGGCCTGCACCGTGCTGGTATGCGACCATCCGGGCGCGATAATGAGGTCGGGCGTGGTGCTGACGGTTGCCATGCAAAGGTCGATGGCTTCGATGCCCTTGACGATGTCATCATCGTCGATGTCGGCGGTCTTGATCTTGTCGTAGCTGATATACAGCTTGGTCGCGGCCTTGGCTGCGCCGTCCTCGATCGTCTCGACGATAAGGTTGCCGTCCGAGTAGTACGCGGCATAGTCCGTGTCTTTGACAAGCGGCGATTCGGACGAAGATGCCGTCTTGACAACGAGACTGGACAGGATCGCGTCGAACGGCAGCTTTGCCTGCTTGCCGGAAAGGGGTGACTTCCGCGCCCGCGACGGCCTCCTTTGTTGGTGCTCGGATCAAGCACGTTGCAGAAGATGATGGGCTGGCGCTGGAACAGCTTGAAATGCGAGTACATGACTTCGCAGATCGTGTAGGTCTTCCAGTCGTCGGAATAGCCCAGCTTCTTTACCGCGTCTTCCCAGTCGGTGCAAAGCACCGGGGTAAAGAGCGCGGCCGGGGATTCTGCGGAGTGAACCGGTGCTGTGCCGACAACGAACGGCACACCGGATTCAGCGACAACGGGCGTCGAAACGCTCGTTTTCTGCTCCCGCACATATACGCCATGCTTCAATGGTTACTCCTCCTTCTTTCTCCGGTCTGCCAGCTTGTGATAATTCACATAGAGCAGATTACCGGGTGTTTTGACTTTGATTCTTGCCTCGGACACCTGATCGCCGGGAATAACCAGCGTGGCAATCAGCGGATATTTCTCAACCGCTGCCGAGATCTGCGCGAGCGCGTCCTGCTTGTCACCGTACAGAATACGCGCCTGCTGGATCGTGCCGACGATGCTCGGCCCGATGTACATACAAAAGCCGGCGCTTTTCGCACCGGCCTTGCCTTTGGCTTTTACCATGCAAATGCCTCCCTGTTGACACTGGGGATTTTCCATACCGACACCAGCTCCGCGCAGAAGTACGGTGCGGTGTTGTCGGTGTAGTAGAGTGTGGACAGCTTCTGTGAAAGATCCAGCGCAAACTGCTTGGCGATTACGCCGTGCATCAGAAGCTCTTGACGGAAATGCTCGACCGTCGTAAGCAACCGCAGCGCACCTTCCTGATCGTCTTCACCGTACACGCAGAAAAGAGAGCGGACCTCAACGCTGCTGTCCGTCGGCTCGCCGGGCTTCTGCTCATCTTCGCCAGTGACGATCTGATGCAGAATGTACGGCGCTTTCGAGGTCGCGGATTTGACATCGGGCAGACGCTGGCGGTAGACCAGCGGCGGGCGCTCGGCAGGTTCTTCCTCGTCGCCCTTCTGCCGCCGCACGGAAGAAGAATTTCGCGCATGACCTCATTCGTGAAGCTCGTAAGCGCGTCCAGTAAATTCAGTCGTGTCAAAATTTAACCTCCCCATCCTGCAAGGATTCGGTTCACTTCATGCTCTAAACGTTCATCCATTTTTGCCATCGTCTTTTCAGCGAGGCTTTCCTGAACATCTTCGTTGCCGAGCATCTGCGGGACAGACGAACCCATGATTTCCTTGATCTCCGCGTCGCCAGTCGCCGTCTTGCCGCCGGTCCGCTCGAAAATGCCGATATGCCCGGATTTCATCTGTGCAACGAACGCGCGGGAGAACGTGGTCGGCGAAGTTGAAACGAGCTGATGGCCTGCCGCGGCAATGCCCGGATGAACCGGGCGAAGATTGCCGTTGACAATGGCCATGATGGTCTTGTCGGGATTGACGGTCGGCGTCTTTGGAGACGAGCCGCCATAGCGCCAGAGTGGAATTTTGTTGCCGCGGAACGAGACACGCGCTTCAACACCGTTGAAATAGCGGTAATTGACGCGGATATTCTGTTCGGCGCGGATATTCTTCCGCGAGATGTCATACCGCTGCCGGATTTCTTTCGTGCTTTGCGTTCGCAGGAACGATACGGCACATTTTGTCGCGGATTTCAGCGCACGTTCCATGCCGCCCGGCATCAGCAAGCATCTGCTCTGCGTTCTGGTGAACAATTTCTCAGCGCCGATGCATTCGACGTAGAAGCTGCTCATTCGTTGAACGCCTCCAGTTCTACGCGAAGCAGGCCCAGCTCGCAGACCGACGAGGCGACGTAGAAGCGTCGGAAGAAGGTAGCGTCATCGGGATCGCTGATCTCCATGCGCGTCCCTTTTTCCGGTTGGTTGCCGCCGAGATCCTGAATCCTGCAATGCAGCACGGACGAAACGAGGAACAGCCCCTGAATATGATCGCTCATAAGCTGGCGGCGGTCTTTCTCTTTCAGCCCGGACAGCACAACCGGAATGCCAGCGTGATCCTCGCCGTCGTATGTCACGCCGTCGTAGACCACGATCCGCTTCTCTGCAAACTCGTCGAGGTTCATAAAGGTCCGCGCATTGTCACGCGCGACCATGTCCTTGAATTTGCTCATACCACCGGCGCGGCGGCGCTCAGATCAGGAAGATCATCCTCACTGATTTCCTCGCCCGGCTCGACGGGCACGGCGACGATTGCCGCAATCAGGTCATCTTTCTTGCGGAGCTTCGCCGTTTCAATGCCAAGCTCGGCGGCAAGCTCTTTGAGCTGTGCCACCGTCATTTCCCTGTAGCTGCTCCGCGTCGAGATGGGCCTCTGCGCCGCTCTCTGCGCCGTTTTCTTCGCTGGGCATATCGGCGCAGGGGGTGTCGCCGCTTTCGACCGCGCTGCCGCTTGCAACAGGCGCTTCGTCTGCTTCGTGGACGATCGCTGCGACGCCGACGCGACGAGACGCCTTTGCTTCGGCTTCGTCTACCTCGCAGATGCCGCCGCGCTCGACGAGCTTCGGCATGGCGTCCTGGTCTTACGCCAGCCGTAGGAACCGCTGATAATTTCAATTTTCATGCCGTACTCCTTTCACGCGCCGATCAGGCCACGAC
>VOFC01000881.1_pt1 | contig 26001 bp, 35 predicted proteins | sample 5384161 | NCBI WGS metagenome assembly VOFC01 (sample SAMN12384722, study PRJNA508395) | human gut metagenome | isolation source: healthy gut B | host: Homo sapiens | reverse complement strand
GAAACGCTCAAATGCTGGATCTGGGTTACCAGCGATCATAGCAGCAACAACTTCGTCATTAAGTCCAAGGTTAAGGATTGTATCCATCATACCAGGCATTGATGCTCTGGCACCTGAACGTACAGAAACAAGAAGAGGATTCTTTAAATCTCCGAACTTCTTACCATTGATCTCTTCCATCTTCTTAACGCCTTCCATAGCCTGAGCCATGATCTCATCGTTAATCTTACGTCCATTAGTTGACGCCGGTGAGTATACAAAATTGAAGACATTTTTAGACACATCAGATACGAGTGTTCCTGTCTGATTATAATTATCCGGTATATAGCCATCTATATATAAATATGCAATAACCGGTTCATCACCAACATTACCATAATATGTCCTACTGTCGGCAAGCTTATTTCCGGCTGCATCAACATAATTTACTGTATATATTCAGCAAGTTCGCCCGGGGATTCCATAGGCAACAACATAGTCCTGATCGCCGTTTACCTCAAAAAGCTGAATATGAGACTGTCTTATTGTCCCTGCCACTTAAACGTATTCCTTTTACATAATATTTACTGTTATCATTTAACGAAACACCATCCTGAGCATCACAGCTTATCACATCACCATATTCCAGACCACTTACTGTTATTTTATCTCCGGAAGAATTAATTGACGCAGCCTCAGAATTACCTGAACCTTTTTCTGACCTGGATCGCACCAGCTCCGGAAAAAGTTCCCTGTGCGCCACTGTAAATGATACGGTATATGTGTACGAAAATGCGTATGCATCCGTTTTCTGCGAAAAAGCACTTACAAGAAATGTCAAAACAAGTGTAACTATAAAACTAGTTCGTTTTTTCATTTTTTCGAGCCCCCTTTCTCCAGAAAAAGCAAGAATAAGAAGTACCACTCCCAATATAAACGTAAAGATCGATGCCGCAGACCATACATCGCCGGTTTTTACTCTCGGAGGAGTATTGTATGTTGGCGGATTTGGTGTCGTTGGGTTAGAATTGTCTTCTACGGCAAAATTCATCATAAGTTTTGCAAGTGTATCCTGATAAATATTACCCTGACTTTCTCCATCAAGTCCAACTGTAAGATTTACCGTACCATTCTCTCCCGGTTCCAATGTATCAAGCGAGAAAAAAATCATCAAGCGAGTTTGTCGCTTCATTTAAGCCCTTTCCGGCAGTAGTCTCTTTTTCTCCACCGACACTTGTGCTGCTGTATATAGTATCTTCTTTTCCATCAGGATCCGTGTAGGTAAGGATATATGTATATCCACCATTTTCTGCTACAGACTGTGCATCCTCAAGACTGCTTATAACGTCATTTGCCATATACCAGTTTGTAGATATATCACTGTCATTTTTTACTGCAACCCTGAAGTCTACAGTATCTCCCGGTTCCATTTCAGATACAGATACAGCCAGTTTATTTGAATCAAACGAGCTTACCATTTCTTTTCCATTAAAACTACATGAACCGGCATCTGTCGAATTAGTATTTGCATAGATATTGCCTGCAGATGCAAGGATAAGCAACACGCCTGCAATAGCCGAAATTTTTCTTTTCATATTGCCCTCCTTTAATTAATGCTTAAACTTCCATCATCTGATACGTTTACATCGACACCCCATGCACTCTTTATTGCTTCTTTTGCATTGTGTGTCTGGACAGCATCAACGGTTGCCTCAAGAACAAATTGCGCATCATCATACAGAAATGTTGATTCTATCGTTGTAGTACCATCATCGTTTGTCGTAGATGTCTGTGAAACTAATTTTGCTAAATCGCTGTTTATTGAGATTGAATCTACAAACAATGGCGATGTCTGGCCACTTGAAAGAACTGATGTATAATATAGCACATTGCGTTCTGTTGAAGCTGCCGCTCCGTCCTCAACCCATCCATCATTGGTAAAATGGATCTGTATCATTGACGGATCAAGATCTGTTCTCTTTTTGGATCCATCCTCATCTGCCCAGTAATGGTTTACGGTGACACGCACATACTGATCGATCGTTCCACTATTTTTTACAGCAAGCTGTTCATCATATTTTTTACCTAATACAACCTCTTTGTCACCAGCATTTTCAAGCATATCTGAAAGAAGTACACCTGTTGCTTCGTTCCATGCATCATCCTTATGCTGGTAATCTCTCCAGCTGACATCGGAACCATTTTCTATCAAAGTTACACCTATTGATTTCACATCGATCTGTGCGAGGTAATTGTCACTTAAATATGTCAATGTTGCTCTTGTGGAGCCTGCTGTTGCAAATACAAGCATACCAATTCCAACAGCTGCTAAAAGCACGGGAAGTTTTTTCTTTTTCATTATTCAACCTCCTCTTCTTTTTTCATACTGTGCTGCCATAGACCAGTCAGCATCAGGTGCGGCAACCGGATTTCCATCTTCATCATATGTAACAGGAGTACATTCCTGAACAACAACTACATTAAAGCTGGCCTGAACTTTTTCTCCCTACTGTGATCGATGCGATGATCGGTTCTGTCATTTCACCAACAGGTACGACTTTGCTATAATAATAGTATCCATCATCTCCTGTGGTCCAGTCAGATCCTCAGCTGTTATTTCAAACTGGCTTCCTGCAATGACTTTTGCACGCACAAAACAGTCAACATCTCCTGTATTTTTCTATTTGTATTGTTTTCTGCCAGTTTTTGAATTTTTCTCGGACAGTTGTTGTAGGGCCTACAGTGATAGGTACCCCTCCTCTTGCTGTCGCATATGTTGTGAAGTATGCAAGCGTCTGTTTTACAGATATGCCTGCTAACAATACAACTGCAGCAAGTGCAAATCCTGTAACAGCCCGACGCTGTTTACTCATCTTATTAAATGACTTTAATAATCGTTTCATTCCACTTCCACCCATTTCCATCCAGTTCCATCATATTCAAAATGGTTGACAACTCCGGTTCCATATATCAATCTGTTACTATAATCGTTTGTGAAATTTACATCAGCTTTTTCACCTGCGATAATTTTTGTCTTTACTGTATCAGAAGAAGTAACTTCATAGCTTCCACCTGCGTACACCTCTGTTACCGTCACATCTGCTCCCGCAGGAATTCCTTTTATTACAACACTATTTATACCGCCGGAAGTAAACTCAATTGACGCAGCATCCGAAAAAACAACCTCTCCTGTGCTGTCAACTGCTTCTACGTCAAAAACAAATATAGGATTTCCAAGCTTTGTATTATAGCTTGCTAAAGTCTTATGTATCTCCAGATCACCCGTCAGTTCATGCTGTGAAGGTTTTAGATCAACCTCAATATTATCGTACACCCATGTATCTGATCCGCTTCCGCTGGATATAAACTCATTATTAGGTGCGCTTACAAGATATGGTGTAAAATCATATCCGTATGTCTTTGATGAAACAGTGTCCACATAGACCAGATAAAGTCCGGTTTCCAATTCTTTGGATGTTCCTGTTCCGTTTTGTATTTCTACAGAGTCGCTTGCAGTTATTTCATCTTTTTTTGCACTATTTCAACGGCAGACGCAGCCATATCTGCCCATGCCTCAGCAGTTGTTTTATCACTTAAGCCGGATAGTCCTTCATCAAGCTTTATTAAAATCATCTATTGCTTTAAAGCTTCCGGATTTATCTATAGATGCCACCTTGTATAGTTTTGCCTCAAAACCGGTACTTTTTAAATCATCCCATGAGTCCGGGACATCAATAGTAATAGAACATTTCTTGTCTACATCAATATCATTTTGTGCAAATATGTTATCACACGGCTTGGATAATAGCATAAACGCAGCCATAAGAACACATATTCCCCTTTTCAGTTTTAAATGCATTTCCATCCCTCCTGACTTTACCTGAATCTATATAAAATAGTTTTATCAATGACCTTACATATAATAATATATAATACCAAAAACACAACTCAAGTACCATGGCTTCGTGCAAAGGTTTTATCTGTTTTGCATCTTCTACTACCAGCCCATCAACATCATTATTGGGTATCCTATGTCCACGGATAAGCAATCTGTGTGTATTTATACCATAAGGTGTACATGTAGTTAAAGTACAGTAATCCTTATCTGATTCAATCTTTAGATCATTCAGATCATCAGGAAGAACTATTCTGATCTGGTCTACCTGATAAGTCAGAGTTTCTCCGAGAACATATATCATAAATACATCCCCCTCTGCCATCTGATCAATATCTGTAAAAAGCTTTGAAGATGTAAGTCCTCTGTGTCCGGATACAGCACAGTGTGTTCCATAGCCTCCAACCGGGAGTGACGTTCCCTCTATGTGACCGATTCCAATCTGAAGTATTTCTTTGTCTGTTCCATGATAAATAGGAATCGTAATATTTAGTGATGGAATTTCTATATAAGCCATTATCCCATTACCGGACACATCCAGGAGACTCTCATATTCTTCTCTTTGTTCATCAGTCATATGATACCGGTCATCATTTGATAACAGCTTTTCATTATATTCCTGTGCTGCCTCCAGCATCTTTTGTCTTTTTTTCATCATCCAGGTTATCTACTGCCTGAACATACCCTGCGATCGCTTTTGACTGATGATATGAATTCCAATAATCGCTGATCGTCGGATATAGCAGTAAGGACAATCCTGCGAGCAGAACAATACCCAAAATGATCGTAGATAAATGTTTCCTCATAGTGCTCTCCCTTACTGTTATATTGCATCTGCCCCCCTCATTATGGGGGAGCTGATGCATTATTAATCTTTAAATAAAATGTTACTGATTTTATATTATCTTACACGTTTTTTTTTGTCACAAGAAGAATTCCTGCACCAACAAGTAATACGCCACCTACAACGTAGATTGCTACACGACCTGCACCACCAGTTGAAGGAAGTACAGAACCTTTCTGGTTAACAATACCTGCTGTAAGACTTCCCTCGTCAACACTCTTTGTAAACTTGATTTCACCTGTTACCTTATTACCATTTAAATCTGTAAGAGGTGAAGTTCCATTTGCAAAGAGCTTCGTCAATGATAACATCATGATCTGCAGTAACAGTAAATGTTATGTCATCAATTGTGTTGTATCCATCAGGAGTCTTTGACTCATGAAGTCTGTACTGTCCATCATCAAGACCTTCGAATGAGAACTGTGTTGTATCATCATCGCCAATTTCTTTGTAAGCGATCTTTGTTTCATCACCATTTTCGAGTTTTTGTAAAGTTCAAAAGCTGCGCCCTTAAGTGGTTTATTATCAGCATCTGTTTTGTTAATGATAACTTTGTATGTAAATACGATTACAGTATCCTTTGGAGTTGTACCATGATCTCCGTCTCCTTCAGAGTTAGGGTTGTTAGAGAATTCAAGTGTAACCTCATTTTTATTTCCAGCAGAACCAATGACTGCTTTATCATTAAGTGTAGCTGTGTACTCGATTGTTACAATGCTGCTGTTTGTAGCGCCGTATTTTTTAATGTCTGCACATTCAAATGAAAGTGAATTTGAAGATGCATCATAGTTTGCAGTAAATGCATTTTTTGTCAATTGCAACTCCGTCAACACTTACAGTATAATCCTCGTTATATGTAAGTCCATCTGAAAGTGTATCATGGAAATTAAGGTAATATGTGTCATATGCAGATACATTTTCTGCTAATGTAGCCTGAAGTCTGAATGGTACTGAATCTCCGATATCATAATCGGCTGAATCCTGCCAGTCTGTATAATTTCCGGCTTTATCTGTTGTATTGATATCTTTAACCTTTTTTCTACTGTTGTTGTTCCTGATTTTGGCTTTACAGTCTGATCTTTTACAAGTTTAAGAATAAACTCTGTATAAGATTTGTCTGAACCACTAAGTGAATCATCTTTATCTTTGATAAGATAATATCCGGATTTAAGTCCTGTAAGCTTATAGTTTACATCTGTTGAATCAGCAGGTACAGAAACAGTCTGACTTGCTTTCTCAAGATATCCGTTAAGTTTCTCTGCTTCTGCAGTAGCCTTATCGCTGTTGCTTTCGATTTTAGCAAGTGCCTCAGCATAATCCTTTGCACTTCCTAATGCATCCTGTCCGGCTTTTGAGATTCCTCGCCCCCATTTGATGTTTGAAAGTGTTGTCTCATCCTCTGAAAGATCACCAGTAAATATCTGGTAAGCCTCGTAAGTGTGACCAGGTATAGCACTATCGATTGTAATGCTATAAGTTTTTGCTTCGTCCGCAATGCTGTAACTGACATTGCAAATGTCAGAACAAGCGCAAGCATAAAAGCAATGCTTCGTTTGATTGTTTTCATAATAATCTCTCCTTTTTAAATATTTTGTTTGTTGTGTTTATAGAAAAGTGATATTCCTGCCACGAGTACCAGCACGAATCCACTTAACACGTGAACCATCTGTTGCCGCTTCCGCCGGTTTCCGGAAGAGCATAAGCATTTTCTTTGTTTGTTATCTCAACAGTACCTGATTCTATGGCATTCTTTTGATGTGTTTCCACTGTTTATATCACCATATGCCGTACCATTTTGATCAGTGTATATATATGAGGTAGTGTAGCCTGAAAGATCATTCTTATTATCTACACCAACTTCCTCCACATAATACTTATAATTATAATCCTTTGTGAGCTTTCCATTTTCATCAACAGGATTCTTTTGGAAGATTGGTAAATGAATAGCTCCAGTTTCCACCACTGTCAGGTGTTATTTCTACATCATCACCATATACTTTATCCCGCCATTCTCGTCAATCTGATGAAGTCTGATGTAAATACTTCCTTCTTTTCTGACTTTACTATGTCCATCTGAATTCTGCCATACTTTGTTGACAGTTATGGATGTTGTAGGAACAGCTTCATCTTCTACATATTCAGTACTATAACTGTTTGCCAGACTGACTCCTGCCAGTTCACCTGGCGCAGACACAGGATATTTAGATGTATCCGGTGACGCAAAGTAGAACATATATACAGGCGGTTCATCAGGCAGTACATATCCATCCGGTGCTTTTGTTCTACAAGATAATACTGCGTATTGTAAGACATAGTCTTTGCATCATATGATATCTCGATCTTTCCCGAACCATCTGTGACATATTTGCCAGCAGGAACATATCCATCTGTTGTCTTTTTGGATCAGTGCTGTCAGGATCATATTTGTATAATTCAAATTCTGCCCAGGCAATACTTTGCTAAAATCTCCTGCTTTTGTCTTAAACAATACATATGTATTATTTTTATAGGCAAAGAATGATGATTCCGCTTTAGTGTATTTTATTTCAGTTTTGTTTCTGTATTACTCTTATCAATGCCCCTCAAGCGAAACAGTATTTGAAACATTAAATCTTGGCTTTCCATCTCCCCAGGCATTTAAGATATCCGCTTTCACTGTGTATGTGTATGTGAGCATAATAGCCTTGCCATCAGGAATAACAGCATTTATCGTTTTAACTGACGATTGCCAATCATTAGCTGTCTCATCCGAAGAATATGTCCAGGTGCATCCTGAAACATTATCCCCTGCTTTATAAGTTCCATCAGATTGTTTGATTGCTTCTCTGAACTTAACTGTACCCGAAGAATATCTATCTGCCATCTGGCATCTGTATCATTATAGGATCTTTTCGAATAGGTCAGTATATCTTTCAGATTAAGTGTCTTTCCTTCACCTAAATATGTTTGTGCTGAAGGATTTATTATAACCGTATAGTTGAGTTTGTGCTGGTCATCATCCCAGCTACCATTTTTCGTGATAACCTTTTTCACCCTGATCAGGTTTTTCGGAATCCTGATTTTTAGGCTTTGTAATGATCTGTGTCTGGCTTGCCTCACCGATATCATCGTTCTTATCGGATTTCGCTTTTGCAGTATTCTTGTAGGTTAAAGCTTCTCCGTCCGCAAGACTTTCTGCACTGTCAGCATTGCACTTGTAGATAAGATAAATCGTAGAGCCTTCATGCCAGCCCTGGAATATCTTTCCCATTTGGTTTTTCTATAACTGTAGTAATGACCTCATGGTCACCATCCGTTGTTTTTTCAGATGATGTCCTGACCCCTGCAGTGCAGTATAAACTTCCGCTCGAATTATCTACATCATATGTTTTTCCATCTAACGAAGGATAATCATATCTGCTATTCTCATTATTATACTGCAATTCAAGCTGCACATTTTTGACTGATACCCCTGAGGCATTGTATCTGTTACCGTATATTTGGTGGAATTTTTATCCATCAATATACTTACTATCCAGATCAGAGTTCCATCATAATTTTTATCCGTAGTCTTGATCGTAGTATCGGATGCCACTCCTTTACCATTTGTTTTTGTAATTTTTGACTTAACATCTTTCTTTGACTTAAATTCTGCATTAGCATCTACATCACAGAATTTAGATGTATTTTTATAAGTCATCTCACCACCGGCAGAGTAATCGGCATATGATTCATAATCAAATGTAACTTTCATTCCCTCTTTACCGACATTTTCCGGCGCATAGGCATCCTTAAATTCAAATGAGAATCTGCGGAATTTCATATCTGTATCAGCTGAAAGCTTATTCCAGTCATAATCTGTATCACCACTTTTAACCTTTAAATTAGTTATATGGTCACCAAATAATTCTTTTGCATGATCAAAAACTTTCTTGATCTGCGCATAAGTCATATAATGCGTTGTTGAATCCCCAACACTGCTTGTAAGAGCATCACTGAATGTTGCGCCTTTATCCACACCTCCCTGTGGGATTGTGAATGACGTCTGCCATGTCAGCTTATATCTGCTCTCAGATGGCTCATCCACATCACCTTTAAGTTCCTTTGTTAATGGAACATCCCATTTTGATCCCGGAACAGTAATTGTTACATCTTTATTTAATTCTACATCCTTTTTGAATACAGCCCGGTTATATACCCAGTAATCGTTATACTTCTGATAAGCTTTTGTCTCATATGTAATTACATATGTGCTGTCATTCTTTCCATTACCGATCTCATTAAATGTTATACCTGAAATTTTACCATCCGTACCATATTCAACCTTTATACCTTTGCATGAAGTATCCTGGTCTGATGTGACTGCAAAATTTATGGCATCCTTTAACATTTCATCAGTAACCTTAGCACCAACTATATCATTGCGCTCTTTATTTACCGTTATCACCCATTTGATAACCTGATCTTCTTTATCATATTTACCCTGCTTATCCAGATCATCTCTGGTATAGTTTATGGTACTGCTTGCTCTGTCTACAACTCTCTCTAACGTATCCTTGTTTATCGACTCAACTGTAACATTATTTACAGCCGATGTCGGCGCAGCATTATAGCAAAGTGATGTATCATAATAATATTTATATGTAATCTGACAGCTTTCTCCTGCCTCAAGCTTTGGCAGTGTAGCACTCAATGTATAATTATGATTATTATCATCATTATTTTCATCAGCCACAACCGCAGCAGTATATTCATTGCCAGCAGGCTGTCCATTTTTTTGTTATCGTATAGGTAAACTTAGATGTATCTACAGACATCCTTCCTGCCTTTAACACATCATTCATAGATATAACATCAGGTGTTCCCTTTTCAGATGATACATCTACTACATATTCAACATATTTACCATTTTCATCAATATTTAATGTGTTACTTGTTGTATTTGATTTTTTTAACTGAAATATCGTAATGTAAACTATCTTTTTATCCCAGTTGATATATTCTTTATCAATTTCAAGAACCGCATCTCCGCCGACCTTGATAACAACGGTTCCATCCTCTTTTGTCTCACCATATCCGCTGGCATTAAAGCCTACTCCGGCTGATACTGTAGATGTTGAACTGTCGAGATATCCATCATTAAATTTAATGAGTACCGCAAAAGTCCCATCATCATTTTTAACAAACCTGTAAACGCATGTATCAGTACCATATTCATCTGTATACTGGCGCCACTTGTCGCAAAGACTATCAGGAATTGTAATATCTTCGCCATAAGCCATATAATAATTATTATTTATATTTCCATTAGCATCTTTACATTCATCTTTGCTGATTGAAAAAGTCATTTGAACCGAAAACTCAAATGTCCTATTATCAATATTCCACTCAACAGGTATTTCTCCGTCAACAATTGTCTCTGGCGGACTGCTCAATTTGGCTAAATTTTTTTATATGCCAGAGTTTCTCCGTCAACTGTAAAATCAGCCTGATCCTGATCCATAGCTGATGCAGGTTGTATAAGTCTATATATTGTTGCACTAAGAACCAGCACTGCCATTGAGACTATAAACACAGCCAGTCTTTTACGTCTTTTTACTCTTTTTAAGCCGCTCTGTTCCAAGACGTTCCATATCCTTATCCATTCTGCATCCTCCTTTCCATATTTCCTTTATCAATAAACATTGTACCGCAAACCGGTAACATAAACTTCAATGTATGCAGACTAATTTGTATTAACAGCTCCAATTTCGTCTGCCGGCCATATTTTAAATTCAACTTTTTCCAACTACCTGCTCCTCTGAAATACACCCGATCGCTGTGTTTCTTGAATCGAGTGATACACTCCTGTTATCTCCCATAACAAATATCTTTGATTCAGGAACCTGATACGGCAGCTCGATATTACAATCTCCGAAAGCCTTTTCTTTCAGATATGGTTCATCTATTGCTATATCATTAACATATACTGTTCCATCCTCAGAAATATTAACCCAATCGCCTGGCATTGCGATTACTCTTTTACCAGAATTTTGTTATTATAATAAAAAGCTATTACTTCTCCGGTTTTAAAATTACTTCCTTTTGAAGCTACTAGCACCTGCCCCTCCTTTAATGTAGGGGACATAGACGTTCCCGTAACCTGTAAAACAGGGAGCCATAAATTTGATACAAGTACTGCAAGTGCAGCTACTACCAATAGAGTTCCTACTGTGTTATATAATGTTGAAGCAAATTTATTATTATATTTGACTCTTCTAAGCTCCTGTCTTAATTCTTTTATTCCAAGTTCTTCGCTGTATTTATTTGAATCATCAGACTCTACAACACTCCTTATCTGTTCATCTGATGAGTTTTTTCCCTTTTATCATGTTTTTTTTTTTCTTTTTTCTCTGCTTTTTTTTTCATACTTTTTATCTTAGCTTTCGCTAATGTGTGTATGAACTTTTTATATAATTTATTTTTCATTATTCTCTATTTGCCAAATTATTAGATGCCAGTGAAATAACAGATGCAAATTTTTGGATCTGCTCTGTTGCACTATTGAGCTTTTGAATTGCAGCATTTATATCACCCGACTTTTCAACTTCACGTTCAAGCGTGGCAATATGCTTTTGGTTTCATCGAGTTCTTTTCGAAGGTGTTCCACCTCTTTACTCCTATCCAGTAACATTTCCAGAAGTTCGCTTCTGCTTAATTTCTTTAATTCCTTAGCTTCCATTGATCTCCACCAGATACAGAATATTAATATATAGACAACCAAAGTATATAAAATACAACTTTGGCTGTCCAACATTTATAATAATAGCATATTCTTTTTCATTTGTTTTTAACTTTTTTTAAAATTGCTTTAATTTTGATTATAATTCACAGTTTTTATCTCAAATTATACAAAAATATTATTAAAATTCAAACTTCTTAGCAAAATACTGATCAAGTTCATCAATTTTAACTCTTTCCTGCTGCATTGTATCACGATCACGCACTGTAACGCAGTGATCTTCCTCTGAATCAAAATCGTATGTAACGCAGAATGGTGTTCCGATCTCATCCTGACGACGGTATCTCTTTCCGATCGTTCCTCTGTCATCGTATTCACAGTTATATGTCTTAGAAAAGCTGTGCAAATACCTTTTCCGCACTCTCATTGAGTTTCTTTGAAAGTGGAAGTACACCTATCTTTACAGGAGCAAGCGCAGGATGGAAATGGAATACTGTTCTTACATCCGGTTTTTCCTCTGTTCCGATGTTTTCCTCATCATAAGCTGCGCAAAGGAATGCAAGCACTACGCGGTCAGCACCAAGTGATGGCTCAATTACATATGGAAGGTATTTTTCATTCTTCTGATCATCAAAAATATGTAAGATCCTGTCCTGAAGTTTCCTGATGACGGCCAAGATCGTAATCTGTACGGTCATGATGATGCCCCAGAGTTCACCCCATCCGAATGGGAATAAAAACTCGATATCTGTTGTTCCTTTTGAGTAGAAAGCTAACCCAGCAGGATCATGGTCACGGAGTCTCATCTCATCTTCTTTGATTCCAAGAGATATAAGCCAGTCACGGCAGAAGCCTCTCCAGTACTGGAACCACTCAAGATCTGTTCCCGGCTCACAGAAGAACTCTAACTCCATCTGCTCGAATTCACGTGTTCTGAATGTGAAGTTACCCGGTGTGATCTCGTTACGGAATGATTTTCCTACCTGTCCGATACCGAACGGGATCTTTTTACGTGATGTACGCTGTACATTCTTAAAATTTACGAAAATACCCCTGAGCAGTTTCCGGTCTTAAATAAACTGTATTCTTTGCATCCTCAGTGACACCCTGGAATGTCTTGAACATAAGATTGAACTGTCTGATATCTGTAAAATTGTGTTTGCCACATGAAGGACATGGAACATTATGTTCTTTTGATGAAATCAACCATCTCTTCATTTGTCCATCCATCAACTGATGTTTTAAGTTCGATATCATTATCCTGGCAAAATCCTCAATGATCTTGTCTGCTCTGAAACGCTCATGGCACTCTTTACAATCCATAAGAGGATCAGAAAATCCTCCAAGATGTCCTGAAGCAACCCATGTCTGCGGATTCATAAGATGGCGCAGTCAACTCCGACATTGTATGGATTTTCCTGTATGAATTTTTTCCACCATGCTCTTTTTTACATTATTTTTGAGTTCTACCGAGATTTCCGTAATCCCATGTGTTTGCAAGACCTCCGTAAATCTCTGAACCAGGATATACAAATCCTCTCCGCTTTTTGAGACTGAACAATTTTATCCATTGTTTTTTCCATGTCTACTCTCTCTCTTTTCTTTAATTATTTAAATATAATATAGGTGATATATGAAGCTTCTTCTTCATTATCATCCTTATCAAAATCAAATGTAACTTCCTGTTCTTCTGTAACAGCATTTAAAATATCATCATCACTTACACTTCCACCAGAAGCTTCTGTAGATTCAGTACTTTCTGTCTGGCTTACGGGTTCTGCGGCTTCAGTATTTTCTGTGCTGTCGGCACTCTGGTTAAAAATATCATATCCACTTCCGACTGCAAACGTTTTATCATCAACCAATTTAACATTATCTACAGACGAAAATAAAATATCTGATTCTACATGTATATTCGAAGTACCCTTATATATTACAACCTTGTACCCTTCAGAATCAATAAAATCTTTTTTGTCACAGCTTTTTTGCTTTTCCACCTTCTATTGAAGCAAATTCTGCATCGAAATCATACCCGGCAGCAAGTGCTTCCGCAATTGTTCCACAGAACATATCTGTTCCATTAAATGCTGAGTACTCTTTAGATGATCCGTAACTTACTGTAAGATGGGCTTTGCCATCCTCAACATCCAGACTTTTTAATTTCACATCTCCATCATCTGATTTATTGTAACTATCAATCTCACTATTGACATATTTTTCAAGGTCATCTTTATCGTATGTGCCCGTATCAAATTTTTCTACGTCAGTAGAAACTATCGATCCGTCCTTAAATGCAAAAACTGTACTGTCTGCAGTATCATAATCCGTTCCGCATCCTGACAACATTCCTGCACAAAGGATTGAAAAAAAAGTCATTGTCAAAATTTTTTTTCATATCGGCCTCCTGAGTTCAAATCTCTGTAATTATACCCTTTTCATTTTGCTATTGCAACTATATAAATGATGCAGAGTTAAATGTATGATGTACATACACCTGCAGATATTCTTTCATAATCCGTTTCAGTTCCGCCAGGACCTCATCTGAAACTGTAAAAACTGAACAGTTTTTTATGTCCGTGGCTATAATATATTATTGCAATGTATATCTTGTATCATCCAATATGTACATTCCCGGAATCTGTCTGCCACATTCATCACAGAATATACCGCCTCTTTGCACAGAAAATTTATGAAGATCATCCTTCGAATGGCAATGCATACACGAAAAAACCGATGGTCCTTCACCATTTACAGCCATAGCCTTAAGTTCAAATATAACACGCACCAGCTCATTGTTAAAAGTCTTCGATTCCAAAGCTCTTAAAGACTGATACAATAACTTAAGCATTTCAACTTCATCATTATTTTCCTGACAGAAATATTCTGCAAACTCGAGAAAAATAAAATCCCATGCATACTGCTTCTAGATCTTCTGTCAGTTCCCTGAAATAATTGCTTATTGAAGCTTTTGATAAATTGTATGCTGATTTTCCTTCAAATAGTTCAAATTCGCCGAATGCAAAGGGATTTGAGCCAGCAAGCAGCTGGCTGTTCGGTTTTTCTTGCACCTCTTGCAAAAGCTGTGATTTTTCCACGTTCTTTGGTCAATATCGTTATTCTTTTGTCATAATCACCTACAGGCATTGCGGTCAATACCATCCCTGTCAACACAACCGACTGTGACATCTTTTTCCCACTTTTATCGCACCTTTGTTCTTTTTCTGAATTTACATATTTAAGATAGTCTGTAACTTTTCCTGTTCTGCAGAAATCTTCCCAGTTTTCTCCATATTGCATATCCTCCTAATATTTTTTCAGCCTAAAATAAGTAAGATACTGTTGTTTCTGTATATTAGGATTTACAACATGGTTTTATATATACCCGCAAAAAACTGGTAATAGATGCTGCAGTTTATTCTTCTTCTTTGTAACCAAAGTTTTTAATAAGAAAATCGCTGTCACGCCAGTCCTTTTTTACCTTGACCCAGAGTTTTAAATTTACTTTTTGACTCAAGAAGCCTTTCTATTTCATATCTGAATTTGTACCGATCTTTTTAAGCACGCTGCCCTGTTTTCCTATTATGATACCTTTATGGGAATCACGCTCGCACACTATGGTTGCATCTATATCAATAATCGGCTGACCTTTGCCTTTTCTTGTTTTCATACGGTCAATAGATACAGCTATACCATGTGGAACCTCATCATTTAATGCGTGAAGTGCTTTTTCTCGTATGATCTCTGCACATATTGCTCTCTCAGGCTGATCAGTTATAGTATCCTCATCATAAAACTGCGGACCATATGGCAGATATTTAAAAATCGAATCTATTACATCATCTGTATTCTGTCCCCGAGTGCAGATGTCGGTATGATTTCCGCAAAATCATACACTTTTCTATAAGTATCAATATATTCAAGTATTTTTTTTTTTTCTACTGTATCAACTTTGTTTATCACAAGAATCACTGGTGTGTTTGTTTTTTTCTTTAACTGCTCTATTATATGCTGCTCTCCTGCCCCGATAAAATTGGTAGGTTCAACAAGCCAGAGTATTACATCTACTTCGTTTAATGTATGCTCAGCAACATTTACCATATATTCACCGAGTTTATTTTTTTTTGCCTTGTGGATTCCCGGTGTGTCAAGAAAGACGATCTGTCCCTTTTTCCATATCAGTATAAACAGTCTGGATCCGGTTTCTTGTTGTCTGAGGCTTATTTGAAGTAATAGCAATTTTTTGTCCTATGAGTCTGTTCATAAGAGTAGATTTTCCAACATTCGGTCTTCCAATTATAGTAACAAATCCTGATTTAAAGTTGTCTGCCATATGATTTTCTCCTATATCCGTAAATCTTTTCTGATACCTTTTGTTTATATATATAACTTTTCGATATTTTCAAACATATCTGCTTCGTCTTTTATCGTGTTTTCATTTCCTATTACACATATACTCTCAAATTCAAGAATAGATTCTATAAGAGGTGCGAGTGCTCTTATATCCTCAGGTGATGCATTTAATATCTCATCCCTTTCACGCTGGATCTGTTCAAACGTAATACCCTCAAGGTATGCCGTCATTGATCTTTCGCCCTTTGCCTCCGGATTAAGAGGTGTATCGATAGCACTGAACGTTCCGATTATATATTTTGTCATGTCATGGTCATCAGATGAAAAGTTCCTTACATATTCAGGTATCCTATTGTATATTTCGTTTGTTTCACGCAGTTTCGGATCCCTGTAAGACACAAAAATAACTCTCGCCGCTTCTTAAAAATGAAGCCATACAGCCGTATGCACCGCCTTTAACCCTGACATTGATCCACAAATAATCATAGCTTAATATTTCCCGTAAAATCCTCAGCGCTCCACTGTAGTTAAATCCTTTTTCTACAAAGTTACCCGTTCTGGCAACATACTGTATCTGTGAGGCATCCATGAAAGCTTCAGTCTTTATGTTCTTCTTTACTTCCTTTATTGCTCCGACAGGACTATTTTCGTTTAGCTTTAGGATAAATTTATTTAATTCGGCCTTTGCATTTCCGTATGATGTTTTATTTCCTGTAAAGCTGACAAGAAGCCTGTTACGGGCAAATATTTTATCCGAAAATACTTTTAAGCTTATCTACAACAGCCTGCGGTTCATTTTTAAGTTGTTTTTCTATCTCACATATAGATCTGTAGAATCCAACTCCTTTTTATCTTATCTCTGTAAAGAGCATTTCTCGAAAAGCTCGACATACTGCGCATTGCTGCAACATAATGGCCTGCGCTGCTTAGATTAACCTGAAGTCTTGCTTTTACCCTTGATACGATTTCAGTAAGTCTCTTTATATCACTATAATCAGAATTATTTATCATTTCATCTGTAAGAAAAAGCGCTTTTGAAAGGTTTTTCTCGAGGACTTTTATTTTTATCTCATATTTAAAAATGAGAGCGTCTTTATCCGAAACATCTGTATATAGAGAAACACCCGAATTTATGCCGCCTGTGTATATATTGATCGCATTAGACAGATCAATATAACTGTATTCTTTTGTATTTACATATCCAAATACAGAATTGAAAAATCCAAAATATCCAAGGTCATCCGGATCCATGTCATTTACGTCAAACATAAGAGTAATATAATCTATTCCGTTTGATTCGATTTCATGTCTTACAAGTGTAACATCTGATAAATTTTCTTTAATATTTGAGAATCCAAGTGCTTCTCTTTTCAGATCACTTCTTTTAAGCATAGGAAGTTTTCTTAAATCCTCATCTAAAGATGGCTCTTCCTGATATTTTCTAAGGCTTATTGTATCATCTATAAGTTTTTGTATTTCTTCATCTGAAAGGCTATCCTTATATGCTTTTAATTTGTCCGCAAGTTTTTGTTCTTCCTGCGCATTTTTATTTCTTGCCGGTTTTTACAACAACTTCTGAACCATGGGTATTATCAAGTAAATATTTCTGAATAAGTTCCTCGAAATATCCGCTATTTATCTTATCCCTCAGTTTTGCAAATGTATCCAGACACTCAAGATGTATAAATGGTTTCATATCATCAAAAAGCCAACTGTCCATACAATTCAGTCCGAATAATAATCCCTTTGGAAATTGTCCAAAATCAGCTTCCCTGAACTTGAATTCATTAATATTGATTCCAGCAAGAAGCGCCTCTTTATTTATGCCATTTTTAACTATTTCTTTAAGAGTATCTGTTATTATTTCATTAAACTTTTCTGCATCGCTTATATTGGCATTTTTGGCTACGATCGAAAATACAGGCTGTAAGATCCCTGCATCATATGAACCATATACGTCCTCTCCTATACCGGCCTCTATAAGCGCTTTCTTAACAGGTGCACCGGTGCACTGACAAGCGCATAATCGAGTACATCAAACGCCTGATACAGCATCTGATCTAAGGAATCTGCCACAACCCTGTTATATGATAAATATGTCTTATTTTCCTCCGGATCATCAGATGCTATAGAATACTCTGACTCCACATATTTTACCTTGTCGAAAAAGCTTTTTGCGGTTTTATCTGTGAATCAACTTCCATATAATCATATTTCGACAGATATTCTTCATCAAGCCATTTAAGTCTCTCAACAATATCCATATCTCCATATAGATATATATATGAATTAGATGGATGATAATATTTATGGTAAAAATCAAGATATTTTTCGTAAGTCAGTTCTGGTATGTGAACCGGATTTCCACCTGAATCTTTGCTGTAAGTATTATCTGGAAACAGTGATCTATATATCTGGTTTGACAGCACTTCATCGGCAGATGAATATGCTCCCTTCATTTCGTTGTAAACAACTCCATTTATAGTTATCGGAGCATCTTTTGATTCAAGTTCAAAATGCCAGCCTTCCTGTTTAAATATCTCCTTGTATTTTTGTGATATTCGGATTAAAAAACGGCATCCATATAAACATCCATGAGATTCTTAAAATCCTGATCATTGCAGCTTCCAATCGGATACATTGTCTTATCAGGATATGTCATTGCATTTAAAAATGTATTAAGTGATCCTTTTGCCAGTTCAATAAAAGGATCCTTTACCGGAAATTTTTCAGACCCACATAAAGTTGTATGCTCAATTATATGTGGAACACCTGTTTCATCATCCGGTGTAGTCCTGAACCCAATATAAAATACCTTATTTTCATCGTTATTTGAAAGTACAGCTATTCTTGCTCCACTTTTTTTATGGCGAAGCACATATCCCATTGAAGCCACATCCGGAATATTATGTTCGTCCAACACCTCATATTGTTTAAGGTCATTTATAGTCATTAACAATTCCTCCTAAATGCGATGTTTTTAGTATACCACAAAACATTAACAAATAATATTACTTTTTTCAAGTTGACATCCAGCTGCGGGAATGGGATTTCTATATGATTTGCATCAAGTGCATTTTTTTATATCCTCTGTCATTTTCCATTTAAGTGTCCAGTAATCTTCATTCTTTGCCCATACCCTTATGCCCATCTCAACTGCACTATCCTTAAGCTCAGATACAAATATGTCGATTGGCTCTCCTTCAAGCCTGAGAACCTGTGAGATTGCAACGTTATTTAAAACATTTTTAGTTTTCTGTAGATCCGCACTATAGGATACAGTGACATATATGTCTATACGTCTTTTTTTCCATCATCGAAACATTTGTAATGCACGAATCTGACAATTTACCGTTCGGGATAAGAACAACTTTATTATCAATTGTTTTAAGTCTGGTATAAAAAATGCTTATATTTGAAACCGTTCCTCCTCACCTGTTGTATCATCAATTATATAATCTCCAAGCACGAATGGTTTTAATAAGAGTATAAGCACACCGCCCGCAAAGTTTGACAGGCTTCCTGCAATGCCATACCTATTGTAAGACCTGCTGAGCCAAGTACTGCAACAACCGATCCCGTAGCAATGCCAAAACTTGATAAAATTGCCATAACTAGTATGAAATACAATGCATATTTGATAAGTGATGTTAGAAATGTACCGACTCCGTCATCTATATGGCTTCTGTCAAATCCTTTTTTATAACCTTTACAACACTTTTTATAATCTTAATACCAACAAGAAGTACAATTATTGCGACAATGATCTGAACTAAAAAAACCAATGACCGCCGGGGTATATTTATCAAGATATGTTTTTACTACTCCCGGTTTTTGCACAAATTCTTCTACCTCAGTACTTGCTGTGGCAAGACATACTATATTATACATATTTTCTCCTTAATCTAAAAATCCCCCGGATAAAACAAAAATCCGGGGGATTTAAATAAAAAGTTTATTTTATTATTCTTACTCTAAGTACACCATCGATTGCTTTGATCTTGTCAGCTGTTGCATCAGATACAGGTGAATCCACATCAAGAAGTGAATAAGCATATTCACCTTTTCCTTTGTTCATAAGATCTGATACATTTACATCATCAGAACCGAGTATTGTTGTGATCTGACCGATCATTCCCTTAACATTTTTATGGAGGATTCCGATTCTTCCAGCCGCAGAACATCCACCCATGCTGCAGTCAGGGGAGTTTACTGAATGGACGATGTTTCCATTCTCCAGATAATCTCTGATCTCACGGACAGCCATAACTGCACAATTATCTTCAGATTCTTCAGTTGAAGCACCAATATGTGGTGTTACAATACATCCCTTTGCTCCGACTGTGGTTGGATTTGGGAAATCAGATACATATTTTTTGATTTTTCCGGCAGCAAGTGCATCTACAACAGCCTCTTCATCAACAAGAAGATCTCTCGCAAAATTAAGGATGATCGCAGTAGGTTTCATCATTGCTATCGCATCAGCACTGATCATTTTCTTTGTAGAATCCAAAAGTGGAACATGTATTGTAATAAAATCACATTCCTTATAAATATCTTCTACATTGCTGATATGCCTTACTTTTCCAGAAAGATTCCATGCAGCATTTACTGAAATATATGGATCATATCCATACATCCATTCCAAGATGTTCAGCAGCGTTAGCAACAAGAACACCAATCGCACCAAGTCCGATAACACCTAGTTTTTTGCCTGAGATTTCAGTTCCAGCAAAATTCTTTTTCTGTTTTCTGCCACTTTTTGCAATATTTTCATCATTCTGGTTGGCAAGGCACCAATCTATTCCGCCTACAATATCTCTTGATGCATAAAGCATACCGGCAATAACAAGTTCTTTTACACCATTTGCATTTGCACCCGGTGTATTGAATACAACAATACCCTTTTCTGCACATTTATCAAGTGGGATATTATTAACACCGGCTCCTGCCCTTGCTACTGCAAGAACATTATCCCCAAGCTCCATATCATGCATTGCAGCACTTCTGACAAGCGCTGCGTCTGCGTCAGCTTTTTATCTTCAATTTTGAATAATCATCCGAAAATAATTCCAGTCCTACTCAGGCTGCGATTGGGTTTAAACAATTTATTTTAACTGCCATTATGCATTTTTCCTCCTCAAACTTCTTCATAAATCTCTACAAGCTTTTCTACACCTTCTTTTTTTGGCATTGCATTGTAGATAGATGCCCTCATTCCACCTACTGTTCGGTGTCCTTTAAGATTTACAAAGCCTGCGGCTGTTTGCTTCTTTTACAAACTTGGCATCCAGATCTGCATCACCTGTTACAAAGGTACATTCATAAGGGAACGGTCTTCCTTAACTACAGTTCCCCTTAAAAGAGCTCTGAGCTGTCAAGGAAATCATAAAGTATAGCAGCCTTCTTCTCGTTACGTTCCTTTCATTGCCTCAAGTCCGCCCAATGACTTAACCCACTTGAATACCTTGCCACAGATATAGATACCGTAGCATGGAGGTGTGTTGTAAAGTGAATCATTATCTGCCTGTGTTTTCCACTTTAACATGGTTGGTGTAAATGGCATTACGTCATCTCTGATAAGGTCTTCGCGGATGATGGCAACAACCACACCTGCAGGACCTACGTTCTTCTGTACACCGAAGTAGATCATAACGTAATCCTCAACATTTACAGGCTGTGAAAGAATATCTGAGCTCATGTCTGCCACAAGAATCTTACCCTTTGTATTAGGCAGCTTGTGATATGTTGTACCGTATATTGTATTATTATGACAAATGTATACATAATCAGCGTCCTCATCAATAGGAAGATCTGAGCAATCAGGAATGTATGAGAAGGTCTTGTCTGCAGATGAAGCAACTGCATTTGCCTTTCCGTACTTCTTAGCTTCCTCATATGCCTTCTTAGCCCACTGACCTGTGATAATGTAGTCAGCCACACCATTCTTCATAAGGTTCATTGGTACTGCTGCGAACTGCTGTGAAGCACCGCCCTGTAAGAACAACACCTTATAGTTGTCCGGAATGTTCATAAGGTCACGAAGATCAGCCTCAGCTTCTTTGATGATATTATCAAATGCCTTTGATCTGTGGCTCATTTCCATAACACTCATACCAGTTCCCTGATAGTCAAGCATTTCTGCTGCTGCTTCCTTAAGCACTGCCTCAGGTAACATTGATGGACCTGCTGAAAAATTATAAACTCTTGCCATTTTTTCTCTCCTCTTTTCCTAGAATAACGATCCCCGGGGAACCCCGCCCCCGGAAATCTGATCAGTTTTTGAAACTTAGTTACTGTTTTACTATAAATTTACATTTTTTTCAACTTATAAATGAATTTATCTGACTTTTTTCAACAAATAGTATAGAAAAATCTGATTAATTGTATGTAAATATAATTCCGATTATTCATTACTCAATATCTGATGAATCAAAGCATGTATCTATAGCAGCTCCCGGAGCAACCATAGGCCATACCTTGTCATCCTCATGGATCTGGGCGTCGATAACCACCGGTCTTCCTGCTGAAAGTGCAGTCTTCATGGCAGCTTCAAACTCCTCTACGGTTGTTGCCTTTATGCCAATTGCACCAAGACCTTCCGCAACCTTAACGAAATCCACGCCATCATTAAGCACTGTATTCGAGTATCTGTGGTCATAGAAAAGCGTCTGCCACTGTCTTACCATACCGAGCACATGGTTGTTAAGTACCACCTGGATGATCGGAACATTGTATCTTGCCGCTGTGGCAATCTCGTTCATGTTCATTCTGAAGCATCCGTCTCCGGCAATATTTATAACCACCTTGTCAGGTCTTCCGTACTTGGCACCGATACATGCACCGACACCGTATCCCATGGTTCCCAGACCACCGGAGGTAAGTAATGTTCTTGGCTCACTGAATACATAGTTCTGAGCTGCCCACATCTGGTGCTGTCCTACGTCAGTAGTGATTATAGCCTTGCCCTCTGTAAGCTCATATATCTTTCTTATGGCAACAGGTCCTGTTAGAACATCCATGTTGTATGGATCAGGATATTTCTCCTTAAGTGCCTCTATCTCTGCCATCCAGTTCTTATTTGACTGGGCTGCAAGTCTTGCATTAAGGATTTTCAGGATCTCTCTGGCATCGCCTATGATACTGGCATTTGTAGGTATATTCTTGTCTATCTCCGCTGCATCGATATCAATGTGGATGATCTTGGCATTTGGAACAAACTTAGCTGCATTTCCCACAACTCTGTCAGAAAATCTCGCACCGATAACAATAAGAAGATCTGCTCTGTTGACACCAAGGTTTGAAGCCTTTGTACCGTGCATACCAAGCATACCCGTATATCTCTCTGAATTGCCGTTAAATGCTCCCTTGCCCATAAGTGTATCACATACAGGAGCGTCAACCTTCTCTACAAATTCAGCAAGCTCCTCTGAAGCACCTGAAAGAGTAACACCACCACCCACAAGGATGTATGGTCTTCTTGAAACCTTGATCATCTCAAGAACCTTCTCAACGCTCTCGGACTTAATGGTATCTGTAACAGGAGATATCTCCTCAGGAACAACCGGCTCATAATCCGTCTCTGCAGCCGTAACATCCTTTGTTATATCCACAAGCACCGGACCCGGTCTGCCTGACTTGGCAATCTTAAATGCTCTTCTTATGGTTGGAGCAAGCTCTTCAACTGACTTAACAATGAAGCTGTGCTTTGTGATAGGCATTACAACACCGGCGATGTCTATCTCCTGGAAGCTGTCCTTACCTAACATGTTCACACCAACATTTGCAGTGATGGCTACGATAGGAATTGAATCCATATAAGCTGTAGCAATACCTGTTACAAGGTTTGTGGCACCGGGACCAGATGTGGCCATACATACGCCAACCTTACCTGTTGCTCTTGCATATCCGTCTGCGGCATGGGCTGCACCCTGCTCGTGGGATGTAAGGACATGATTTATCTCATCCTGATGTTTGTACAGTGCGTCATACACGTTAAGGATGGTTCCTCCCGGATAACCAAATACCGTATCAACACCCTGCTCTTTTAAACACTCTATTACAATCTCAGAACCTGTTAATTTTGACATGTTAATTTCCTTTCTACTACTTTTTTATCCTGATAAATACTACTTTGTAGGAACCTCAAGAACGGCACCTCTGTTACCTGATGTAACCATGCTTGCGTATCTTGCAAGGTAACCTGTTGTAACCTTAGGCTGTCTTGGTTTCCATGCTGCACGTCTTGCCTCAAGAACCTCATCAGGAACATCAAGAGTAAGTGTAGTATTGTTTATATCTATCTTAATGATATCTCCCTCTTCTACAAGAGCTATAGGTCCGCCTACGGCAGCCTCAGGGCTTACATGTCCGATAGATGCACCACGGCTGGCACCTGAGAAACGTCCGTCCGTAATAAGGGCAACTGATGAGCCGAGTCCCATACCTGCAATAGCAGATGTTGGGTTAAGCATTTCTCTCATACCAGGGCCACCCTTAGGTCCCTCATATCTTATAACTACCACGTCACCAGGAACGATCTTGCCGCCCTTGATGGCTGCGATAGCATCTTCTTCACATTCAAATACTCTTGCAGGTCCTTCATGAACAAGCATTTCAGGAACAACTGCCGAACGCTTGACAACTGAACCATCTGGTGCAAGATTTCCCTTAAGTACTGCAAGTCCGCCAGTCTTACTGTATGGATTATCAAGCGGTCTGATAACCTCAGGATTTCTGTTTACATGACCTTCTACAGCCTCGCCGATGGTCTTTCCTGTAACTGTCATGCAATCCTCATGTATAAGTCCTGCCTCTTTAAGCTCATTTATAACTGCGTATACACCGCCTGCCTCATAGAGGTCTTCCATATATGTAGGGCCTGCAGGTGCAAGGTGGCAGATGTTAGGTGTCTTGGCACTGATCTCATTTGCAAATGCTATATCAAAGTCGAATCCGATTTCATGGGCAATAGCAGGGATATGGAGCATTGAGTTTGTTGAACATCCAAGGGCCATATCTACTGTAAGGGCATTTAATATTGCGTCCTTTGTGATGATATCTCTTGGACGGATGTTCTTTCTGTACATCTCCATAACTGCCATACCTGCATGCTTTGCAAGCTTTATTCTCTCAGAGTATACGGCAGGGATCGTACCATTTCCAGGAAGACCCATACCAAGTGCCTCTGTAAGGCAGTTCATTGAATTCGCTGTGTACATACCTGAACATGATCCACATGTAGGACAGGTCTTGCACTCGTACTCGTATACGTCATCCTCATTCATTGTTCCGGCTGCATATGAACCGACAGCCTCGAACATACTTGAAAGACTTGTCTTATGTCCCTTAACGTGACCTGCAAGCATTGGACCGCCTGATACAAATACTGTAGGAACATTTACTCTTGCTGCTGCCATAAGAAGTCCGGGAACATTCTTATCACAGTTAGGGATCATAACCAATGCATCAAACTGATGTGCGATAGCCATGGCCTCTGTTGAGTCTGCGATCAGATCTCTTGTTACCAGTGAGTACTTCATTCCGATATGTCCCATGGCAATACCGTCACACACAGCGATAGCAGGGAACATAACAGGTGTACCACCTGCCATTGCAACTCCCAGCTTTACTGCCTGGGCGATCTTATCAAGATTCATATGTCCGGGTACTATCTCATTATATGAACAGACAATACCAACTAATGGTTTTTCAAGTTCTTCCTTTGTCATGCCGAGGGCATTGAAAAGGGAACGATGTGGTGCCTGCTGCATTCCTGTTTTTACATTATCACTTTTCATTTCTATACTTCCTTTCCTATTGAACATCAGCCCATAATAAATCGCCTGCGGCTAGTGAGCTAACACTACATGTCAAGTTTTCATAGAAAACTTGACACAATTCCTTCGCAATTGCTGTTATATGGGGCTCATATACTTTCTGATTTTTTATAAAATATTTTACAAAAATACGCTCACTATATCAATATGCCAGCCGTGGAACGCTCCCGCTCTATTCGCCCTACAGCGGTACTAAGGCTCGAAATATCTCGCCAAGTACCGGTGGGCTCATATGTCCACTTGTGGCATATGATACCGTTCGCTCATATTTTGAAATTATATAATAGTGTATATGATCAGTTCCACATTCACATATAATGTATAAGTCCAGACGATAGTGAATTTTTCGTTATGAGGTTTGACCTTGCTACCAGCATAAAGCCCATGTTTGAGG
>VOFC01000041.1_pt1 | contig 26001 bp, 48 predicted proteins | sample 5384161 | NCBI WGS metagenome assembly VOFC01 (sample SAMN12384722, study PRJNA508395) | human gut metagenome | isolation source: healthy gut B | host: Homo sapiens | reverse complement strand
TAAGATAAACAGGAAGTAATATAAATGCTTAATCAATTTTCAAGCACAGAATTATTAATACAAGAAGAAGGAATCCAAAACTTACAAAAAAAGCAAAGGTTGCTATATTTGGAATAGGTGGAGTTGGCTCATTTGCAGTTGAAGGATTAGTAAGAAGTGGAATTGGAAATTTTATACTGGTAGATGATGATAAAATTTGTCTAACAAACTTAAATAGACAGATAATCGCAACAAGAAAAACGATTGGAAAATATAAAGTAGATGTAATGGAAGAAAGAATATTAGAAATAAATCCAGATGCAAAAATTCAAACATATCAAGAATTTTATATGCCAAATTCTAAAACTAATATTATAACAGAAGATATAGACTATGTTATTGATTGTGTTGATACAGTTACAGCTAAAATTGAAATTGTAAAAAGATGTAAGGAATTAGATATTCCTATTATATCAGCTATGGGAACAGGTAATAAATTAGATCCTTCAAGATTTGAAATTACAGATATATATAAAACAAGTATATGTCCTTTAGCAAAAGTTATGCGAAAAGAATTACGTAAGAGAAATATAGATAGTTTAAAAAGTAATTTATTCGAAAGAAGAACCTATAGAAATTGATGAATATAGTAATAGTAGTTGCAAAACAAATTGTATATGTCCACCAGGTACAAAGAGAAAATGTACAATTAGAAATCAGGTGCCTGGAAGTATTTCATTTGTCCCATCAGTTGCAGGGCTTATGATAGCTGGAGAAGTTATTAGAGAAATAATTTGGAGAGTGTAAGTAAAATGAATAAAGATTATATTTACCTAGATTATGCGGCAAATACTCCTGTTCAAAAAGAAGTGTTAGATGTATTTAATGAAATTACATTAGATTATTTTGCAAATCCAAATTCAACACATGAATTAGGGAAGATAACAAAGCGAAAAATAAATGAAACAACAAATAGTATAATAGAATTATTACATAGTGAAACTAATATGGATAAAGATGTTGAAATTATATATACATCAGGATCAAGTGAATCAAATAATTTAGCAATTAAAGGAGTAGCAAAAGCATATAGAGAAAACGGAAAACATATAATATCAACCTTTTTAGAACACTCGTCTGTAAGTGCTCCACTTACTTATTTAAGGGAACAAGGTTATGAAATAGATATTGTAAATATTACAAATGAAGGAAAAGTAGATATAGAACATTTTAAAAGTTTGTTAAGAAAAGATACTATACTTGTTTCTATTTGCTATGTTGATAGTGAAGTTGGCATTGTTCAACCAATAGATGAAATTTCTAAAATATTAAAAAGAATATCCAAATTGTTTTTTACATGTTGATTGCACTCAAGCAATAGGAAAAATAAAAAGTAAATTTAGAAAACGTAGATTTAATATCATTTGCACCACATAAATTCTATGGATTAAACGGATTTGGTGCATTGGTTAAAAATAAAGATATAGTCTTAGAACCATTAATAGATGGCGGAGCTAGTACAAGTATATATACAGAAGTGGAACACCAGTTATTGGTCAAATATGTGCGTTAGAAAAAGCATTAGAAATAACTTTTGAAAAATTTAAAGAAAGACAAAATTATGTTAGAAATTTAAATAGTAAAATAAGAAACGCAATATTAAAGTATGATGATGTTAAGATTAATACAATTTTAGATGAAAATCCATATATTTTAAATATAAGTGTAAACAATATAAAAGCAACAGAATTCAAGAATAAATTAGAAGAATATGGAATATGTGTCTCAATTAAATCAGCATGTACTGTTACAATAACGCCTTCGAGAATTGTAATGGCTATGACACATGATAGAAAAAAGAGCATTATCTTCTTGGAGAATTAGTTTAAGTCATTTAACTACTGATGAAGAAATAGATGAATTTTTGAAGATATTTGATAAGTGTTATAAATATTTTAAAGAGGGATAATAATGGAAAGATATGAAGAAATAGAAAAGAGCATAATCACAACATATCGAAAGAAAATATGGAGTAATTTTATAAAAAGGAATAAAAAGAATTCGATATGGTACAAGAAGGCGATAAAATTGCTGTATGTATTTCTGGAGGAAAAGATTCGATGTTACTTGCTAAATGTATGCAGGAATTAAAGAAACATAGACAAGTAAATTTTGAAATTGTATTTTTGGTAATGGATCCAGGATATAATCCAATAAATAGACAAAAAATTATTAATAATGCGAAGATATTAAATATTCCAATAACCATATTTGAAAGTAATATATTTGAAACAGTAGAAAAAATAGATGACCATCCCTGCTATGTATGTGCAAGAATGAGAAGAGGTTACTTATATAGAAAAGCACAGGAGCTTGGTTGTAATAAAATTGCATTGGGACATCATTTTGATGATGTAATAGAAACAATATTAATGGGAATGTTATACGGAGCTCAAATGCAAACAATGATGCCTAAATTACATAGCACCTATCACGAAGGAATGCAACTTATTAGACCATTGTATTATGTGAAAGAAGCAGATATTATAAAATGGAAAGAAAGAAATGATTTACATTTTATTCAATGTGCTTGTCCGTTTACTGAACATTGTACTATGTGCGATAATGGTGGTGGTGGCTCTAAAAGGGAAGAAATGAAGAAACTTATTAAACAATTAAGAAGTGTTTATGATAGAGTTGATATGAATATTTATAACAGTACAAAAAAATGTTAATCTAAATACAATTATATCTTATGTAAAAATGGAGAAAAACATCATTTTATGAATGATTATGAAGAAAGAGGAGAAATAAAAAATGGAGTATAGATATGTACCAGAAGGAGTATGTTCAACTGAATTAATATTTAAAATTGAGGGTAATATTATAAAAAATTAGAAATTGTAGGAGGATGTCCTGGAAATACAGTAGGAGTTGCAAGATTAGTTCAAAATAAAACTATTGATGAAGTAATAGATTTATTAAAAGATATACCATGTGGCTACAAAGAACATCTTGTCCAGATCAAGTGGCAAAGGCGTTAATAGATTATAGAAATAGAAAAGGAAAAACAAATGTGTAATTTAGACCAATATGTAGAAGGCATAAAACAATATTTAGATAATAATCCTAATATGACAGAAGTAGAAATAATTATGTATGTATATTTAGATTTAGCAAAGAGATTAAAATTTGACCAAGATTTTTTCTTTGGAGGAAATAAAAAGCAGAAGAAAATATATGACAATGCAAGAAAATTTAATGAATTAAATGATTGTTTGGAATGTAACAAAATAATATGTAAATCATCATCTTATATTTTAGAATATATTTTGAGAAAAAATAGGGATAAATATTAGAACACTAGAAGATAAATATGATTTTAGAAAATACAAACATGTATATAATATAATAACCCCAAAGGATGGTTCAGAAGAATATAGTATTGATTTACAAGAAGATATGATAAATATTCATTATCATGACATTACAAAAGATTTTGGACTTTCTTTAGATAGAACAGGAAGACATGTTATAAGCAGGCAAAGGCAAAAAGAAATTCATAAAAAATTGGGTTATATATCGAAAGAAAATCCATATATTGATGAGTATTTTTACTTAATAAAAGAAGATATAGATTTATTTGATAATTTTTATGATAAATTAGATTTTGTATTAAAAAACATTGATCCAATGGAATATCCAACGGTTGATTATTGGGAGAGGCGTTGGAAACATGAAAGATTTTTGAAAAGACTATTTTCTACAGATGAAATTTCAAAAAAACTACATGTAGTAGAATTTTTTAAAACCTCAAATAGTAGTAAAAAAGAATTTATAAACGGATTCTGGGTGAATTCTTCCAAAGGAGTAACTGTATATATTTTTTCTAAAGATGATTGTGGATATAGTAGCTATTCACTACAAGAGTTTGCTAAAAAAGTAAATGAAGAAGGAATTGAATATAGACAAGGTATACAAGGATTAAGAGCAGAATTGAATAAATTAAAAATGGAGGTAAGTAGATAAATGAGTATTAATTTTAATGTTGATGAAAAAAAGTAAAAGATTTAGGAGTAAAAATAATAGCAGTAACTATTGAAGATATTGATAATTCAACTTCAAATAATAATTTTGAAATTTGGAGAAAGGATAAAGTAAATACATTAATTAAGAAATATAAGGATTATGATATTAAATCAGATAAAGTAATTGAAGGGTTTTATGAATTACATCAAAAAAGTTGGAGTGCCTAGAAGAAAAAAACTTGCCTGCATCTGAAAATTTAATAAAGCTACTTTCAAAAAGAGAGGATTTAATAGAAATTAATAAGGCTGTTGATATATACAATATAATATCAATTGATTCAAAATTATGCTTAGGAGCTCACGATATTGATAAAATAGATGGAAATGTTACATTAAAAATAACAGATGGTTCGGAAAATTTTATACCTTTAGGGCAGATGAGCCAAAAATAATAAATAAAGGAGAATATTCTTTTGTAGATGATGCTAATGATGTTATTTGTTGGCTTGATATTAGACAAGTTGATAAAACGAAAGTTACTGAAGAAAGTAAAAATATATTATACTTTATTATTGGGAATGAAGAAAATACTTATGATGAGCTAGAAAATGTAGCAAATGAAATAATTACAGAAACTCTAGGATTTTGTGGAGGAACTGCAAAAAATAATCAGATAATACTTGACAAACAAATTGTAAAAAATTATAATAATACAAAATATATATGTTATCAAGAGTGGACGAGAGAATCGGCTTTATGACTCCACAGCAACCTATTAAGTTAGGTGCTAAAACCGACAAAGTAACTTAAATGTACTTTGGATGATGATTAAAAGATTATTAACCTTTGTACTAAAGTACAGAGGTTTTTTGATAAAAGAACTTGAAACATGTATAAATAAAAAGTAGAAAGGAATGATGAAAATGGGGAAATTATTTACATCAGAAAGTGTAACAGAAGGACATCCAGACAAACTATGTGATTACATATCAGATAGCATACTAGACAGCTACTTGGAAAAAGATTCAAATTCGAGAGTAGCATGCGAAACAGTTGCAGGAAAAAGGAGAAATATTTATAACAGGAGAAATATCATCAAAGGCTAATATTGATATAGAGAATATTGTAAGAAATGCAATAAAAGATATTGGTTATTTTGGTAAAGAATATGATATAGATTATAATACTTGTAAAATAAATATAAATATTTCAAAACAATCTCCTGATATAGCACTTGGTGTTGATAGCTCATTAGAAGAAAAAGAAGGAGAAAATATTAAATCTGAAGGAGCTGGAGATCAAGGCTTAATGTTTGGGTTTGCCTGTAACGAAACAAAGAATTTGTTACCATTACCAATTTATCTAGCACATAAATTATCGAAAAGACTTGCAGATGTTAGAAAGCAAAATATAATTGATTATTTAGGAGCAGATGGAAAAGTACAAGTAACTATTGAATATGATGATGACAAGCCTATTAGAGTGGATACGATTGTTATTTCAACACAACATAAAGAGGGAATAAAACAAGAAGTAATAAAAAAGATGTAAAAGAAAAAGTTATAAGTGAGGTAATTCCAAAAAACTACTGCTGATGAAAATACAAAATATTTTATAAATCCGACAGGAAGATTTGTTATAGGTGGACCTTTAGGAGATAGTGGTCTTACAGGAAGAAAAATAATTGTAGATACATATGGCGGATATGCAAGACATGGTGGAGGAGCTTTTTTTCTGGTAAAGATGCGACAAAAGTAGATAGATCAGCAGCATATATGGCAAGGCATATTGCAAAGAATGTAGTTGCAAATGGATATGCAACAAAATGTGAAATTCAATTTGCATACAGTATAGGAGTTGCAAAACCAGTTTCTGTATATGTAGATACTTTTGGAACTAATACTATTCCAGAGAAGGAAATTATTGAAAAGATAAATAAAACATTTGATTTAACCCCAAGGGGATAATTAATTATTTGGATTTACAAAAAGCCTATTTATAGAAAAACTACTAATTATGGTCATTTTAGTAAAGAAGCACTTTCTTGGGAGAGGATAATCAAATTTTAGTAAAAATTTTTTTCATAGAGAAAAATTACAATATATAGAGCTGATAATTTATTTTATCGGCTCTTTTTATTTGAAAAAATTTCACACATTTGTCAAATAATAAAATTATATATATACTATTGCCATAGGAGGTAAAAGTATATGGATGATTTATTTGAAAATTCCGTTTTAGAAGAGCTGTATCAGCATAGAAACGAAGAAGTATCACATCATTTCATTAAAAACTCAAAAGAGTACAAGGAACACGAAGAAGCAATGGAAAATAAGTTAATGGAATTACTTAACTATGTTCCTGGAGAACTTTATAATCAGTTAAAAGAAGATATTGAAGATTTTTTATTTGAACATATCTTAAGTTTATCAGAATTTTGGTGTTCAAAATATTATAAAGTTGGTTTTGCTGATGGTTTAAATGTTAAAAAAGAAATTACAAGTAGAATTGGAGGACTTATAAAATGGAAAAAAGTGATGAATAGCTTTATTAATGAGCATAAGGATGCTTTTAATGAACATTTTAATTTTTATGTTAAAGATAAACTATCAAACAGAGAAGATTATAAAGGAATAATGGATAAAATACATGTTTTATATGAAAAATATCCAAATTTAAGAGAATTTATTGAAGATGAAAAGCCTACTTCATTTAATGTAGAAGAAACAGATGCTTTTTGTGAATGGTTAGGATTATATGATAGTTTAAAAATTATTGAACTTCTTGAAGCATTTAAACTAGGTGGAAAAAGAAGCATACATATTTTTTGAAGAACAGGGAATGCTTAATATATAAAAAGCAATAGGAAAAGGAGATCATTATAATAAATCTCCCATAATAATTTTTTGACGATTACGAATATATCCTCACTTAAAAAAGCTATATATATTACGATAATCAATATTCTCTTCCTTTGCTATATTATAACATGTCTGTCAAATAATAGAATAATAAGATAAATTAAGATAAAACATATAAAACTTTCAAATAAAAGTGATAAGTAAAAAAATATGTTTAATTTTTAATATATTTTGTTCATTAGCAAGGAATATATGCTATAATGTTGTGCAGAAAGAAGGTGGAAAAATGGCATCATTTAATATCGCAAAATATAATGCAATGCAAACTGATGATATGTTAAAAAATCTATACTCTGATATGTATCAGAAGGAATTAGATGAAACAGAAGTATTGATAAGCGAATTAATGGAAAGATTAGGAGCTGAAAAATATGAAAAGTATGTAAATGAAACTGAACCACTTGCAACTTACGATTATTTCTTTGGAATGTTTACAGAATATTTTATAGCAGGTACTCCTATAATACCAGTAAGAACTATTAAAAAGAGTAAGAGAACAAATTAGAGAAAAAACTTAACTCTTTAACTTAATAAAAAAGAACTTGAATTAGCAATAATTTGGGTTCTTTTTTATATTAAAAATAGATTGGAGGTAATTTAAAATGCAAGAAAAAAAGATAAATTGCTAGAAAAATTAGAACAAGAATTAAAAGATTATAAATCTTATGTAAGAGAACAGGGTGTTGATTTTGCTATTGATAAAGCATATGAATTAACTGTTAAACAAGAAGTAATTGATTGCTTAATGTATGATAATGAATTATCAAAAGAGCAAATAAAGGCTCTTTTAAAATTTGATAATGTTCTTGATGATTGTTATGATGAATGGCTAAAAACCGATGGTAATTTAAGAGAACATTTAAATTTTAGTGTAGATAAATCTGTAAATCATATTACAGATGATTATAAAAAAGATAAAATAAAAGCTAATAAAGAAGCAAGGTAAGGTGGTTATATGAGAGATTATATACCACCTGAATTGTTAAAGAAAGCAAAAAGAAATGGACTTATTAACTTACCTAATGAACTTTAATCCAAGTGAATTAGTAAAAATAACAGAAGATACTTATTCAACTAAAACACATGATAGTTTGATTATAAGTAATAATTTATGGCATAGATTTTCAACTAATGAAGGTGGGAAAACAGCTCTTGATTACTTAATAAAAGTAGAAGGTTATAGTCTTCAAGAAGCTGCAAGAATTATACTAAATAATCAAAATATTGAGTTAAAACAAGTACCTAAAACAGAGAATAAAACAACTAAAACAATAGTTATTCCTATTAGAAATAATGACAATAAAATTGCAATTGAGTACCTAAAAAATCGTGGTATAGATGAAGATATAATAAAATATTGTATTGATAAAAAACTCTTATATCAGGAACAAAAACAAATAATGTTGTTTTTATAGGTTACGATAATAATCATAATATTAAATATGCAGGGTGTAGATCAACTGGAGTAAATAGAATTATGAGAGATGCAAAAGGTAGTTCAAAAGAGTTCTCTTTTAGGTTGTTATCAGATACGAATAAGGAATCTGTTCATTTATTTGAAAGTTCAATAGATTTATTATCTTATGCAACATTATTAAAAATAAAAGGTTATGATTGGCATAATCAAAATCTTATAGCACTAGCAGGTGTATATCAACCTGCAAACAAAAATAGAACAAAGTAAAGTACCATTAACGGTACTTAATTTTTTACAAAATAATCCTAGTATAAATCAAATAGTAATTCATTTTGATAATGATAGAGCAGGAAGAGATGCAACAAAAGCATTCATTTTGCACTTGATAGTAAATACGACATATATGATATACCTGCTCCTTATGGTAAAGATATAAATGACTATTTATGTTATTTTTTAGGGTTAAAAATAGACAAGATGTAGAAAATATAAAACATATAAGATTAAAAAAGTATGATAAGAGAATAAAAAATGGGGCTGTTTTTTTAGAAAAGATTGATTTCTTGTATTAGCAAGCACTGAATTTGGGGACTCGAAATTCGAGCCGTCAAATTCTATACAATGGGCAAGCCCCAATCCCCATTTTAGAAAGGAGTAAAACATGCGAGAACGAAATTTAGAGTTTCATATTAGATTTAATGACATAGAATATGACAAATTAGAAGAAATGTCATTAAAATCTAAAATGACGAAATCAGATGTAATTAGAAATTTAATATTAGAAAAGGAGATTAAAGAAAAACCTGGTTATGAATTTTATGAAGTTATGAAAGAGCTTTCTAAAATTGGGGTTAATCTTAATCAAATTGCATATAGAGCAAATAAAACTAATAGTATAGATAAAAGTTATTATAAAGAACTTGCAAATGAATGGTTAGAGTTTTCAAGACAAGTTAAAAGTAAATTTTTATAGGAGGTGTTTAATTGGCAGTAACAAAAATTTGGGCAGTTATAAAACGAGTAGATCATGTTGTAGATTATGCAACTAATAAAGAGAAAACAAAAATACAAATGTCTCCGAATGGAATGTATGCTAGAGATTTAAAAGATGTAATTGACTATGCAAGAAATTCAGATAAAACAGAGGAAGAATATTTTGTTACAGGAATTAATTGTGAACCACAATCTGCTTATGAAGAAATGCAAGATACAAAAATGTATTATAAGAAAAATGATAAGATATTAGCATTTCATGGGTATCAATCTTTTGCACCAGGAGAAACTACTCCAGAAATTGCACATAAAATTGGAGTTGAATTAGCTCATGAAATTTGGGGGAGATAGATTTCAGGTAGTAGTTACAACACATCTTAATACTAAATGTCTTCATAATCATTTTGTAATTAATTCTGTATCTTTTAAAGATGGCTATAAGTATTACGATAATCATACAAGTTATTCAAGAATAAGACACATGTCAGATGAGCTATGTAAAGAATATGGGTTAAGTGTTATTGAAGAAAAACCAACAAAGAAAACTCATTTAAATTATGCTAATTTTTACGAGAAATCTAAATATACAAATAATTATGAAATAAAAGCAAAAAGAGATTTAGATTTAGCAATTAGACAAGCATATTCTTATAATGATTTTGAATACTTAATGAAAAAATTAGATTATGAAATTATATATAGAGCAAATAAAATTAGTATAAGACATAAGAATTATAATCGTAATATCAGAATTGAAAGAAGATTCGGAGAGGATTATTCCATAGAGAATATTAAAAGAAGAATTTTAGAAGAGGAATCAGTAAGAGTTCCTTTTATAGAAGATTATTATAGAAAAGTTAAATATCCTTTTGCTAAAAGGCATAAAAAGAGCCAAAGCAAAAGGATTTATTGCTTTATATTATCATTATTGCTATCTTCTTAAAGTGTTTCCTGATATACCACAACAAAGATTACCTTTATCTATAAGAGCAGATGTTGCAAGAATGAATGAATTATCTGAAGAAGCAAAACTACTTTCAAATTATAAAATAAAAACTTTAGAAGATTTAAAAGATTTTGAAAATGAACATTTATTTAAAATTGGAACATTAAGCTCCGACAGAGAAAGATTATGGACTAAAAAGAAGATTAAGCAAAGATGATAATGAGAGAAAATCAATAGCTATTGATATTGGTGTTCTCAATAAACAAATAGATAATTTAAGGAAGGAGGTGCAATTAGCGAAAGATATAGAAACAAGATTACCGAAGATAGAAGATAATTTAATAGAATTAGATTATCAAGAAGAACAAGAGAAGAATAAAGAAAATGAAAAATCAAAAAGAAAGGAGAAAAACAAATAATGAGTGTATCAGGAGATTCAGCAGAACAAGTTGTTAGATTAAGTTTAGAAGGTTTTGAAGTAATAGCCAAATTAACTGGTAGTGGAGCAAAAAATATTGCTGCATTACTTTATACAATAATGAAAGACCAAAAGCAAACAAAAGGAAAGACTAGAATAAATAACATGCTTAAATCAGGAAAATCACTTAAAATATTTTCTGTAAAACAAGAAGACTTAAAAACATTTACTCAAGAAGCAAAAAAGATATGGAATACTATATACAGCTTTAGTAGATAGAAAGCATAAAAAACATTGATGGTATGGTAGATATTATGGTTCGTGATGAAGATGCTCCAAGAATTAATAGAATAGTAGAAAGATTTAAACTTATTACAATTGATACTGCTCAAGTTCAAACTATCGTTCAGAAATCTATTGATGATAGAAAAGAGCAAAGAAGTCATGAAAAAGGTGTACAAACAAAAAAACTAAAGAAGAAATGTTAGAAGATGTACTATCACAAAAAACCTATACAAAAGGAGAATAATCAAGTGGAAAATTTCAATTCAGCAATGACTGTAAAAACCCTCAGTCAGAGCTTTCCTCAAACAAAGCCGAAGGGGTAGCTAAACCTTTAAATAGAAAAAAATCTGTTAGAAAAGAATTAAAAAGAAATTAAAGAAGAGGTTAGAAAAAAAAGCGGAAAAGAAATCTTTAGTAAAAGATGTAAAAGAGGTTGCTCCGAAAGTAAAAGCACCTAAAGTAAAAAAGAAACAAGATAGGGAGGTATAGTACATTGGAAGAAACAAGAGTATTAAAAATGGATATATATGATTATAAGTTACTTGTAAATGCTCTTAATGAATTTAGAAATCAAAAATTAAAAAGAAAATATCGATGTAGAAATCATTGATGAATTATTGATGAAATTACTACAAGCCCCAATCGAAAAAAAGAAAGATATAAAAAGAGCATTGTATAAGTGCAAGATGATAAAAGAACAAGAAAAATCATATATATTATAGGCATTATTCCTATAATATGGTTTGCTTTACTAATAGCACCTTATTTAAGTGGAGGATTAATTGAAATAATAAAAAATTCTAATAATATATTTAATAATATGTTAAATTTAAGTTTTTGTGAGAATAGTATAAGAACTATTCTTATTTTTTTTAATTATATATATTTTTTAGGAATAATGATTTATGAATCTACAAGAAAAAATTACAGAAGAAAAAGAAGAATATGGTTCTGCTGAATGGGGTAATGCAGGACAAGTTAATAAGAAATATAAACAGAATGCAAATATGAATAAGTTATTAACTAAAAATGTTGCATTAGGTTTAAATGGTAAAAAGCACAGAAGAAATGTCAATGTTTTAGTTGTAGGTGGAAGCGGTGCAGGTAAAACTTTTAGCTATTGTAAGCCGAATGTGTTACAAGCTAATACTTCTTATGTAATTTTAGATCCTAAAGGAGAAATATTAAGAGATACAGGTTATTTATTAGAAGATGAAGGATATGAAATTAAGGTTTTAGATTTAATAAATATGAATAAATCTCATTGTTATAATCCTTTTGTATATCTCAAAACAGATAATGATGTACAAAAATTAGTAACAAATCTTTTTAAATCTACTACTCCTAAAGGAAGTCAAAGTCAAGATCCTTTTTGGGATACGGCAGCATCTATGCTTTTATTAGCATTAATATTTTACCTAAAATATGAAGCACCTGAAGATGAACAAAACTTTGTAATGGTTATGGAGCTATTAAGAGCAGGAGATGTTAAAGAAGATGATGATGATTATGTTTCTCCTTTAGATATGTTATTTAATAGGTTAGAAACCAAAAATCCTGAACATATTGCCTTAAAATATTATAGAGCATATCATTCAGGTTCAGCTAAAACATTAAAATCTATTCAAGTAACATTAGCTTCAAGACTTGAAAAATTTAATTTAGATAGTTTAGCAGCAATGACACAAACTGATGAATTAGATTTGCCATCTCTTGGAGAAAAGAAAGTTGCTTTTATTTGCTTTAATACCTGATAATGATACATCATTCAATTTTTTAGTAAGTATATTATATACTCAACTATTTCAACAATTATTTTACATTGCAGATTATAAATATGGAGGTAGCTTACCAGTTCATGTACATTTTTGTAATGGACGAATTTGCTAATGTTTCTCTACCTGATGATTTTGATAAAATTTTATCAGTAATGAGGAGTAGAGAAGTATCTGTTAGTATAATTCTACAGAATTTAGCACAATTAAAAGCATTATTTGAAAAGCAATGGGAAAGTATTGTTGGAAATTGTGATGAATTTCTATATTTAGGTGGTAATGAGCAAAGTACACATAAGTATGTAAGCGAATTATTAGGAAAAGCAACTATTGATACAAATACTTATGGACATTCTTATGGTAGTCATGGAAGTTATTCAACTAATGACCAAATGGCAGGAAGAGAATTATTAACTCCTGACGAGGTAAGAATGTTAGATAACAAATTTGCATTATTATTTATAAGAGGAGAAAGACCAGTGAAAGATTTAAAATATAATTTAAAAGAACATCCAAATGCAAGTAGAACACCAATAGGTGGAGCAAAAGCATATATTCATGGTAATATAGATAATTCTACTGGAAGTATATCATTTAATTTAGATGACATTGATTTATCAAAAGAAAAGATTATAGATATACCAATAACAGAATCTGATTACGAATTATTATCAGATGAAGAATTAGATAATTACATTAATGAATTAGAAAATAATAAATAAATTAAATAGGTTGCGATTTAAGGGCTATAGTAGTTGGGTTATTCCTAATTATTATAGCCCTTTTTTGTGCCTAAAAATAGGAATAGAAAGGAATTTAAAGGTATGAATAAAGAATTGATATTAAAGGAAAATAAAAAAATCAAAATTAGTAAAAAAGATATTAACAAGAGGAGCTTTTATTATTGGATATATTATAGTTTTAAATGTAGCACAAGCATCAAATGTATTTGCTGCTGATGATCCAATAACAGTTGTAAATAATTTATCAAATTTTATATTTGGTTTAATTAGAACAGTTGGAATGATTATTTTAGGTTTTGGAGTTGTACAAGTAGGTATGAGTTTAAAATCTCATGATCCAACACAAAGAGCAAAAATGGTATTATGACTTTAGCAGGTGGAGTTGTAATAACTTTTGCAAAAAAGAAATTTTTAACATTAATAACAGGAGGGTAAAGATAAGTAGGAGAAATCCTACTTTCTTTGCTTTAAAGGAGTTGATTAAATGCAAAAATTAATGAAAGTAGAAGAAATTGTAGAACAAATATTAAGAAAAAAGATGAATATGCAAGAAATAATGATGTTTATTTAATTTTAAAGTATGTTTCTAGAGTTTATCCTTATGAAATTGGTAAAAATTTGAAGAAGTAATGACTAATGTTAGTAAAAAAGGATTTAGTTTTGAGTCAATAACAAGAGCTAGAAGAAAAATACAAAATAAATATCCTGAACTTAAAAATAATAAAATAGCAAATTTTAGAGATAAAAAAGCAAAAAAGATTATATTGCATATTCAAGAAAAAAATTAAGATGGGAGGTATTTAGATTTGAGTTGGATATCAAGTAATTTAATAAATACCGTTAGTACATGGAACTCTAAATTCTCTGAAATAGTAGGATTACTTTTAATGCCACCTGAAGCATTTAATGATGGTGGAGTTTGGAATGTAATTGTAAATATAAATGGAGCAATGCAAGCAATAGCATTAGCATTATTGGTATTATTCTTCGTAATCGGAGTAATGAAAACTTGTGGTAACTTTGCCGAAATTAAAAAGACCTGAACAAGCATTAAAATTATTTATAAGATTTGCAATTGCAAAAGGCATTATAACTTATGGAATGGAAATTCTAACTGGAATAATTAGAGTTGTGCAAGGTATAGCAAGTTCAGCATATTTTGCTAGAGATGGAGCATTTCAAATAGCTAAAATCCCTGATGGAATATTTTATGCAATTGAAGCATGTAGTTTTTGGGATAAGATTCCACTTGAGACAGTTACAATATTAGGTAGTCTTTTTTGTAACTGTCTTATCTTTATTATGATACTAACGGTGTATGGAAGATTTTTTAAGTTATATATGTACACAGCAATAGCACCAATACCACTTTCAACATTTGCAGGAGAACCAACACAAAATATTGGAAAAAAGTTTTTTAAAGAGTTATGCAGCAGTATGTTTAGAAGGTGTAATTATAGTAATTGCATGTATTATATTTTCTGCTTTTATATCTACCACACCTACCATTAATCCAGATGATGATGCAATAACAATGGTATGGGGGATATTTAGGACAGCTAATATTTAATATGTTAATACTTGTTGGTACGGTACGAATGTCAGATAGAATTGTAAAAGAAATGATGGGACTATAGGAGGTGTTGATTTTGTCAGAAAAGGAATTTGAAGTAAGGTTTTATACTGAAGATGAAATAAATGAATTAATTGAAACAAATGAGGAACTTTATTATGTTGATGATGGAGTAGATGAAGCAATAATAAGATTTGAAGATATACCTGATTTTATTGTTGATTATAATAGAAATCTTGAAGTAAGAGATTTAAAGTTTTATAGAGTTGGGAAACATGTTTATGAACCTGATATTACAACTTATGGAAAATTTTTAAATACTATTAAAGAAGATTTAAGAGAAAAGAATGATAGATAGGTTAGTTGCTTTGCAAACAAATGAAGCATCAATAAAGAAATATAAGATTATAGATGAAGATTTATATAGTAAAGTTGAAGCTAATCTTGAAGAAGAAAAGGAACAAAAAGAAAGTTAAAAATAAAAAAGAATAGGGAGGTAAGGTAATTGGAAGTTAAAATAAATAAAGATATTAGGCAATATAGTGAAAGCATATTCTTTGGATTATCAATGAGGCAGTTTATTTTTTTTCTATATTAGCTTGTTTAGTTGCAGTTGGATTATATTTTATATTAAGACCATATTTTGGTATAGAAACTTTATCCTGGATGTGTATTTTGGGAGCAGCTCCATTTGCAATTTTAGGTTTTGTAAAATATAACGGAATGACAGCAGAACAATTTTTAGTAGCTTGGTTTAGAAGTAAATTTCTAATGCCAAGCCATTTTGTTTTTAAATCAGATAATTATTATGCAATGAAATATCAAAATATAATTGAAAATAACCTAAAAAGAGATTTTATAAAAAACAAAAAAGAACCTAAAACAAAAAAGATTAAGCATAAATCAAAAATAAAAAGAAGAAATCAGTAGAAAGTGAGGTTGATAATGATGTTAAAGACACTGGCTCAAATATTTAAAAGAGATAAAGAAAAGTTTAAAGTACCAAAATCTTCACAAGATATAATCCCAATCAAAGCATTATGGCTTGATGGGATTTTTTTAGTGGGTAAAAATAAATATACAAAATGTTTTAAATTTATAGATATTAATTATGCAGTAGCAAGTAATGAAGATAAAAAGCAATGTTTATTGATTATTCTGAACTATTAAATTCATTAGATACTGGTGCAATGGCAAAAATAACTATAAACAATAGAAGAATAAATAAAGTAGATTTTGAAAAAAGATATTATTAGATTTAAAGAACGATGATTTAGACGAGTATAGAAAAAAGAATATAATCAAATGCTTATAAATAAAACAAAGGAAGCTAATGAAATTGTACAAGAAAAAATGATAACAATTTCTGTTTATAAAAGGTCTGTGGAAGAAGCTAGAAGTTATTTTAATAGAATTGGTGCAGATTTAGCATCGAAATTCAGTAGTTTAGGTTCAAAATGTATAGAATTAAATGCTGAAGAAAGATTAAGAATAATGCATGACTTTTTATAGAACAGGAGAAGAAACTTCTTTTAGGTTTGATATAACTAGCGATTTAAGAAAAGGTCATAATTTTAAAGATTTTATTTGTCCTGATAGTTTTGAATTTAAAGATGACTATTTTAAAATGGGCAATAGATATGGTAGAGTATTATTCTTGAAAGAATATGCTAGTTTTATAAAAGATAGTATGATAACAGAACTTACAGAATTAAACAGAAACTTAATGTTATCAATAGATGTTATTCCAATACCAATGGACGAAGCAGTAAAAGAGGCAGAAAATAGGAGATTAGGCATTGAAACAAACATAACTAACTGGCAAAGAAAGCAAAATGCAAATAATAATTTTTCAGCTATAATCCCTTATGATATGGAACAACAAAGAGCAGAATCTAAAGAGTTTTTAGATGATTTAACTACTCGTGACCAAAGAATGTTTATTGCAATAATGACTATGGTAATAACAGCAGATACTAAAGAAGATTTAGATATAAATACTGATAATTTAGAACAAATTGCAAGAAAAGGCTTATGCCAATTAGGTATACTAAGATTTCAACAATATGATGGATTAAATTTAGTATTACCTATAAAAAAGTAATTTTGATAAAATTAAAGCTTTAAGAACTTTAACTACTGAAAGTTTAGCAGTTCTAATGCCATTCAAAGTCCAAGAAATTAGACATGAGAATGGTATTTTTTATGGTCAAAATGTTATTAGCAAAAAATATGATTATTGCAGATAGAAAGCAATTATTAAATGGTAACTCATTTACTTTAGGTGTAAGTGGTAGTGGTAAATCATTTACTGCAAAAGAAGAAATAGCAACAATAAAAATGCGAGATCCTAATGCTGATATTATTTTGATAGATCCTGAACGCGAGTATTCAAAACTTGTAAAAGCCTTTAACGGAGAGGTTATCAAGATTTCTGCGACAAGTAAAAATCATATTAATGCAATGGATATGAATGCAGATTATGGAGATGGTAATCCAGTAATATTAAAATCTGAATTTATTTTATCTCTATGTGAGCAATTAATTGGAAGTGGTAATTTAGGAGCAAAACAAAAATCTTTAATAGATAGATGTACTGCAAATGTATATAGAGTATTTCAACAAGGTAATTATCAAGGAATACCTCCAACATTGCAAGATTTTAGAGAAGAATTATTAAGACAAAATGAACCTGAAGCTAAAGAAATAGCATTAGCCATAGAACTATTTACAAATGGTTCATTAAATACATTTGCTATGCAAACTAATGTAGATACATCAAATAATTTAATCTGTTACGATATTCTTGATTTAGGTAAGCAATTACAACCTATTGGAATGCTTGTTGTATTAGATAGCATATTAAATAGAATTACAAGTAATAGAGCAAAAAAATAAGAATACTTATATTTTTATTGATGAAATATATTTGTTATTCCAATATGAATATAGTGCAAATTTCTTATTTACTTTATGGAAAAGAGTTAGAAAGTATGGTGCATTTGCAACAGGTATAACTCAAAATGTTGAGGATTTACTTCAAAGTCATACAGCAAGAACTATGCTTGCAAACTCTGAATTTATTATAATGTTAAATCAAGCATCAACAGATAGAATAGAACTTGCAAAATTACTTAATATATCAGATCCACAAATGAGTTTTATAACTAATGTAGGAGCAGGGGAAGGACTAATAAAAGTAGGTTCATCTATTGTTCCATTTGTAAATCATTTTCCAAAAAATACAAAGCTGTATAAATTATTTACGACTAAACCTGGAGAAGATTTTGATGAATAAAACAAAAAAATCAAAGGTAAGAAAATAGATAACACTATAATCTTACCATTAATAATACTGCTAGTATTTATTTTAAGTGCTAGCAGTTATTATTTAATTAGTATTCTTTTAAAAGATAAAAAGGAAAATGATGAATTTAAAGATTTAGAACAAATTGTAATTAAAAAAGAAAACAAACGAGAATGACAAAATTAAAGATGAAAAATCGAATACAACAAATTACACTAATCTTGACTTAAATAGTCTTAAAATTGAAAATAAAGACCTTATAGGGTGGATTAAAATCGATAATTCAAATATTAATTATCCTGTTATGCAAAATGGTAATTATTATTTAAGAAGAAATTTTATAAGAATTATTCAAAACTTGGAACACCATATTTAGCAGATTATTGCAATATAAAAACAAGTGATATTCTAACTATATTTGGACATCACATAAATCAAGGTTATATGTTTGCAGATTTATTAAAATATCAAAACTATGATTATTATAAAAGCCATAAATATATAAAGTTTTATACTATTGAAGATTATCAAACAATAGAGAACATTTACGAAGTTTGTTTTGCTTTTAAAGTTAAAGCTCAAAACTATAGTTATTATTCTTATACAAGATTTTATGATGAAAATGATTTAAAAGAGTTTGTCGAAAATTGTCAAAGATTATCATTTTATAATACAGATACAATATTTGATTATGGTAATCAATTTATAACACTTTCAACATGCGAGTATAGTCAAGATAATGGAAGAATGATAGTAATTGGTGTTAAAAGATAATCAAAAGGAGGTGGTTTTATGCCTGATATTAAGCAAAAACAAAAACTCCAATTAAGAATATTAATAAAAAAAATAGTTTATAGCGAAAGAATAAAAAGATCATGCAGTTAATGTAAAAAAAAACAAATAATTTTATAAATTCTAACGAAGATAGTAATCCAACAGATACAGCAACACAAAACATTGTAGATACTGAAAAAATAGCAGTTGCAAAAAGGGAGATAAATTTAATGAAGAAGGTAAAAAATCTGTTATAAAAAACAAAGAAAACTTTGAAAAAGCAAAGAGCAGTATAAATGAAATAAGAGTTAGACAACAAGAAAAGAAAGAATCAAAGTTACTCAAAGATAAGGTTAAGAAAGATTCAAACAATACTTCAAGTAGTATAATAAAACAAAAGAATATAAAAGGTATTAAGCAAAAAAATGCAAAAGCTATAAAATGGGCAAATCAAACAACTAAACTAACTAAAAAGCAAATAAAGAATACCGAGTATATTGCAAAAGAAAACAGAACAAAAACAAAAAGAAGCAATAAAACTATCAAAAAGCATATCAAATTAGTAAAGCTACAGCTAAAAGAATTGCACAAGATACTAGAAGATTAGTAAGAGCTATTATAAAAGTTGTTAAGGCTTCAATTATTGCAGCAAAAGCTGCAGTAACTTTTCTTATTGCAGGAGGCTGGATAGCTGTTATTGTAGTTTTAATTGTATGTATTATGGGTGGAGCAATGGCTTTATATAAAGCAAATGGAGAAAGAAATTCCGAGCTTGGTATATATAATTCAGATGCTTGGAATAGCGATTTAGTTACTATTGCAATTAGTCAGTTAGGAAATAAAGGTGGACAACCTTATTGGAGTTGGTATGGCTTTAATGAAAGAGTTGCATGGTGTGCTTGTTTCGTAAGTTGGTGTGCAAATCAATGTGGCTATATAGATAAAGGTATAATTCCAAAGTTTTCAGCTTGTAATGATGGTATTGCATGGTTTAAAGAAAAGAAACAATGGATAGAGCCTACAGACATTCCATTAGTTGGAGATTTAATCTTTTTGACTGGAATGATGGTGGACAAGATGGTTCTTCAGATCATGTTGGAATCGTAGAATATTATGATATAGAAAAAAATATAGTACATACCATTGAAGGTAATTCAAGTGATGAATGTAAACAAAGAGAATATTCAAAAGATGATAATCAAATAATGGGTTATGGACGTCCTGCATTTTAGTTGCAATATTTGTCGATTTATAGTATAAATAGAATTGAGGTAGATACTTATGAAATTAAAAAAATTTGAAGTAGTAGAATTAGTAAATGGTAATAAAGCTACCATATTAGATACAAATAATAATCAATATTATGCCGAAATAGTAAACGATAATGGTATAACTATTGATAATAGAGCAATTACAGAAGATGAGATTAAGAAGGTATTGGTATATAAAGATAAAATAAGATAAAATCTTTACGACACAGACCACTATTGGTTTGTGTCGTAATTTTTTTTTTTTGCAAATTTTGTCTAAACCAAAGACAAAAAAGGGAAAATATGATATGATATAATAGAAATTATTATGAGGAGATGTAACAAGTTGATTAAAGAATTATGCACAAAAACTATTAGACAGCAAAATGGCTGAAAATGAGAATTTCATAAGATTTACTTTTTATGAGTTAAGAGTAAAGAATAATTTATCAGATAAAGATACAGACGAGTTTTTTAAGACTTTGTATGACTTATTTAGAAAACAAAGGTTATGAAGTCTATATAGGTAATTCAAGATACACATATAATAATGCAAATCAAAATGTACAGCCTAATGAGTTATTGATTGCTTTTAAATAAATTTAAATTATTGTAAATTATTATTGATAATGAAAGAGGGATTGAAATGATAAAAAATAAAAAAATTTTAATAGGAATACTATTAGAATTATTATAATAATATGTTGTACATTTATATTTTTAAGACTAAAAATGGTCAATTGAATAGCTCTATAAATAGAAATGGGTTAAATATTAATAATAATATAAGTAGTAATGAAGAAAACAAGTATGAGTATAAAGCATTTAAGCCTAGATTTTATAATTCTCCAAGCGATACAGGACCAAACAATTATGATTTTACACATGATATGACTTATTCTAATAGAATTTATTATAGAAAGTTAAATTCTTATGAAGAATATAAAGAAGTTAAAACAAGATGGAACGACATAATTGATATGAATGAAGATGATTTTCAAAATTATTTTATGGTTATTACAGCTATTGAAAATACAAGTATGGTTGGATTAACTCTTGATAGTATTGATACAGATGATAATAATATGTATATCAGCTTAATTCATTATAAAGATGGAGAAGAATATAATAAAGATGAAACATGTATATCATGTAAAATTTCAAGAGAATTGGAACGAGATAATATCTATGTTACAAGAAATTATTTGGATAATGAAAAAAAGATTTTAATACTGATATGAAACTTGCTGTAAACAAAAATAATCCTAGTTCATTTATTTATAAAACAGAAATATATAGAGATGCAGAAAGAGATTTAAATAATAAAATTGGAATGTCAATAGCTCAAGAAAATTGGCAAGATTATATTAAGCTAAATATTGAAATAAACAAGAATACACCAGAAATTGATTTTTCAAAATGGAACAGAATTGGAGATGATTTTTATTCAATTTCATTAACTAAACATAGCGAATATTTAAAATTTATGAATAATTATAATGCTCAAGAAATTAATTGGGAAACTTTCAAGTATGCTTATCCAATAATTATTGTAAGAAGAAATGCTGAGAATTCAATACATGTTGGAGAGATAACAAATGAAAAAGGTCAAGATTATTTACATATATACAAAGGTGGATATTTAGATGTTACAGAAAATTTTAAATATCCTGCTATATGTTTACTAGTTCCTAATTTCAGAAGTTTAGAGAATAGTAAATTAAATATTATGCTTGATGGAGAATATCGAAATTTAAGTAACGATACAGATGAAATACAACAGGCAATCGATTCTTCAAAATATTCAAAAGAACAAGCATACAATATTGGAAAAAAGATATATTGATAATTTTACATATGATAATTTTAAATTTAGTAATACAGATTTAAAAGATGTAAGAATGACCAATGTATATGCAAATAATTTCTTAACTGCGAATGATAAAGAGTATCATAGCGGTAATCTAGTAGAAGATAAAACAAAAACATATTGGGCTTGGGAAATAACTTCATATTCTGATACTGATCCATGTACATACGTAATTATTTATGTGGATTCACAAACTGGAGAAATAGTTGCAGGGAAAGTTTTATTAGCTATGGATTAAAAAAGGTAGGAATGTCGAAATGATTGAAACAAAATTTGAAAAACAAAGTATTGATAGGTTTACTTTTATTAGTGAAAAGCATTTAAATATATTGAAAGACAATAATATAAAAACATTAGGACAATTGAGTAATATTACAAGAACAAATTTAAGTAATTATGGTTTTGAAAATGCTCAAATAAATGAAACAGATTTTGAACTTGGAAAATTAGGTATGGGGTTGAAGAATTAAAACGATAAAATCGCGAGTATATTTTGAAATAGGAGAAAAATATGGAGATAATATTATATTCAGTAATTGCTTTTTAGTTTCATTAACTATTCAAATGGTGTTTATAATAATTTTGCACACGAAAAAAAAAAAGCAAATAAAACCATTGATGCTGAAGAAGAATATAAAATAAATATGAGGCTAGTTATAAGAATAATAATTGCAATTATTATTTCCGTCATAATATCTATTATTACATTTTATGTTCTTGGAATTGCAGTAATTGGATTTTTAAGACAAGGACACTAATAAATTACAATTCATTGAGATGCTAACAATATAAGTAATATTGTTAACAAATAATATATAGTTTAGTTAATGTTAATAAAATACTACAAAATAGCTTATTGCAACTCAAAGTTGCAAAGAAATTTTAAGTTGCAAATGTAAGTTGGTAGAAAAATATGCACTGCAACTTTAAAATGGATTATAGGAGGTGCATAAAAATGAGTTTATCAGAAAACTTACAAAATTTAAGAAAAATTAAAAAATATGTCACAGGAGGAACTAGCTGAAAAGTTAAATGTATCAAGACAGGCTGTCTCAAAATGGGAAAGTGGAAATGGTTATCCAGAAACGGAAAAAATTATTTCTATATGTGAAATATTTAATTGTAGTATGGATCAATTAGTAAAAGGTAAAATTTCAAATGATATTAAGTCAGAAAAAAATAATTATGATTTAATAATGACGAAAGCAGCAAAAGGAATTTCATTAGGTGTTGCAGTAATTTTATTAGGAGTATCTATTATGCTAACTATATTAGGATTTGCTTCTAATGAACAAGCAGAAGAACAATACGCTTTAATTGGGGTTATTGCAGTATTAATAGGAGTGGTATTTGCAGTACCATTATTTATAATACACGGTACAAAAGATAGAAAATTTTAAAAAAAGAAAAAATCCTAAAATTGCAAATGTATATTCAGAAGATGAGGTAGAAGAAGGTAATTCTAAATATACAAAATATCTTGCGATTGGAATTTCTATTATACTTTTTTTAGGTGTAGTAATAATGATGTTATTACTAGGATTGAAAACATTTAGAGAAGAAAGTACTTTTACCAGTTGCTACTTTAATGTATTTTGTTACAATAGGAGTTTTACTTGTTATATATTCTGGAAAAATGAAGGAAAAAATTTGATATAGAAAAATACAATAATGAAAATACAGAAGAATACAAAATAATAGAAAACAAAATTGGAAGAATATGTGGAGTTATAATGTTAACAACAACAATTATTTTCTTGGTATGGGGATTTACCTTAAATATGTGGTACATAAATTGGGTAGTATATCCAGTTGGTGGAATATTGTGCGGTATAGTTGGAACTATATTAAAAAAGATAATATGTAATAGAAATAATAGAATTAGTACAAAATATTTTGATATTAAGAATAAATAAAATCTTTCAACGTGTTTACAAGATTTTGGCATTAAGAACAAGTCAAATGTACGAAATTTAATATTTTTTATAATTAGCAGGTTTGGATATCTGCTAATTTTCGTTTTATAATATATTCATTCTAATATATAAGGGGAATGAATAGTGGATGAGAACATTATTAAAATGATATGCTCAGAAATGAATCGATATTTGAATAATTATCAAATGTCTAAATTAAACGAAACACTTTACAAAAAAGATTATATTCTAATGATAATGAAATATCTAATAATGAGTATTTAGATAAATTTATTAGTTCTAAAAAATTAGAAGGATGTTCAGATTTAACAATTAGAAATTACAATACACATATTATTAAATTATTTGAATATTTAAATAAAGATATAAGAACGATAGATACAGAAGATATAAGAGATTATTTATCATATTATCAAGGTATAAATAATTCTAAGAGTACAACTATTGATGGAGTAAGAAGATCACTATCTAGTTTTTTTACTTTCTTGGAAGAGGAAGATTATATTATAAAAAGTCCTACGAGAAGAATACACAAAAATTAAAACTGAAAAACTAGTTAAAGAAACATTTTCAGATGAGGTATTAGAAAGATTAAGAAATAAATGCGATAATATTAGAAATTTAGCAATTATTGATTTACTTTCTTCATCAGGAATGAGAATAAGCGAGCTAGTTAATCTTAACATTGAAGATATTAATTTTGAAAATAAATCATGTATTGTATTTGGTAAAGGTAAAAAAATGAGAGAAGTTTATTTTGATGGTAAATCAAAATTACATTTACAGGAATATATAAATAGTAGAAAAGATGATAATAAAGCATTAATAGTTAGCCGATATAAGCCTTATAAAAGAATAAGTTATAGAGGAATAGAAACAATGCTAAAAAAGGCTTGGCGAAGAAATCGGAGTACATAAAGTACATCCTCACAAGTTTCGAAGAACATTGGCTACTCGAGCAATAGATAAAGGAATGCCAATAGAGTTAGTACAACATTTGCTTGGACATACTAAAATAGATACAACACTTCTTTATGCAATGGTTAATCAAAGCAATGTAAAAATCTCTCATAGAAAATATATTTGTTAATTTAAAAATAATTATAAAAATATCTTGTTACTTTTGTTCGGATATGATATAATATTTACGAACGGAGGTAACAAGATGAATGATGAAGAAAAAATTTTGAATTTAATAAATAATAATAATGGATTGTTAAAAACATCGGAAGTTACTGCAAAAAATATAAATAAAATGGCATTGAGCAGATTAGTACATAAAGGAATGATTGAGAGAATAGCAAGAGGATTATATATAAATTCGAGTAATATTGAAGACTCATACTTTATTTTTCAATATAAATGTCCAAAAGCAATTTTCTCGCATGAAACAGCTTTATATTTTCATGATTTAACTGACAGAACACCAATTGAATTAATGGTAACAGTTCCTTCAAAATATAATTCAAGACTATTAAAAATTCTGAATATAAATTTTCATACATAAAAGATGAATTATATGAATTAGGAAAAACAAAGGTTAAAACTCCATATGGTAATGAGGTATATTGTTATGATATTGAAAGAACCATCTGTGATATTATTAGAGATAAAAATAAAATTGAAAGATATCAATTAACAGATGCATTAAAAAGATATATGAGTCTTAAAGTAAAAGATATCTCTAAACTATATAGATATGCTGAAAAATTTAACATTAAAGATGAAGTTAAAAAATATATTGAAGTATTGAATTAGGAGGAAATACATATGAAACCATCAACG